>ERZ1674288.18-NODE-18-length-30701-cov-10.716994_pt1 | contig 30701 bp, 22 predicted proteins | sample MGYA00581190_ERZ1674288 | MGnify/ENA primary metagenome ERZ1674288 (study PRJEB41354, sample SAMEA4873332) | human saliva metagenome | biome: human-associated habitat [ENVO:00009003]; feature: mouth environment [ENVO:08000002]; material: saliva material...
TTCATACAACTATACGGAATCGCTCTACGAACGTGGAGGATGGATTATCGGAGGTTTGGAGTCTTACCAGGCTGAAAGCTCTCTGATTTACGATGACCAGAAAAAGAATTATCGAATGAAGTTCAGCATTCTATGGTCGACTGTTACGTATGTAAATCCTGACGGCCATCTTGAAATGGAGGCCAATACAGATACCACCAATGACTCTTTCTACTTGTTGTATACGTACTCTGAAGGATATTGGAAAATTTCTGGCAGCGACTTCGAGGTATAACATCAGAAGATTTACTGCTGGCTAATTTCCGGTTTCTAACCAGCCCCCTATTCACACACCACACCGATACTAGGATTAGAATTCCATGACTTCCGTTATTTTGACCCGCCGCGCAATGCTGAACGGCGGTACGCTCATGGGTCTTGGTGCCCTGCTCGTAGCCTGCGGTCAGCAAGCTACTAACGAAGCGGGCGCTTCAGCATCCTCGACCGCAGCGCCGAGCGAAACCGCCTCGGCATCTACTACAGCAGCTGAGTCACCCTCGGCGAGTGCCACTCCGTCTACTATCCGCGGATACTCCGGCAGGTCCAAAGCCCCCGACGGCGAATACCGCAAAGCCGACAAATACGGCAACGCACAAAACGTACCGAAGCCCAGCCTCCCCGAAGAAGGCTACAACGAAAAATCTGTAGAAGGCATGCGTAAAACACTTGATGCATGGGCTCAGTGGGGAAACTACGGTATCCAAACTGGGGATTATTCAAAGGCACGAGAATTCATTTCGCCGAACTTCGAACGTGAACTTTCCGAATATGAGGATACTGAAAATCTTTACCGAAGCGGCGGCTGGGTTATTGACGGTATTGATCAGTGGCTACCTGAGGGCGACCCCTGGTCAGATGACGGAGAAACATATTTCTGGAGAATATATCGTGAATGGACCCGAGTAGTTCACGTTGAAAATACAGGGATTTGGGAAGCCTGGACCAATAACGATAAACCCGATGACACCTTCACTTTCGAGATGAAGCACAACAGCGAAAAGTGGGAAATCATCAATTACGTCTAAGCCGGCGAATCTATTTCATGAAATAGTCCCATAACCGTTGAAAAGCCACATGTGTTTCGAGAAGCCACCATTGTTGTGGCTTTTCGAAACACATGTGGCTTCTCGGCGCATAGGTATCGGCGCATGGCGTCTTCCGTAAAATGGTGTCTATGGCTAAGAAAACTAAAGGTAAGAAGAGCGGCGCAGCAACCGCCGCCGTAGCACTGCTGACCGAGACGAACACCCCCTTCCAGATGCGTGAATACGAGCACGTTGAGGGCGTCACTTCCTTCGGTGAAGAGGCCGCGAAGAACCTCGGCGCCTCCGAGGAGCAGGTGTTCAAGACCCTGCTGATCGTGCACGAGAAGGATTTCGCCGTCGCAATCGTGCCGGTCTCTGGCAAGCTGAACATTAAGGCTGCCGCCGCTGCCCTCGGCTGGAAGAACGCCTCCATGTGCGACCCGAAGGTCGCCGAACGCCGCACCGGCTACGTGGTCGGCGGCATCTCCCCGCTGGGTCAGAAGACTCCCTCCCCCACTCTGCTCGATGAGTCTGCGCAGCTTTTTGACACGATCATGGTTTCTGGCGGTAAGCGCGGCCTGGATGTTGAACTCGCTCCGGACGACCTGCTGAAGCTCACCAACGGCAAGTACGCTGACATCCGCGCTTAGTCCGCGCTCAGTGGGAATAATCCGCCCGGCCGCGGCGTTACATATGTCGTAAGAGCCTGGGCATGAGAGCAAACTGAAGGAGTCATGATGGGCAATTCGCTACCCGGCGTGGGTGCTATCGCCAAGAACTGGCGTGAAGTGCTCAAGCCTGAAGAGTACGCTGTTCTGCGTGAGGGCGGCACCGAGCGCGCGTTCACGGGCGAGTACTGGAACACCCACACGGAGGGTGTGTATTCTTGCCGTGCCTGCGGTACGGAGCTGTTCCGTTCCGATCAGAAGTTCGATTCGCATTGTGGTTGGCCGTCGTTTTTCGCGCCGCTGGCTGAGGACCGTGTGCGTTACTTGGAGGACACGACGTTCGGTATGCGCCGTGTGGAGGTGCGTTGCGCCGCCTGCGATTCGCACCTGGGTCACGTGTTTGAGGGTGAGGGCTACCCGACTCCCACGGATTTGCGGTATTGCATTAATTCGGTGTGTCTGACGCTGACCCCGGCTAGTGAAGCCGCGGCTGATAAAGCACAGCCTGGTGATGCCCCGGCTGACAAGGCGTAAGCCGCCGAACAAACCCCGGCAAGACCCCTCGCGGGCACGCCGGTGAACCCCTTATTGTGAGTCTCTCTAAATTCGAGGCTTTAAGCTCGGGCGGGTAGAATGGCGTAGTGCCTTCGCGGGCACGCCACCCCGCCCGGGCTTGTGTTTGTTCGGGCGTACGCCTGCCCGGGCATCTGACGCATCGTATGGGCGCGTCGAATCAGACAGAGGAAAAGGATTGAGTGCATGAGTACCGCAGCTGAACAGAATGCCGCAGGCACCCCTCAGCTGACCCTTAACGGTATCGAAGTTCCGGACGTTGTTCCTCTGGAGACCCCTTCCGCACCGATTCCGACCCTTATCAATACGGAGAGCGGTCTGCGTCGTGCTGCTGAGCAATTGGCGGCGGCGTCCGGCCCGGTGGCTGTTGATACGGAGCGCGCGCAGGGCATCCGCTACGGTTCGCGTGCTTTTTTGGTGCAGCTCAAGCGTGAGGAACAGCTGTACCTGATTGACCCTGAGGCGTTCAAGGATTTGCGCATTATTAACGATGCTCTGGCGGATGCTGAGTGGGTTATTCACGCCGCGATTCAGGATTTCCCGAGCTTGGATATGCTCGGTATGCGCCCAAACCGTCTGTTTGATACGGAGCTGGGTGCGCGTCTTGCCGGTCTGGAACGCGTGAATCTGGGTGCGACCGTTGAGGAGCTGCTCGGCTACAAGCTGGCGAAGAAGCACTCGAAGGAAGACTGGTCGCGCCGCCCCCTGCCGGAGTCCTGGCTGAACTATGCTCTGCTGGACGTTGACGTGCTCATTGATTTGCGTGACGCGCTGGAGGAGCTGCTCCGCAAGCAGGGTAAGCTGCAGTACGCCCTGGAGGAGTTCGAGTACCTGTGCAAGTCCCCGGTGAAGGATCCTACGGATCAGCCGGAGCGTTGGCGTAAGACGAAGGGCCGCACGATGCTGCGTTCGGTCAAGCAGCTGACGGCGTTGCGTAACCTGTGGCTTGAGCGTGATTCGCTGGCGCGTAAGAAGGACGTTGACGCGAAGCGTCTGCTGCCCGATTCTGCGATTGTGGAGGCGGCACGCACCATGCCGCGTAACGTGCCCGCTATCATGGCGATTCCCGGTTTTCAGACGCGTGGCCTGCGTCGTGAGGGTCCGCGCTGGGTGCGTGCTATTGCCGCGGCGGCACGCGGTGAGAACGCTGTACCGTTCACGTTGCCGTCGACTGCCCCGCCGCCGTTGAAGGCGTGGGAGTCTAAGCGCCCCGAGAATCTGGCGCTGTTCACCGAGGTTCGTCAGGCAATTGATGAGCTCTCGGAGAAGCTGACCATTCCGGCGCAGAACCTGATCACGACCGATTATGTTCGCCGCCTCTGCTGGGAGCCGCCGGCTCGTTTCGACGAGCAGACCCTGCGGGATGCGCTCGCCGAGTACGGTGCGCGCCCCTGGCAGACGGGTCTGGTTGCCCCGGTGATTGCGCCGATTTTTGCCAGCCACCTGGGGTAGGTTTCTCTAACGCTGAATAGATGTGTGTGCCGGTTGGGTGTGTTGCTGATGCGACCGCCCAACCGGCATTTTGTTCTATTCGCGGGGTCAGGCGGGAACAAAGCTTAGCCTGCTCTCATTCGATTTTTATCCCAAACGGGCATAGGGTGGAGAGAGTACACGAAAGGACCCACCATGCCCGCACCCAACGGATGCAGCCGTTCTCAGGAGGCGTGCGCCTCCCCCGCTACTGAATCCGCTGCAGTCGACGCCGCCGTTAACACCGCAGTCGATACCGCAGAAACTGAATCTTCTGCACGCGTCTTCTCCCGCCGCGCAACCCTTATCACCGGCGCCGTAGCATCCGGTGCGTTGCTCGCTTCCTGCGCCGAAGGTGACGGCGCTGTCACCGCACCCGAAGGCACCGTCGAGGTGGGTTCCGCCTCCGCTGTGGGCGTTGGCAAGGCGGCTAAGCTGACCCACGGCTCCACGACCATTATCGTCTCTCAGCCCTCTTCGGGCGAGTACAAGGCGTTCAGCACCGTCTGCACCCACCAGGGCTGCCAGGTGCAGGTGCAGGACTCCAACCGCATCGTGTGCCCCTGCCACGGCTCCGAGTACGCCGTAGCTGACGGTTCGGTCGTGCACGGCCCCGCGGAGGAGGCGCTGACCAGCTACCCGGTGCAGGTGAAGGGCGGCAAGATTTTCGTTAGCGGCACCGGTAACTCCTAAAACCGGCGGCTCAGAAGCTACCTACAGCAAGACCTCCATACAGCAGAATCTACGTACAGCAAAGCTCCGCCCATCCGAATCGATGGGCGGGGCTTCTTGCTGTCTATAACCGCTACTGAGGCAAGCTCTAGCGGGCACGTATCAGGTACGACCGCTAGCGGGTGTGGCGCGGTTTCTGGCCCTCTTCACGAGCGAACGGAACCTTATCGCCAGCCAGCTGCGCACGCAGATCCGCGATAATGGTTTCCGCGGTCAGGCCGACCTCTTCCAGGATCTCTTCACGAGAAGCGTGGGGAATGAACTCCGCAGGAAGACCCAGCTCGCTCAGCGCGGTATCTACGCCTGCCGCACGCATTTCCTGGCGGATGCGCGAACCCACACCGCCGGAACGCACGCCGTCCTCAATGGTCACCACAATGCGGTGGTCACGCGCCAGTTCCACGACCGAAGGCGGCACCGGCATCACCCAGCGCGGGTCAACCACGGTCGACTGGATACCCTCGGCGGCAAGCACCTTGGAGGCTTCCAGCGCCACGCGAGCCATAGCGCCCACGGCAACGAACAGCACGTCACGCTGGCCGGTCTCCGGGTGAGGCTCACCGGTGCGGGCGAGCACATCCACGCCGTCGCTGCGGCGCTCCAGGGCGGGAATATCCTCGCCCACAGAACCCTTCGGGTAACGAATCACGGTCGGTGCATCGTTAATAGCTACAGCCTCACGCAGTTCTTCGCGCAGGGTCGCACCATCACGCGGGGCCGCCAGGTGCAGACCGGGAATGAACTGCAGCATCGCCAAATCCCACATGCCGTGGTGGCTCGCACCGTCCGGGCCGGTAATACCGGAGCGGTCCAGCACCACGGTCACGCCCGCCTTGTGCAGGGCAACATCCATAAGCAGCTGGTCAAAGCCGCGGTTCAGGAAGGTTGCGTAGAGGGCAACCACCGGGTGCATGCCGCCGTACGCCAGGCCGGCGCTCATTGCCACGGCGTGCTGCTCAGCGATACCCACGTCAATAACGCGCTCGGGGTGGCGCTTCTGGAATTCGCGCAGACCCACGGGAATGAGCATCGCGCCGGTAATGCCGACGACGTTCTCCTGCTCGTCGGCAATATCCGCAATTTCGCTACCAAAGACGCCGGTCCATGACTCGGAGGTGCTGGTCGAAACGTCCTCACCGGTCAGCGGGTCAATCTGGCCCACCGCGTGGAACTGGTCGTCTTCGTTCGCGCGGGCGGGTGCGTAGCCGTGGCCCTTCTCGGTAATGGCGTGCACAATCACCGGGCCGGCGTAGTTCTTCGCCGCGGTCAGTGCGTTCTCCACAGCCTGCTGGTCGTGGCCGTCAATGGGGCCCACGTACTTCATGCCCAGGTCTTCAAAAATGCCCTTGGGTACGACGACGTCCTTAATGCCCGCCTTCATGCCGTGCAGGCCGCGGTACACCATCTGACCAACCGGGCCGCCGCGCTGCAGACCGATGCGCACCGCATCCAGGGCGTGGTCATAGCGGTGGTCGAGGCGCACGCGATCCACCTGCTGCTGCACACCGTGCTTCAGCTCAGAAAGCTGGTTCGCGAAACCGCCAATAGTCGGCGCGTAGGAGCGGCCGTTATCGTTGACCACAATCACGACCTTGCGGGTGCGGTCGGCAGCAATATTGTTCACAGCCTCCCACGCCATGCCACCGGTCAGCGCGCCGTCACCAATGAGGACCACGGTGTAGCGGTCATCTTCACCGTTGAGCTTGTGCGCACGCGAAATACCGTCAGCCCACGAAATCGAGCTGGAAGCATGCGACGAGGCAATAATGTCATGCTCAGACTCGCCGCGATCCGGGTAACCCGACAGGCCACCCTTCTGACGCAGAGTCTTAAACGCATGACGGCCGGTCACCAGCTTATGCACATACGACTGGTGGCCGGTATCGAAAAGAATGTTGTCCTTGGGAGATTCAAAAACACGGTGAATGCCGAGGGTCAGCTCCACAACGCCCAGGTTCGGGCCCAGGTGACCGCCGGTCGCCGACACATTCGTCACGATGAACTGGCGGATTTCCTTAGAGAGCTCCTCCAGCTGCTCGTAGCTGAGGTTCTGCAGATCCGACGGGGACTGAATGCCGGGGAGCAACTTGGCAGTGGCACCGTCGCCAATGCTGTAGTCTGCGGTGGGTGCGCCACCGGCGACGCTATTCGGGGTCTCCTCCTGCGGCAATGCGTTTTCAGCGGACATACACCCACACTCCTCAAGGTCGGGGCACGGCTCATTCCGTGCGTTGGTTCTTCAATGATTCTACCGTTTACGGTGCCAAAAAGCAGATTTATACGCCCGCAGAGCAAGACGCACCGGGTTGAGCGAAAACGGTCTGAAATAACCCCTAGTGGGCTAGCTGGTGAACAGCCCAACCCGCCCAACACGGTGGTTATCTACGTACGGCTAGTGCTGCGCTACTTGGTGCGGCGGCGGCGCGGACGAGGCTTCGCCGGGGCACGCTCAAACAGCGCCACAGACTCCACGTGATGCGTATTCGGGTACATATCAAACGCCCGAAGCTGCACCATATCCCAACCCAGCTCACGCAAAATACCGGTGTCACGACCCAGGGATGCTGGGTCGCAAGCCACGTACAGAATACGCTTGGGGTCCAGCGCATCCAGGCGTTCCAGGGTGGTTCGGTTTGCGCCCTCACGGGACGGGTCAAGGACCACCGCATCAATGGCGGGGATTTCACCAAACTCAAGGGCGGTCTTCAAATCGACCAGGTGGCGCGCCACGTCGCCGCGAATCACCTCAATGCGGGTGTTCGCCGAGTTCTCGGTGCGGGAGCAACCATCCGGCGCGAAGTTCGAACGGGCATCCTTATGGGTCACCGGGGAGCCCTCAATGCTGACCACGGTACCCGTTGCGCCCACGGCGTCCGCGAGCGCGGCGGTGAACAGGCCCGCGCCGGCGTACAGGTCGAGGGTGCATTCGCCTTCCTGCGGGCGGAGCATGGTGAGCATGGTGCCGACCATGGTAGAGGGGGCGGCGCGGTGAATCTGCCAGAAGCCGCCGGCGGACACCTGGTAGCTGAAGCGGCGGGAGCCGAAGGTAACTTCTTCGGTGACGGAGCGCAGGCCTGCGCCGAGCAGCTGGTCGCCTTCGGGTACGCGGCGGTAGGGGCTATGGGAGGAGCCGGGGCGGCGGCGCTTGGGCTTGCCGTTGGAGGTGGACTGCGGGGTGAAGAACAGCGAGATCTTGCGCTTAGCGAGCAGTCCCCAGGCGTCGGCTGCCTGCTGTTCGATGTCCTTGGCGACCTCTTCGATGGAGAAGCGCGGGTCGACGATGAACTGCAGTAGGACCCTGCCGCGGGAGGAGACGGTCGCCTCAACCTCACGCACGCCGCGCAGGTTCAGCTCCTCGAGCTGCAGGTTGCGCAGTTCGGGTGCGACAAGGGGAAAGTCGACGACCGGTACGGGCTGGGAGGCACGGTACGGGTGCATGCCGACGCGCCAGGTGACGGCGGGGCTCTTCTTGCCGCCGTTCTGCCCGCCGTTCTTCTGCTCGCTGTTCTTCTCTTCGCTATCGTGCGCGCGGACCTTGGTCACGGTGTAACGCACGCGGGTACGCCAAGACAGGCCCTCGTTGTTATCGCGCAGGGGCAGCTCTTCAACCATGAGGTTGGTCAGCAGCGGCGATTCGAGGGGCAGGCCGCCCAGGCGGTTGATTTGGGTGCGAACAATATCGGTCTTGTAGCGTCGCTGCTCATCCAGGTTGATGTGGCCGTACTCCATGCCGCCGAGCAGTTCGGGTACGCCGGTGGCTGCCGCGCGTTCCTCTTCGGTGGCGAGCGCATCCGCCTGAATCCAGGGGTGAGGGCGGCGCGCCAGGGAGGGTACGGGTACGGAGATAACATCCGCGAAGTAGAAGCGGCGCTTGGGGCCGATTGCGGTGATGCGCACTTCAGCCTGTTCGCCGACGATGCCGTGACGCACAAAGATGACGCCCTGTTCGGTGCGCGCTACGAAAGCGCCGCCGTGCGCGGGTGCCTCACAGGTGACGGTGAGGGTCTGCCCGACGCTGTATCCGTCTACGTTGTTGGAGGCGGCAGGCGTGGTAGCAGGGTGAGTCACAGCATTGTCTCCTAAAGAATCACTTAATGTGAATTATTTTATACCGGTTTGTACCTTTACTCCGATTCCGACGCCCCGCAGGGGGCACCGAATAGGGCATAAAGGGCAAAGTCCAGGCGCTATTCGAGGGGTTGTACGGGCTGTACGAGGGTTCAGGTACCGGTCAACCACTAGGTCGGCCGTTAGGTCAGTCGCTAGCGCTTCTTCTCACGCGCCACGGCATCCGCCTCGTGCAGGCGACCGCGGTACACGGCATGGCGGTTGCTCTGAATCAGTTCGCGGCCGCCACCGGCTGAACGGGTTACGTTCGGGGCGACTGCCGCCGTATATCCCTCGGTATCAGCCGCAGACTCAGCGGTCGAATCGTTGGCAGTTTCTTTACCTTGCAGGCGCTGGTCAAAGATTTCGTCGTACACTTCGTCCTCGTGCATCGCCCAGGGCACGGTCGCGGTCATCACGCCCGGTTCGTGCAACAGCGCCTGCTTGAGGCGGCGCACCGTGCGGCGGTGCAGAAGACGCTGCCACCAGTGCTCCACCACAAACTCGGGCAGGTACACCACCAAAATATCGCGGGGCGACTTCTTGCGGCGGCGGCGAATATACGAGACGACCGCCTCCACGGTGTCACGGTACGGCGAATCAATCACAGACAGAGGCACCGGAATACCGAGGGCATACCAGCGCTTCTTCACGACTTCCAGGGCGGCGCGGTCGTTGTTGACCGTCAGCGCCTCAATCGTGGAGGGGCGACCGGCACGCGCATAGGATAGAGCGCGAACCGCCGGGCGGCGCACACGCTCCACATACACGATGGCGTGCACACGCGAAGGCAGGGCCGCCACATCCGCAACGGATTCAGCGTTCAGGGGGATGTCCAGGGCGGCATCCACCGCATCGTAGTGGCGGCGAGTCACAACCATACCTCCAACCATCAGGGCAATCATTCCAAGGGAGAGCCACGCGCCGGCGGCGAACTTCGTCACCACGACGATGACCAGCACCGCGGCGGTCACCATCACGCCCACCGCAGAGACCGCAATATCGCGCAGCAGGGCGCGGCGCGGCATCTGCGCCAGGGTGATGCGCAGCAGGCGCATGCGGTAGCGCACCACCGCCAGCTGCACCAGCACCATGGACAGGCACATGCCCACGATGTACAGCTGAATCAGCGAATACACGTCCGAGTTGAAAACGGTGGTGAGGAAAATCGAAATCGCAGACAGTGCCAGCACACCGTTCGCGTACAGGCCGCGCGAATCCACGCTGCGGAAGAACACCGGCAGATACTGGTAATCAGCCAGCGACGAAGCAATCACCGGGAAGCCCGTAAACGCGGTCAGCGAGGCAATAATCAGCACGCCCACCGTGGCAAACACCAGCAGCTGCGCAAAGAACGGCACACCCTGATAAATCGCCAACGCCACCTGGTACAGCGCAGGCTTCTGGTGGAAATACTCCCCCGGCGTGTGCCCGTCAATGAACAAGAAACGGGTCGTATCGTGCACCATGTGAACGCGGGTTGCCGCCGCAAAACCGAGCAGGCTCACCAGCAGGACCGAGGTAATCAGGCCCATCAGCATCATGGTGACCGCCGCGTTATATTTCTTCGGGCGGCGGAAATACTTCACCGAATTAGAAATCGTAGAAACACCCGAGAACGCCACCAAGCCGGCGGAGAAAGAACGCGCCAGAAGCAGCATCAGCGCCAGACCCTCCAGCGAGTGGGTCTCGAGCTCGGGGGCAATCACGTAGGTCGCCGATTCAGCCAACGGCAAGGTACCCGTCGCGGCACGAATCCAACCCACAATGAGGGTCGCTCCCAACAGCGCCAAGAAAACATACAGCGGCCAGTACGCAATCTTGCCCAGCAGCTGCACGCCACGCAACGCAAACAACGTCAGCGCAACAATGAGCAACACCGCAATGTGCGTGCGCCAATCCTGAATCTGCGGATACAACGCCACCAAAAACGAGGACGCCGAAGACATCGACACCGCCACCGTGAGCGTATAGTCCATCAGCGACGAAGCACCCATCACAATCGACGGCAGCGCACCCAGTTTGCGGTGCACCAGCTGAATATCGCCCTCAGAAGCAATCTGATTAATGTTGTAGCGGTACGTACCAATGACCAGCAGACCCACCATCGCCACGCCCAAACCAATCCAGGGCGAAAAAGCGAGCGCAGACGCACCCGCGGCGGCAAGGGTCAAAATCATCTGGTCGGCGGCGTAGGCAACCGAAGAGATGCCGTCGGCACCGAAAAGAGGCAGGGCGTAGCGCTTCGGCAGCGCGACTGCCGAAAGATTTCGCGTGCTGACCGGCTGACCGGTCAGGGCGATGCGCATCCTATCCCAACGATTCCTCACGCTGTTAAGGCTATCGGTCGCGGCTTCAAAGCTCAATTTTATTCAGCCGAATAGTGGGCATTGCGAGCGGAATATCACGGGGCATCGGCGCGGAGGCTCACCCGCCCATTACACTGGTAGAGGTAGGCGGTCATGCCTTATCGCCATAAAACATCAACACTCGGAGGGATGTATGCCTCACTTCGTCATTATGGGTGCCGGACGCGTGGGCGTCATGCTGGCGCGCACTCTGGAAGCTTCAGGGCATACGGTCGCCGTCATTGACCAGGACGAACGCGCTTTCCAGCCACTACGTAAGGGCTTTGAGGGCCGCCTGGTCACCGGTGTTGGCTTCGATGAGGACACCCTCAAGCGTGCCGGCATTACCGAGGCGTACGCTTTTGCCGCCGTCTCGTCGGGCGATAACTCGAACATTATTGCCGCCCGCGTCGCCCGCGAAATGTTCAAGGTCAAAAACGTTGTGGCGCGTGTGTACGACCCGAACCGTGCCGAGTTCTTCCAGCGCATGGGTATTCCCACGGTGGCGTCGGTGCGCTGGTCCACCGACCAGGTGCTACGCCGCCTGCTGCCCGAGCAGGCGCTCAAGGGCGACTTCCGTGAACCCTCGGGTCGCCTCATGCTCACCGAAATTCCGCTCGACGACGGCTGGGCAGGCCACGCACTGACCAGCATCGAACGTGCCGCCGGGGTGCGCATCGCCTACATCACCCGCTTTGGTGAGGGCATGCTCCCCCGCCCCGATTCCGCCTACCAGCAGGGCGATAGCGTGCACGTGATGATGCGCACCGACGACGTTGCGGACGTAACCCGCATTCTCTCCCGCCCGCCGCGCGTCGACGACGAAGAAATGGAAGCGGACTACGCCCCCGCAACCGGTCACCGCAAGCACCCCCACGCTCCGAAGAAGCCCGCCGAATCCGGCGTGACAATCACCCCCAAGCAGGAGCACAACGAAACCCCCGTTGTCGAGCACGAATTCCACCTCGGCGACACTCCCCCGGAGCTGCCCGACCCCCTCGAACTCATCGGCCGCCATCGTGACTCCTCGAAAGGTGAGAAGTAAGTGAAGGTCCTCATTGTTGGTGCCGGCTCCGTGGGTGCCTCCATCGCTAAAGAACTCATGATGAACGGCCACGACGTGACCATCATCGACTCCAAGCCCGAAGCCAAAAAGCGCGCCGACCTGCCCGGCGTGCGCTGGCATATTGGTGACGCCTGCGAGCTGTCCGTACTGCGCCAGGTGCACCCGAACAAGGCGGACGTGGTCGTTGCCGCAACCGGTGACGACAAGGCAAACCTGATGGTCTCCCTGCTGGTGCGCAGCGAATTCGGTGTGCCGCGCACCGTGGCACGCGTGAACAACCCGCGTAACGAATGGCTCTTCGACGACTCCTGGGGCGTGGACGTTGCCGTGTCCACCCCGCGTCTGATGACCGCCCTCGTTGAGGAAGCCGTGGAAGTCGGCGACGTGGTGCGCCTACTGACCCTGCAGGCAGGCGGCGCGACCCTCGCCGAATACACCGTGCCCGACGACCACCCCGTCATCGGTTACCGCGTGGACCACGTGCAGTGGCCCGTCGATACGGTGCTCACCGCCATTCTGCGTGACGGCGCCCCGATTCCGCCCAGCGCCGACGTGGCGATCGAGGGCGGCGACGAGCTGTTCTTCATCACGACCATTGCCGGTGAGGATCAGATTCGCGCGCTGTTCGCGTAAGCGTTTATATGTAAGTTTTTGGGTAGGCGAAAGCCCCGGTTACGGGTACCGGGGCTTTCGTCTACCTTCTAGAAGGCCTTTATGAAGTTGTGGGCTGCGCCTTAGCGGTTCTCAGAACCCTCAGCGCTATCAGCGCCTTCAGCGGATTCGGTAGCTTCAGCATCTTCAGAATCCTCACTCACCAGCGCCTCCTCCGGAGCCGACACACGCCACGCCAGCCACACGCCCAAAGCGTACAGCGGCAGGCCCATCACCAGGCGGGTGGCGCCCAGCGCCTCCACATTATTCGCAAAGTACAGGGGCACCTGCACGGCGAGGCGCAGCATCATCAGCACGGTAATAATCCAGGTCGCCAGCATGTACTGGCGCAGACGCACCGGGTTCTGACGCCAGCTCAGCGCCTCGCCACGAATCACCGCGAAAATCAGACCCATCAGCGGCCAACGCACCAGCATCGACAGCAGATACGCCAGAATGTACACGCCGTTCGTCCAGAAACCGACCACAAAGTAGTCGCTCGCGTTACCGGTACGGTACGCCGCAAAGGCACAAATCGCCACGCCCACCAGACCGGTCAGCGCACTCACTAGCTTAGAGCCCTGCACCAGACGGACCAGCGTGAACACGCCCGCCGCAGCCAGCGCAGCAATCAGGGACAGGTTCAGTTCCTTCGTCACGGTGAACAACACCAGGAACGCCACAGCGGGCAGGGAGGATTCCACCAGGCCGCGCCAGCCGCCGATAGCGTGCAGAATATCCACATCGCCGTTGGCGGTGCGGCGCATATTCGCACCCATGGAGGCGCTCAGGCTCTGCGCGAACTGGTTCCCTTCCCGCGCAGAATCAGCTGCGGGGTTAGCGTTCGGGTCGGGCTGGGTCGAAGACTGCTCAGCGCTCATATTTTCCCTTCTCAGCAAAGAATTGCGGCACAATCTCATAGCGCGGGTTGTAAATCACCGGCTGATGCGCCCTCACCGACACCACACCGGAACAGCGCAACAGCGCACCGGCAAGCACGCCCGGTACCATCCGCTGCCCCTGCCACTTCAGCAGAATCCGGTCCCCCGGGTTGAACGGCGCGTACGGCGGGAACGACACCTCATGCGAATCCTGCACCGCCACGGTCGCCAAAGATGCCGTGTTCAGGTGGTGCTGCTTCTCGGACTCCTCGGACTCCTCCTCGAAATCCTCACCGGGCGGCTCCACAATCGGCATGCCAATCAGCGCCAACGGGCTCGACCACTGCAGAGGCTTCGACTTCGCCACCACCAGCTCGGCACGGTACATCGGCTTATCCTGCAGCGCAGGCAGCCACACCTGCTCCACGCGTCCGGCAAGGCGTACGCGAAAGCGCTCGGGGTACCCGGGAGCAAGAATCTGCTCCTCCGGCACCGCGAGCGCACTCGGGTAGTTCGAGAACTCAGGCATTAGCCAATCTCGGTAATCTCAGGGCCGCGGCGAGGCATCGGGCGCAGCTTGCTGTGCTCGTTCTCGGTCTCTTCTTCCACGGCGGGCTCTTCCTCAGCCACAACCAGGTCGGCGGGCAGAGTCATGGGCAGCAGTTCGCGCGGCGGGCGCGGGTCGTCGCCACGGTCCACCACAACGGTGCGGAAAACTTCCTCCACCGAGGCGGCTGCCTTGTCGTCACCGAGCACAGCCGCACCGGAAATCACGCCGCGCAGGAACCAGCGGGGGCCGTCCACACCCACGAAACGGGCGATGCGCTCGCCGGGCTGACCGTCCGGGGTGAAGGCGGGCAGGCGGGTCAGCATCTCGGCACCGAACACGCCGGCGTAGATTTCGACGTTGCCGCCCTGGGAAGCGACGGACTCGGTCAGGTCGTGACGGATATCGTCCCAGATGCCGGTGGTACGCGGTGCGGCGAATGCCTGCACCTGCAGGGTTGCGCCGTCGCGGGTGATGGTTGCGGCGATGACGGCACCGGTTGCGTCGTCGGTCTCGAGGCGCAGGTTCATGCCGTCGAGCAGCTTGATGCGCAGCGCACCCAGGTCGACGTAGTCCTCGAGGTCTTCGGCGGTGACTTCTTCAATGTCGTGCGGGCCGTTGACGCGGTCGTACTTAATGACCTCGGGAGAGTTCTCCTCTTCCTTCAGCTCCTCAACCTCGACGTTGGTCTCTTCGACCTCTTCGGCGACAGCCTTGTCGATGGCGGCCTTTTCAGCCTCCTCGGCGCGCTTCTTCTTACCAAATCCGAACATGGTATTCCTACTTTCACCGCACGCAAGGTGCGGGGGTTTCTTCTCTTCTCTCGTGCGGTTTTCGCGGTGAGAGCAGACTAGTGGATTCCGCTGGAACCGAAGCCGCTGGAGCCGCGTTCGGTCTGATCCAGTTCATCCACCACGGTAAAGGTTGCGTGCTCGTACTTCTGAATGATCAGCTGGGCGATGCGGTCGCCGCGCTGCACATGGAAGGACTTGGTCTTGTCAGTGTTGAGCAGGGTGACCATCAGCTCGCCGCGGTAGCCGGAATCAACGGTGCCGGGCGCGTTCACAATGGTGATGCCGTTCTTGGTCGCCAGGCCGGAGCGCGGGTGCACCAGACCAACGTAACCTTCGGGCAGGGCGATTGCCACGCCGGTGGGGACGAGGGCGCGTTCGCCCGGCTCCAGCTCGAAGTCGATGCGGGAGCGCAGGTCAGCGCCGGCGTCGCCGGGCTTTGCGTAGGCGGGTGCGGGCAGCTCGGGGTCGAGCAGCTTAATGTGGACGTTTACGGGGGTCATCATGGTCAATACTCTAACCTTTCGCGGGTGTCTGTGCCATTACCTCGCGCTGTGTTGAGGCACCTCGCGCTGTGTTGAGGCTCTACTGCGGGGTGTTTGGGGTGCGTGTTCGCGGTCAGCGCGTGCCGCGGGTTGCTGTGCCGAGGGATAGCCGGGGGGCAAACGCGGCGCCGTTTGTGTGTGCGAGGCTTTCACATACTCAACGGGGCGGGTGCACTCGGCACTCGCCCCGTCATGAGGAGTATGTCGGGTGGGTGTTAGCCCTTCCCTAAAGTTTTAGCCCTCGCACTCGATGCAGTAGGACAGGCCGCCCTCTTCGCGTGCGATCTGCGAGCGGTGACGCACCAGGAAGCAAGATGCGCAGGTGAACTCGTCGTCCTGAGCGGGCAGAACAACAACGTTCAGCTCTTCGTTAGACAGGTCAGCACCCGGCAGCTCGAAGCTCTCAGCTGCGCTGTTCTCGTCTTCGTCCACCGCACCGGACTGCATCTCGGAACGGCGGGCGTTCAGCTCCTCGTAGGACTCTTCGTTCTGCTCTTCGTCCTGCTTGCGAGGTGCATCGTAATCAGTTGCCAAACTTTCACGCTCCGTTGGTTCTGTGGCTGTGTGTTGGACTAGGCCACGCTGGTTTAATGAGTGCTCTAGGTGCCGCTGGTGGGGATTTAACCCCGACGGCATGCCAGGTATTGTTCACCATTGGCACCCTATTTGTCTAATCCTGGGTAGGCTTTGGACTGTTTTGGCGTCACATTCTAGCTTTTTCGGTGCGAAAAGTACATCTTTTTTTGGGGAAAATCCCGCCTCCGCTACTGATTTACCGCGCTTTCACGGTACCCTGGAAGGTAGTTTGCGTTCCGTGCAACACATTCACGAACGCGTCCGGTTCACCTATGGAGGTTCTCATGCTTGAACTGCGTCTGATTGGCGTTCACGATGACGGCGAAAATCTGGTGCTTGAGTCTGCTGACGGCACCCGCTTCTTGCTGCCGATTGACGCGAACCTGCGCACGAGCATCACCAAGGCTCGCCGTATTCAGCCCGCCCGCGGTCTGGGCGCTAAGGGCACCTACGGCCCGCGCGATATTCAGACCCGTTTCCGTCAGGGTGCCTCCGTTGAGGAAATCGCTGAAGAGTCCGGTTGGGAACCGGAACGCGTGCGCCGCTACGAGTGGCCGATCGTTGCCGAGCGTGCCCACATTATTCGTGCCGCTCAGAGTGTGAAGATTGGTCGCCGCAGCTCCGCTTCGGGTACCGCACAGATTCCGGTGACCCTGAGCGCCCGCATTGAGGAAGTTTCCGAGCGTTACGGTTTTGAGGACGCAACCCAGGACTGGACCACCCGCCAGCAGGAGAACGGCCAGTGGCGCGTTGAGGTTGATATTGCGCTGAAGGATTCGGTGCGTCAGAACCTGCCCGCGCAGGTCGTCTTCCCCGCACGCTGGGTGTACAACCCCGCGAACCAGGGCCTGTACGCTTCGAATGAGGCGGCGTACTTCCTGATGGGCAATAGTGAGGACGCTGTTGCCGCCGCTGCGAAGAAGGCTCCCGTGGAGGTTCCTCCCGCCCGCCTGCCGAAGGCACCCGAGCCCGCACCGGCACCCATTACTTCCTCTGAGAGCGCTGATGAGCGTAAGCTCAAGGAGCTCCTGGAGCGTGCCCGCTCCGTGCGCCCCGCACAGGTTGAGGAGCCCGAGGTGTTCGTGCACCGCGAGTCCGCACAGCCCGCTGAGCCTGTAGCACCGGCTGCGCCTGCAGAGGCTCCGAAGGCTGAGGCTCCCGCGGAAGCTCCTGCGGCTGAGGCGCCCGAGGCTCCCGCAGCACCCGTTGCAGAACCTGCAACCCCCGCAGCACCCGCCGCTGAGGCTCCCGCCGAGTCTGCAGTTGCTCGAGGCCCGCTGACCGGCGCACCCGCCGCACACACCCCCGCGGCGCATCCGGCACCGGAAGACTACAGCGAACACGCACCCGCCGCAGAGACTGCTGAGGCACCCGCCGAGGAGAAGCCCAAGCCCTCCTCCTCGAAGAAGCAGCGCGTAAGCGTTCCGGCATGGGACGACATCATCTTCGGTAGCCGCAAGTAAGCGACCGCCCGCCCGCGCAAGGGTATTTAGACATACAGAAAACCGCTGGTTATTCACCCGAATAACCAGCGGTTTTCTGTATGTCCTCTAGCGTTTTAGAAGGCTGAGACTTTAGAAGGTTTTGAGCATGCGCAACGGCACCAGACGCTCAGCGTCCGTGAGCGAACCGTGCTGACCAACCATATGCAGGGCACGCTCCTGGTAGTGGCGCATATCGTACAGCGCCCAGTCGTCGCGAGCGCACACCATCAGGTCGCCAATGCGGGCGCGTGCCGCATCCGTAATGACCGGACCGAAGTAGCCGGCACGCATCAGTTCGCGAGAGTCAATCACCCAGGCGCGCTCGCCCCAGTACTGTGCCCAACGCTGAGCGGTGGCGGTGCGTGCCGCCTCCGAGGTGTCTTCCAGGTACAGGTGCACGGCGCGCGGTTCACCGGCGGTCATAGCGATGTTGCGGGTCAGCTCCTCAACGCCGGAGTAGTCGATGCGCTGGTGTTCGGGCATGTTCACCATACCGTGATCGGCGGTCACGAAGAGTGCCGCCCACGCCGGGGCGCGCTCTGTCAGACGCTTCAGAGCCGAGTTCAGCTCCTCCAGCTGCTGCAGCCACTCGTCGCTGCCCACGCCGTAGCGGTGGCCCGCCGCATCAATCTCGCCCCAGTACAGGTACACGGTGGTCGGGGTGCGGCTGGAGAGCGCCTCCAGGGCGTAGGTGACGCGCGCGTTATAGCCTGCAGCGTCCACAAAGTCGCCGCCGCGCAGCGCAGCCTCAGTCAGACCGGTGCCGCGGTACTTACCCAGCGAAATGGTGAGCACGCGGCGGTTCGTATGGTGGCGTTCCAGCACGGTCGGCAGCGGCTGCCAGGTGTGCGGGTCCACCGACTGATCCCAGCCGGAGAGGTGGTTCATGACCGAGCCCGCTCCTCCGTTACCTGCCGGGTTGCGCACCTCGTAGCCCGCAATGCCGTGCGCGCCCGGTGCCGTACCGGTACCCAACGAGGTGAGGGATGCGGCGGTCGTGGTGGGGAACGCGGCGTCCAGTGGTCCCAGGTTCAGGGTCTTACGCAGGGAGGGCGCGTAGCCGCCGTAGCTGTTGATGAGCTGCTCGCCCAGACCATCCACCATCACCACGCAGGCATGACGGAAGGATGCCGGGTCAACGTCATGCTCCGTCAGGCGACCGGCAAGGTTCAGCGGGTCGACTGCAGAGTTGAACGCCGGGTCGGAATCCAGGGCGTGCGCGGGGCGCGCCAGGCTTCGCTGAGCCACCAGAGAGGAGGCAGACTCCAGCACATCGGCGATGCTATTGCTGCCGTAGGCGGGCGCGGGAGGCAACGGCGCGCCCAGAACATCGTGCAGAGTGGGCTGTTCGGTGCGGGACGGGGCCGTCATAGGTTCCTCTCGGGTGTGTGTCTCAGGGGTATAGATGTTTATCGGCGGGTCGCGTACAGGCGCGCACGGTGCAGGGCACGCGCAAAATGCTGCGCACGCTGAACCGACTCCGGGCCGTCAGCGGTCGCAGAAACACGCACCGCAATGTCCTCGCGGCGCGCATCGCCGGTGAAGCCGTGGTCGGCATTGCACTGCGGATCCTGGCAACCGGCAGGAGCCAGCTCCATGTGCAGCGAACCGGTCCACGCAATCTGGAAGGAAATCTCAGTCGGGGCGGTGCTACCGGCGTTGTACGCCTGCGGCTGGCTGAAACCATAGCTGATGGTGACCGCGTTCAGGGCGCTCAGGTGCACCGCCTCCACGCTCACATGCGCCACGGTGCCCTGCGCGTCACCTTCAAGGTGCTGGTCGTCCAGGTGCGCAAAGATGACGTGCTCGCCGCAGAGCACCATCACGGTGATGTGGCGGTGAAAATCATCGCGGGAGAAGTGGGTTTCATGCTGTACGAAGTGCGCGTCCGGGTTCATGCCCGCCAGCGCGTCATCCACCACTTCCAGCACGAGGTCGGGGTAGAAACCGGCATGCTTAATGTCTGCGACCAATTGCTCGCGTTCGGGGGTGGTGGCGTACATCGTACCTCTTTCGTGCGGTGCCCTCATGAGGCGACGTCGGTCGGCGCACACGATGAGGGCGGTTAGGTATTACTCCCCTCTACCTTAGAGGGTTCCAGCCGGGCTGTGCTACTTGACCACGCTAATACAGGCTCATATGACGGTGTGCAATCCCCCGGTATGCTTCGGTTACTGCCCCGCAACCGCCTTGGCGCACCCCACAGATGACGCCGACCAACCAGCCCGTCTCATCCGCTACCACCCGCTAAAATAGGAGGAGCGAAAACACACCGACACGAGGAGATATATGGCTCGCCGATCCAAATCCGCCGTCAGCGACTACCCGGTGGATGTGGTAGAGAATATCGTCGACATCGACGTATCCGCCGAGATGGAAACCAGCTTCCTGGAATACTCCTACTCGGTGATTTATTCGCGCGCCCTCCCCGACGCCCGCGACGGCCTCAAGCCCGTGCAGCGCCGCATCCTCTACATGATGCAGCAGATGGGTCTGCGCCCCGATAAGGGCCACGTCAAGAGCGCCCGCGTGACCGGCGAGGTCATGGGTAAGCTCCACCCGCACGGCGACGCCGCCATCTACGACGCGATGGTGCGCCTCGCCCAGCCCTTCGCGCTGCGCCTGCCCCTCGTTGACGGTCACGGTAACTTCGGCTCCCTCGACGACGGCCCGGCAGCCGCCCGATACACCGAAGCACGCATGGCGCCCGCCGCGCAGGCACTCACCGCGGACCTCGAAGAAGACGTGGTTGACTTCGTACCGAACTACGACAACCAGTTCATGCAGCCCTCCGTGCTGCCCGCAGCGTTCCCTAATCTGCTCGTCAACGGCACCACCGGCATCGCGGTCGGCATGGCGACCAATATGGCGCCGCACAACCTGCGCGAGGTCATCGCCGGTACCCGCCATCTCATCGCCCACCCCGAGGCGACCCTCAAAGACATCATGAAGTTCATCCCCGGCCCCGACCTGCCTACCGGCGGCACCATCGTGGGTCTGGGAGGCATCCGTGATGCCTACGAAACCGGCCGCGGCACCTTCAAGACCCGTGCGAAGGTCTCCATCGAGCAGGTCAGCCCCCGCAAGCAGGGCATTGTCGTGACCGAGCTGCCGTACATGGTCGGCCCCGAAAAGGTCATCGAAAAGATCAAGGACGGCGTCAACTCCAAGAAGCTCACCGGCATCTCCGACGTGGTCGACCTGACCGACCGCACCAACGGTCTGCGCCTCGTCATCGAAATCAAGAACGGCTTCAACCCGGAGGCGGTGCTCGCCGCCCTCTACAAGCACACCCCGCTCGAGGACTCCTTCGGCATTAACAACGTGGCGCTCGTGGACGGTCAGCCGCAGACCCTCGGCCTGCTCGACCTGATGCGCGTGTACATTGACCACCGCCTGAACGTGGTCCGCCGCCGCACCGAGTTCCGCCTGGGCAAGCGCACCGACCGCCTGCATCTGGTAGAGGGCCTGCTCGTGGCTATCCTCGACATTGACGAGGTCATCCAGATCATTCGTGAGTCTGACGAGACCGCTCAGGCACGCGAAAAGCTGAAGGTCGTCTTCGACCTGACCGACACCCAGGCGAACCACATTCTGGAGTTGCGCCTGCGCCAGCTCACCAAGTACTCCCGCCTGGAACTGGAAGCAGAACGCGACACCCTGCAGCAGGAAATCGCGGAACTGCAGCGTATCCTCGGCTCCGATGCGGCGCTGCGCGAACTGGTCTCCGAAGAGCTCGCAGAGGTCGCCGAACGCTACGGCACCGACCGCCGCACCCAGCTCAAAACCAAGGACGACATGCAGGTCGCCATCGAGGCAGTCACCGCGCAGTCCAAGGCGAAGAAGAGCCTGGGCCTCGCCCTCGAAATCGCTGATGACCCCTGCTGGGTGCTGCTCTCCGCCTCCGGCATGATGGGACGCACCCCCGGCAAGCCCATCCGCGAGGCCCTCGTGGATCCTGGCAAGCGTTTCAAGCACGACGTGTTCGCCTCGATTGTGCCGACCACCGCGCGCGGTGAGATTGGTGCTGTGACCTCCACGGGCCGTATGGTGCGCCTGTCCGTCATGGACATTGCGGTGCTGGACGAGAACGGCGGCACCCCCTCCATGGCGTCGGCGGTGAAGGCAACCGAGCTGGTTCCGCTCGCCAAGGGTGAGAAGCTGGTTGCCCTCGTACCGCTGAACACGGTGCTGGCGATGGCAACCGCGGGCGGCGTCATCAAGCGCCTCAACCCGGATTACCCGCTCAACCAGACCGAGTGGGACATCATGAAGCTCAAGGACGGCGACGAAATCGTAGCCGCCGCTCCCTGCCCCACCGACGATGCGGTGCTCACCTTCGTCACTCGCGACGCGAAGCTGCTGACCTTCGACGCCGCGAAGGTCCGCCCGCAGGGACGCACCGGCGGCGGTATCGCGGGCATCAAGATTGCCGACGGCGACCGTCTCATCGCCCTGGGCGTGACCGCACCCGGCGACGCGGCGGAGGTCGTGACCGTCACCAACGGCAAGGACGGCCTGGCGAGCGCCAAGGTCACCGCCCTGGCAGAGTACCCGCAGAAGGGCCGCGCGACCGGTGGTGTGCGTGCGCACCGATTCCTCACCGGTGAGAGCCAGCTGGCTCTGGCGTGGGTGGGTGTGGGCCCGGCGAAGGCGGCGTCCTCCGGCGGTGTGGCTCGTTCCCTGCCGACCGAGCACGGTGCCCGTGACGGTTCCGGTGTGATGCTCACTCAGAGCATCGGCATTGTAGGCCCGAACTATGCGGCTGTTTCTGCTGCGCTGGCGGTTAGCCCGGAGGGTGAAAAGCTCTTCTAGGCACGCCGTTCACGGCCTTTCGTGGCGGCGCCACTACCCGCTTCTCAACGGCCGATTGACCCGCCAGACGGTAGCTAAATCGCCACAACTCCAGATGCAGGAATGCCCCGGTACTTCACGAAGTACCGGGGCATTCCCATGCACACTATGTTCTTTCGGGGCACATCATCGGCGCGCCCCGCCGCCTACTAGAGGGCAGCTGCTAGAGGCGAACCACCTCATCGCAGCGGGCAATATCCTCAGGACGGTGCGACACCAAGACCGTAGCCACGGAGCTGGAGCGGGTCGCCGCATCCAAGTCAGCCATCAGCGCACGAGCAGACTCGGCATCCAGGTGCGCGGTCGGCTCATCCAGCAGCAGCACCGGCGAGTTCACCAGCAGGGCACGAGCCACCGCCAGACGCTGACGCTGACCACCCGACAGGAACGAACCGCCAGCACCCACCTGGGTGCGCAGGCCCTGAGGCAGAGCATCAAACCACTCGCCCAGACCCACACGGCGCAGAACCTCAATCAGCTCTTCCTCGCTGGGTCGATCCGAACGGTCACGAGCCAGCATCAGGTTACCCTCAAGGGTCGACTCGAAAATGTGAGCCGCCTGCGGGCACCACGCCGCGTAGCCGCGCAGCTGCTCACCCTCCAGGACCTCACCGGAAGCCAGCACGCGGCCGGATTCCAGCGGCAAGAAGCCCAGAACGGTTGCAAGCACCGTAGACTTACCGGAACCGGAGGGGCCGGTCACCGCAGTCCAGGAGCCCGCGCGGGCGTCCATGTTCAGGTCGGTGAAGACCGGGTGGTCCATGCCGGGCCAGCGGGCGGCAGCGTCCTGCATAGCCAGGGCGGGTTCGGTGACCTTCACGCCGAGCTGCTGCGGGGTGCCGCATCCGACCAGCTTGGGTTCGCCGGGCTTGGGCGGGCGCGGGGTATCGCTCTTAGAACCAGCCGCAGATTCGGGGCGGTCAAAGCGGTGAGCACGCTGACGGTCAGCCTCCAGCAGCTCCTCCATCTCAGCCTCCGCGCGGGCACGCAGACGCTCAGCACGACGCGGCAGAACGTGAGTGTCCACCTCAGCCTCGGTCGGCACGGAACGCTTCAGGGTCGAGGTGGCGACAACACCCTCCAGGGATACGTCGCGCACGCTCGGGGCGATCGTCGCCAGCAGGCGGCTGAACGCGGGCCAGGAGCGGACCGCCTCAACATGGCCAAGGGAGCTTTCCAGCATGCCGGTACACAGCAGCACCACAATCGCCGCTTCGGGGGCACGCACGGTGCCGTCAACAGCCAGCGGGTACGCAATCATTGCGCTCGCCAGAGCCGCACCGAACCAACTCAGGGTCACGAGGGTACGACCCACACCCTGCGCGGTCGAACCCTTCTGCAGGGCGGACAGGTTCTCGGCGTCCAGGGCGCCGTTAGCCTTCTCAGCGGTGGATGCCACGCCGTTAGCGCGCAGGTCCTCAGCAGCCGAGAGCATGCCGGTACCCAGGCGCAGCATCTGCGCGGTGGAGCGGCGAGCCAGCGCCTCCGCACGGGCATCGGCGCGGAGCACAATCCACGGAGCCACAAAGGTGCTGACCAGCACGGCAAACAGGACCGGAATCAGGGCCTGCGGCAGGATGCACGCGGTCGTAATCAGCGCCGCGGTCATGACCAGCAGGTGCGCAGCCGGCGGAATAATAACGCGCGGCACGCCGTCACGCAGCTCATCAATACCGCCGACGAGGCGTTCGAGCAGCGCGTCACCGCGCAACAGGGCACGCACGCTGCTCACGCTCTGCCATGCGCCAACCCAGGCGCGCAGACGCAGAATATTAGCGGCGGCAAGGACCTTCGAGTGGGTCATCAGACGCTCAGCGTAGCGGGCGCAGGCACGGCCCAGGCCGAAGAAACGCACGCCCACGATGGCGACCATCAGGTACATCATTGCCGGGCCCTCGGCAGCGCGAACAATTAGCCAGCCGGACAGCGCGGTCAGTGCCGCAGCCATCAGGGAGGTAATCGCAGCCATGATGACCGGGCCGGTTGCGGCGCGAACGCCGATACCGGTCAGTTCCTTCAGGGTGCGCAGGCTTGCGAACAGGCCGGCAGGCTCGGCTTCCTTGACCTCTGCGGTTGCGGAGGCGCCCGCCGGGGCGGTGCTTTCAGCCTCGTACTCCGCCTTGTCCTTGAGCAGGTGCGCGGGTCCTTCGGCGGGAACCGCAACGCGGGCGGTGTTCGCCTCGGCGGTCCAGGTGTAACCCTGGGCAGTCTGCACGGCACGAACGAGGATGTCGCAGCCAGCGGCGAGCTCCTGCTCGTGGGTCACGATTAGCACGGTTGCGCCCAGTTCCGCCAGGCGGTGCAGAGCGCGGGTCACCAGGTATGCCGAGTAGGCGTCCAGGTGCGCGGTCGGCTCATCCACCAGAACGGTCAGCACGGTCTGCTCACCGCCGGCACGGTAGATAGCCTCGGCGCGAGCCAGGGTGCGTGCCACGGCGAGTCGGCGCGCCTGACCGGCACTGAGGGCACCGGGCTCAAGGGCGGTGAGCTTCTCCATGCCCAGCTGAGCCAGCGGACCAACCAGCAGCGCCGACTCGGCATCGGTGACGGACAGCTTCTTGGAGTCCATCGCCTCACCGAGCAGAGCGGCTGCACGCTCACGCTCCGCCTCGGTAGCGCTGAGCGCGTAGAGCGCCATTTCGGTCTGCACGGTCGGTGCGGTGAAGACCGGCGACTGCGGGATGACCAGGGTGGTGCCCAGACCGGTCACGCTACCGGTCAGGTGCACGGGTTCCTCCGAGCCGGTGGGCACCAGGCCCTCACGCACGGCACCGGAGAACACGTTCAGCAGGGTAGACTTACCGCAACCGGACTCACCCATCACGCCAATGACCGCGCCGCGCTCACCGTTGGCAGTGGCAACGCGACGGTCCAGGTTCAGCGACAGGTTAGTCAGCACGGCAGGACGCGCCGGGTAGCTCACCGACAGATCCTCAACAGCGATCACGGAAGGCTGAGCCTTCTGCGATACTGCACCCTGCGCTGCCGAATCCTGTGCAGTCGAGTCCGCAGCGGCGGCGGGCAGGGGTGCATCAATAATCTTCTGGGCGCTACGCAGGGCGGCAACGCCGTCCTCCGACTGGTGGTAGGCGGCACCCACGTCACGCAGCGGCTGGTAGCATTCGGGAGCCAGCAGCAGCACAAGAATTGCGGTGTCCAGGCCCAGGGTGCCGTTGACCAGGCGCACACCAATCAGCACAGCAATCAGCGCCACCGAAATGGTGGTGATGAGCTCCAGCGCGAGCGAAGACATGAAGGCGCTACGCAGGGTCTGCATGGTGCGTTCACGGTAACGCTGACCGAGGGCATTCATGGCGCGGGTCTGCGCACGTTCGCGGCCCAGACCGATAATGACGGGCAGGCCGCGCACGAGCTCCAGAATATGGTCGGAGAGGCGGTGCAGTTCAGCCTGAGCTTCTGCGGTTTCGTCGCGGGTGTTCTTACCAATCAGGATCATGAACACCGGAATAAGCGGCAGGGTGCAGGCCAGCACCATGGCGCTCATCCAGTCCAGGGACGCCACAACAACCCAGAGGATGAACGGCACAATCGCGGTGGAAACAAACGCGGTCAGGGTCTTGGTGTAGTAGTCATCCAGGGCGTTCAGGCCGCGGGACAGCAGCACAGCGGTCGCGCCGGTACCCTCGGGGGTGTCGGCGCCACCGGTGGCGAGCACGCGCTTAAGCAGCGAGGAACGAATCTGAGACTTCGCTCCGGAGGCGGCACGCTGCGCGCTCACAGCCAGCAGGTAGTCGGTACCCGAGCGGACAAGTAGCGCAATGACGGCGACCGCAATCAGGCCGGGGGTAATGGCGTCACCGTCACCGAAGATACCGCCGAGGCCGAGCAGCCAGCCGCCGTGTGCCTCCAGCTGCGCCTGTGCGGAGCCCGAGAACTCAATGTAGGCGCGGTACACGTCCGGGGCGCTCGTCTCTTTGAGGCGCGCGTGCTCGGCGGCAACAGCGGCGAAACCGGCGTGTGCCGCGCGGGCAATAATCACAGCCAAGGCGGCACTGAAAAGCACCGTCGCGATGGTGTGCACGGCGGTGATGACACCGAACGTGCTGAGGGTTTTACGGGCGTCAGGGCCCAGAGGTGGGCGGCGGTCAGTGCGGTCATTGCGCTTTCCTTCGGTCACCTCTGGTGCCTCAGTGTTCTGATGTTTGTCAGCGTGACGCGGTGTGTGCGTTCGACTCACGTGTTGTCCTTAGTCTTCTGCTGTTTTTACCTCCCATTATTTTAAGGGTTGGGCTATCTAATACCTATTTGACCAGTCAGGTTTCAGGTAATTGGTTGGTCCTCACCCGGCGCTCACTCTAGCCGCGCATAGCGTCGGCGGGGCTCTTGCGGGATGCCACCCACGCCGGGTATGCCGAAGACACCAGACCGGTAAGGGCGCCAACGCCCACGCCGAGCACCACGAATCCCGGGGAAAGAACCGCCTGCCAGCCCTGCACGAGCGAAAGAATTATGGTCGCAATCATGCCGGAGCAGGCGCCGATGGAGCCGCCGAGCACGCCGAGCATGACGCCCTCCATGAGGAAGATGCGGGCAATCAGCCATTTACTCGATCCGATGGCGCGGCGCAGCGCAATCTCTGCGGTGCGCGATTGCACGGACAGATACATGGCGGTTGCCGCCGAGAGGGAGGCGAGCACCAGCAGAATACCGGAGAGCACACCCACGTACAGGCCCAGATCCGAGGCGATAGACGCGCGTAGGCTCTGCAGGTCGGAGGGGGTTTCCACGTTGATCTGGCTGGGTTCAGCGGGCTTGAGGGTCAGCGGAATTGCCTTGGCGACCGCTTTGCCGTAGCCCCGTTCGGTTTCGGCAATGTATGTGACCTGGCCGCGTCCGGTGCGCTGAAGTGTGCCCGGCGAGACAATGACCGTATTCCTGAATTCGTAGCCGCTATTGCCGGGGTCGAAAAGGCCGACGACCGGCATCAGCTGACCATCCACCCAGATGCTCACACCGGGTGCCACCTGCGGCAGTCCGCCGAGCTTAATGCCGTACTCGACGGCGGGTAGCTCGCCGGGGCGGGGCTCGGTTGTGGCGTTATCTGCAGCCTTATCTTCGGGAATAATGCCGAGGGCGCGGGCAGCGGAGACCGAGACGATAGCGCCGGAGAGCTGCTCGGAGCGTTCACGGTCAGCAACGTTCTGCTGGGTGAGGGTCGAGTTCATCTGTTCGAGCGCACGCAGGGTTTCGGGGTTCATGCGGGCACCGATTTGCTCGAGCCGGGTCTTCGAGGTGGAGCTGAGGCCAATCGCCGTTTTGGGTTCGTCCTCGTAGGGGCTGAACCGGGTGATTCGCACGTCGGCGGGTGCCACGCTGCTGACGAATCCGGTGTTCTTCACGTAGTCCAGCGCGCTAATGCGGTCGGCAACATTCTGCGCGGATTCGCCCTGCCGGTAGGTTCCGAGCATGTTCTGGTCATTGTCCCTGTCGCTGATGTAGAGCGTGGATTGTTCGGATCCGAGCAGGCGCTGGTTCACCTGGTAGCTGGCGGATTCGCTCATGCCGGAGGCGCTGATGAGTCCGCCCACGCCCAGGGCGAAGGACAGGCCCAGCAGCAGGGTGCGTAGCGGTCGTGAGGTGAGCGCCGAGATTGCCTCGATGCTGTCGTCGGTGAGGAAGCTTCCGCGGCGATGCGTAGCGGGCTTCTCCCCCGGCGCGAGGCTGACGGGGGCATTCGCGGGAGCATCCACCGTGGCTTCCGCCGGGGTGTCTGCTACAGACGACACAGCCTCGGCGACCGGCACCTCAGTCACCGGCACCGTAGCCAAGTCGGTGCGGCCCTGCTCATGCAGCCGCCCATCCTCAATGCGAATTACGCGGCGGGCGGCGGCGGCAACCTCCGGGTCGTGGGTAATAACCAGCACGGTACAGCCGGTGGCGTTAATGCGCTGCAGAATCTCAATGACCTTGGCGCTATTGTGGCTGTCCAGGTTGCCGGTGGGCTCGTCAGCAAGAATCAGCGGCGGGCGCGTGGCGAGGGCACGAGCAATAGCGCATCGCTGCTTCTCGCCACCGGAAAGGTAGCGGGTGCGGATGCTAGCGCGGTCGCTCAACCCCAGAAATTCTAGGGTTTCTTCGGTGCGTTGCAGGCGCTCGCTGTAGGGTACGCCCTGCACGCGCAGGCCCATGGAGGCATTGGTTGTGCTGGTTTCGTCCAGCAGCATGTTTGAGGACTGGAAGATGAAGCCGAGGTGGTCTCGGCGCATTTCGTCGCGTTCTCGGTCGCTGAGTCCTTCCGTGTTTTTACCGAAGAGGCTGTAGGTTCCGCTGGTGGGCGTGTCAAGCAGGCCAATGGCGTTGAGCAGGGTGGATTTACCGGAGCCCGACGGACCAATAATGGCGAGGAATTCGCCGCGTTCTACCACCAGGTCGAGGTGGTCGAGAACGGGCCGGTCGCTACCCTCGAAGACGCGGGTAATGCCGTGCATTTCGATAGCGGGTGCGGTGTTGGGCACGGTACCGAGCCCGGCGGCAGGTGTAGCGGCGGACGCTACGTTGGGCGCAACTGTAGGCGCACGTCCTGGGCTTGCGTCTGGGGTTCTCTTACGGCGGCTCATGAGACAAGCACCTTCTGTCCCGTGCTGAGGTTTGCGTTGATTGCGGCGTATCCGCCGGCGGTGCGTAGAACCTCAACGTTGACTCGTTCGGTGGAGGGCGCATCCTTGCTGGTCGAGGTGGAGCTTCCGCCCTTTTCAACGAGCACGTAGGTGCCCTGGGAGTCCTGGCGTACCGCGGTAGTCGGCACGGCGAGGGTGGTTGAGGTGTTGCCCTTACTGGTGATGGATGCGCTCTGCCCCGGAGTGAGCTTGCTCGGGTCGTCGGCGCTGAATCGCACGCTCTTTGCCGCACCCTTGGAGGGGTCGTTCTGCAGCTCACCAATACTGGTGATGGTGCCCTCCACACTGCCGGTGGAGGTGCGCAGGCTAACGCGGTCGCCGGCCTTGAGCTTATTGGCAACGGAGAGCTCAACGCTGGATTCCACGTAGGGTTCGCTGGTTTCTACACTCGCGATGGGGTTGCCGTCGTTAATGAGCTGGCCGACTGCCGCAACTGCGGTGACGGTGTGGCTACCGCCGGGCAGAATCGCGTAGTTGCTGCGCGCAATGGTCGTGACTCCCTCGCTGGGCACGCCGGTCAGGTGCGCGCGGTGCAGGCGCGTGACGGCGTCGAGGGTGTCTTCGGTGACGGTGCCGCTCTGAGCGGTGGCGTACCCGGCGGAGTTCAGCGCCTTCTGGAAGGCGAGCACGTCGTCGCCGTTATCGCCCAGGTTGAGGTCGCGGTACAGCGGCAGCGGCCCTTCCAGCACGAAGACGGGGTCGGCGCCAATGATGCCGATGAAGTCACCGGCCTTGAGCACGTTACCGGGCTTCTGGTTCTGGTAGACGAGCACCGGCTCACCGTTGGTGCGCGCGCTAATCGGGGCGGTCTCCCCAGCCTTGGTGGTTCCGGCAATGGCGAGGCCCTCGCTGACGGTGCGTTCTTCAACCTTCGCCCAGACCGGAATCACGGTTTTCGCCTGCACGGCCGGGTCGGGGCCCGTGGCGGCGTAGCGGGTGCCCAGGTAGAAGGACAGCATGAGCGAGCCGATGGCGAGGATAGCCAGCAGCAGGAGCACGCGGGGTCGGGCGATGCGTTCGCTGAAGCGGTGCCCGCTGTTTTGGTTTTTCGTGTGAGTGGTCATGGCGGTGTCTTTCTGAACTGTGTCAGCGCTGTCTATTTCTTAGCGCCGTCTTTCGGTGCGCTGTCTTTTAGCGCCCCGGTTTACTGGTGCTCCAGAACGTACTGTTTGAACTTCTCGTCACGTTCACGTTCTGCCTTGCGGTCCTGCTCAAGCTGCGACTGGTACTTGCGGATGAGCGGCATCTGGTACTGTGCCTCCAGGTCGTAGAGCTGCTGACTCATGCCGACCTGTTGGTTGCATTCTGCCATGATGGTGGCGATGCGAATTTCCTCTTCGGAGGCTGGCGCATTCGTTCCCCCGCTCTTGCTATCTTCCTCAGCCAGCGGGGATTCCTCGGCTACCGACCCTGCCTTATTGGGGGTGAGCCCCCGGTTTGAGACGCACTGCTTCCACTTCTCTTCGAGCTCGCGGTGCAGTTTGCTACCGTAAACGGCGTTGATTGCCTCGGTGGAGATACGATTGTATGTGGACTGCACATCATTCTCGGGCCTCTTACCTTCGGGCACCGCGGCCTCCAGGGTCTCGCGGGCCTTGTCATCACATTCGATGATGAGCCTCTCCTCGGGGCTGAGGCTTGCCCCTGGGGTGACGGAGATGGGAGGTTTGGCGTTGGGGTCTCGCTTCTGGAATCCGTACTTCTTG
>ERZ1674288.19-NODE-19-length-29580-cov-10.849754_pt1 | contig 29580 bp, 25 predicted proteins | sample MGYA00581190_ERZ1674288 | MGnify/ENA primary metagenome ERZ1674288 (study PRJEB41354, sample SAMEA4873332) | human saliva metagenome | biome: human-associated habitat [ENVO:00009003]; feature: mouth environment [ENVO:08000002]; material: saliva material...
TCTGTATGGATTATATATTTGAGATTTAACGAAAATTTTCCATGGATCTTCCAGAATTTTTGGCTTATTTGTCTTTCCCTCATATAGTGTTTGGCACTCATCGTGTGCATTGGCTCCAATGATATTAAGACGTCCGGCTCCACCTTCAAGATAGAAGCCCCACAGTGAAGCGAGGATTCTTTCTAGGGGTACTTCTTGGCTTGGCCCGTAGGGGTTGTCTGAGCGTACTCCCGTGAAAGTGCAGTCGCTAGCCCACGAGCTGATATACCAGTTCGCTGCCTCGTGGTTATGCGCTTTATCTGAGACTGCGTCATGCCAGCTGGAGGACTCACCGATACAACCCACATAGTTATATGGCACTTTAGGACAACACAAAAGAGTGTGGGGCTGGTTCCCTTACAGGGAACCCGCCCCACACTTTCGTCTTAGTGCTGTGCCGCCAGCTGCTCGCGGATACGCGCCACCGTCGCCGCATCCGTCGTATTCTCACCCAACAGGTTCGGCTTACCCGCGCCGTGATAATCACTCGAACCCGTCACCAGCACCTCACGGCCCGCCGCACGCTGACCCTCAATAAACTCCAGCAGACGCACCCGGTCTTCCGCGGAGTTTTCGCGGTGGTACACCTCCACACCCGCCAGGCCAGCCTCCACCATCAAACCCAGGTACTCCAGGCTCAACGCGGGCCCACGCATCGTACTCATCGGATGCGCAATCACCGGCACGCCCCCAGCCTCACGCACCAGACGCACCGCCTCCAGCGGGTCCAGCGCATCCTGCGGCACATAGTAGGGGCTGCCCGTGTACAGCAGCTTCGCGAAAGCCTCAGAACGGTCAGCCACCATGCCAGCGGCAACCAGCGCGTCCGCAATATGGGGGCGACCCACCGCCGTGTTCCCCTCCCCCACCTGCGCCAACACGTCATCCCAGGTCAGCGGATAGTCAGCGGCAAGACGCTGCACAATAGCCTGCGCACGGCCCGCACGGCTGGCACGAATCGCCTCCACACGGTGCGCCAACTCCGAACCCACCGGGTCAAAACCATAAGCAAGCAGGTGAATGGTCTTCGTGCGTGCACGGCCCTCACCGTCGGTGTAACGGTAGCGGCAAGAGAACTCGGCACCCGGCAGAAAATCCAGACCGTACTCATCCGCCAGCTGAGCAGCCTGCGCCCACCCAGCCGTCGTATCGTGATCAGTCAGCGCGAAACCCGCCAACCCGGCGCGAGCAATCAGCGGCACCAGCTCGGTCAGGCTCTGCGTGCCGTCAGAAATAGCGGAGTGAATATGCAGGTCGTAGCGCCCAGCAGGGTTCAGGTTTTCAGGCGCGCCCAATTCAGCGGGCCGCGGTGCCTGCTTCGCATGAGGTGCACTATTCCGGTGTTCTGTGTGCGTCATATTCTCTCCTTCCCCGCCCCTGCTAGTTCGTCGCCACCTCAGCGGGGTTTTAAGGCATGTCATCTACTCTTCTGATTCAACCCTACCAATATCGGCGGCACAATATCGGGCACCCGGTCGCAGGTCAAAGATATATTCTGACCCACCGCCCCCTCTCTTATGGTCAAAAGCGCTAAAACGCCTGCCCACCAGTATTGAAGAGGCTATGATTAACCCATGACTGAGAACAATGAGAAGAGCACCGAAGCTCAGAAGACTGACCACCGCAGCACCCCCAAGGCGTCTGCGTTCACCGAATTCATTGCCGCAAACTGGGCACCTGCCGAAGACGACGGCTACACCCGCGAGCCCGTAGCAGACTACGCCGCTGAGCGCCGCGCCAAGATCTCCAAGGCATTCCCCGGCGAGCGCCTCGTCCTGCCCGCAGGCCCTCTGAAGGTCCGCTCCAACGACTGCGACTACCGCTTCCGCCCGCACTCGGCGTTTGCGCACCAGACCGGTCTGGGCATCGACCACGAGCCCGACGCCGTGCTGATTTTCGAGCCCGTCGAAGAGGGTACCGGCGACAACGGCTCCAACCACGAAGTCACCCTGTACTTCCGCCCGCTGGCTGGCCGCGACACCGCAGAGTTCTACGCGGATGCACGCTACGGCGAGTTCTGGGTTGGCCCCCGCCCCACTCTGAAGGAGTTCTCCGAGCGTTACGGTCTGCGTACCCGCGACCTGTCCGAGCTTGAGGTTGCTATCACCAAGAACGCCGGCAACCAGGGCCTGGGCGGCGTGAACATCCGCCTGGTCCGCAACGTTGACCCGGCTGTTGACGCGCTGGTTGACACCTCCCGCTACAACACCGGCGTGGAGCTGGAGCAGGCTGACAAGCTGGACTCCGAGCTTGCCGTGGCTCTCTCCGAGGCTCGCCTGATCAAGGACGCTATCGAGGTTGAGAACCTGCAGCGTTCCGTTGACCTGACCGTCAAGGGCTTCGAAGAGGTCGTGCGCGAGCTGCCTAAGGCTGTTGCGCACCACCGCGGCGAGCGCGTCGTTGAGACCGCATTCTTCTCCGTGGCACGTACCGACGGTAACGACCTGGGCTACGACACCATCGCAGCGTGCGGTAACAACGCAACCATCCTGCACTGGATCCGTAACAACGGCACCGTCGATGACGGCAAGCTGCTGCTGCTGGACGCAGGCGTTGAGGACGACACCCTGTACACCGCAGACGTGACCCGCACCTTCCCCGTGAACGGCAAGTTCACCGAGGTTCAGGCGAAGGTCTACAACGCTGTGCTGGACGCAGCTGACGCAGCGTTCGAGGTCGCTAAGCCGGGCCGTAAGTTCCACGAGATTCACGACGCCGCAATGGAGGTTCTGGCTCACCGTCTGGAAGAGTGGGGCCTGCTGCCGGTTTCTGCCGAGGTTTCCCTCACCATTGAGGGCGGCCAGCACCGCCGATGGATGCCGCACGGCACCAGCCACCACCTGGGCCTGGACGTGCACGACTGCGCGCAGGCGAAGGCTGAGCTGTACATGTGGGCTGAGCTGGAGCCGGGCATGGTCTTCACCATTGAGCCGGCACTGTACTTCAAGGAAGAGGACATGTCCATTCCCGAGGAGTACCGCGGTATCGGCATCCGCCTGGAGGACGACGTGCTCTGCACCGAGGACGGCAACGTGAACATGTCCGCTGCTCTGCCCCGCACCGTTGAGGGCATTGAGGAGTGGATGGCGAAGCTCTCTAAGGAGGCTTAACCATTCCCGCCGGACTGTACCGGCTAGTACGGTCTGATGACAATGCGTAGCGAAAGCCCCTCACCGAGTGATTCGGTGAGGGGCTTTCGCGTGTCTTCTATGTTGCTTCTCTGCCTGTTTCCCGGCTTATTTCCCGCCGTTAGGGGCGGTTACCGCCGTTGCGGCGTGAGGTTATTCGGAGTCCTTTGAGGAATTATCGTGCGAGGACTTATCGTGCAGGCCCTGCGGGCGCGGGGTCGGACGCTGCGGCTTGGGCTGAATCAGCTTCGCGTATTCTTCCGGGTCGTCCACGCGCAGGCCGAAACGCTGAGCCGGGCGCTTCTGCGGCTCTGCCTTCTGGGCAGTGGTGTTCTGGTCGCTCGCCTGGTCGGTGTTTGCCTGTTCCGGCGCGGAAGTCTGAGCGGGCTGAACAATCTGCGTAGGCTGGGTGGGCGCGGGCATGTTCTGCGCCGCGCTCTGAGCCACCGCATCCTGCGCGGAAGTATCACGCTCGGGCAGATTCTGGTTCGGTGCCGGCTGACTACCCGCCTGCGCACGGTACGAGGGTGCCTTCGGGGCGCCGGTCGGAACCGGGGCGCCGTTCATCGAGACCGTGCTCTGGGCGGCACGCGCCTGCGAAGCTTCCGGGGCCGCCGCCGCACGCGCAGCCGCAACCGCCGCCGAGAAGCGAGGATGCGCACCCAGCACGCGGCGTGCATCCTGAGCGTACTCCGGCAGAGCGTACATCACGGTACGGGAGGGAATCGCCTCGGTACGCATCGGGTATCGAACCCCGCGGCCACGGCGCAGAATGTACATCTGCCAGAGCACAAACACGGCAATCGACAGCGGCACGTACTTTAGAGCCACCGACATAAAAGAGTCACCGGTCAGAGTCAACAGCACCGAAAACACCAGGCCCATCGACGCACCCTGAATCGCCGAGAAAATCAGGGCACGACCGTAACCGGGCTGTACCGGGTACTCCACCTGGCGGATACCGTCATTGACCAGGTACAGTGCCGTGACCGGATAATCCTGCTCGCTGAGCACGTCAAAGGCGGCGAGCGCATCATCGTGACGAACGAAGGAGGCGATTGCCTCACCGGCGGGTAGGGGCTTGCCCTGAGCCTGCGCCAGGCGCGACGCCAAGTACGAAGAAGGCGGGGTCGAGGGAATATTCGGCAGGTTAGAAGTCATGGCTCCTATTCTACCGCCCGGCAAAAACAGGGAGGGGTGAGCCGGTCAGTGCTCTCCCCCCAGCGTAGGGGCGCGGCGTAGAACCCTGCGTAGAACCCCGCGTAGGGACGCGGTATAGAACAGACGTAGGGCGCGGCATAGAGCGAATGTAGAGGGCACGTACACGTAGCATCAGCGGAGCATAAGAACACCTGTTCAAATAGGCCCCTCAAAGTGCGAATCCCCGCGGTGGAGCGTACCCTAGAGAGGTGAGCAATTCGAAGTTCAGCACCCCCAGCAAGATTTACATTGCCCGCCTTTTGGGCCTCGACGTTTTTGACCCCTTCGGTGACCGCCTCGGCCGTCTCCGAGACGTCGTCGTGCTCAAACGCGGCCTGGGCGCGTCCATTGCGGGCGCCCGCCCCGCCAAGGGCAGCGAACCCATTGTTGTCGGCATCATCGTTGAGGTGCTCGGCAAGAAACGCGTGTTCATGCCCATGACCCGTGTGCGAAGTATCGACGCTTCACAGATCATTTCGACTGGCCTGGTGAACCTGCGCCGCTTCGAACAGCGCAACTCTGAGACCCTCATCGTTGGTGAGCTTTTCGACCGCCGTGTGCGCCTGCTCGACGGCAGCGGTGACGCCGTCATTGAGGACGTCGCCATTGAGCAGCGCCGCAACGGCGACTGGGGCGTGACCGAGCTGTTCGTCTCCCGCGTCAGCTCCGGCTCCAGCACGTGGCGCCGCCGCTCCAAGGAGACCCTCATCGTCGACTGGGACGAGGCGGTGCTCTCCACCGATGTGGAACCGCAGGCGGCAACCGCGTTCGTGGCAAACCACGAGAACTCCAAGCCCGCCGACCTTGCGGACGCCATCCACGAGATGAGCGATAAGCGCATGGTCGAAATCGCCGCCGAACTGCAGGATGAACGCCTCGCGGACGTTCTGCAGGAGCTGCCCGCCGAGGACCAGGTGCAGATTCTTTCGCACCTGGACGACGAGCGTGCCGCGCAGGTCCTCGAAGAGATGGAACCGGACGACGCCGCCGACCTGCTCATCGAGCTGGACGACGCCCAGCGTGAAAAGTTGCTCGAACTCATGGAACCCGACGAAGCAGACGACGTGCGTCGACTGCTCGAATACGACGAAGGTACCGCCGGTTCGCTCATGAACCCGGTGCCGATTATCCTCTCCCCCGAGGCGACCGTCGCGGAGGCGCTCGCGCACATCCGCGCCGAAGAGATTCCTCCGGCGATGGCGGCTGCTGTCATGGTGACCCGCCCGCCCTTGGAAACCCCGACCGGCAAGTACCTGGGCCTGGTGCACATGCAGAAGCTGTTGCGTGTGCCGCCGAGTGAGCCGATCGGTCACATCCTCGATACCGACACTGAGCCTGTCTCTGACCAGGCTAGTTTGGAAGAGCTGGCACGCGTGCTGGCAACCTACGACCTGACCATCGTTCCCATTGTGAACGAATCGCACCGCCTAGTAGGCGCAGTGACCATCGACGACGTGCTCGATGCGCTCCTGCCCGAAGACTGGCGCACTTACGATGATGGAACTCCCGTACGAAAGGTAGGACGACGCTTTGCCTGATTCGAACCGCCGCGACGCAAACCGTACCGAAGAGAACCCCCGCATCGATAAGGCGCGCATCCTCAAGGACCGCCTGGAGAAGAAGTACGCTGAACGCAACCGCGAGCGCGGCGACTCCCGCCCGCAGCGCAGCGACTCGCAGCTGAGCACCCCCGGCACCCGCAAGCCGAAGCTGTTCGCAAGCCCCAACCCGGACGCTTTCGGCCGCATGACCGAGGGTTTCGCACGCTACATGGGTACCCCGCAGTTTTTGATGTGGATGACCATTTTCTGTGGCGTGTGGCTTGCTTGGAACTCCCTGGCACCGGAGGAGATGCAGTTCGACCCGCGTAGCCTGAACTTCACCCTGCTGACCCTGATGCTGTCCCTGCAGGCTTCTTACGCTGCTCCCCTGCTGCTGTTGGCGCAGAACCGTCAGGATGACCGCGACCGCGTGGTGGCATCCGAGGACCGTAAGCGTGACCAGCAGAACCTGGAGGAGACCCAGTACCTGACCCGCGAGATTGCTTCGCTGCGTATTGCTCTGCGTGAGGTTGCGACCCGTGACTTCGTTCGTAGCGAGCTGCGTGACATTCTTGAGGAACTGCAGAACATTGCGCAGGAGCAGGAGCGTCACGCCGAGCAGCTGCAGGACATCAGTGAGGACATTGAGGACCTGGAGGAGGCAATCGACGATATCGATACTTCCGAGGGTGAAGAGAAAGACGCTGAGGAGCAGGGCTCCGAGAAAAACCCTGAGCAGAAGGAGTCTGCGGGCGCCGAGAACGGTACCGAGAAGTCTTCTGACAAAGCTGAACGCCCGGCAAAGGACTCCGTGAAGGACTCCGTGCAGGATTCCCACCGCGGCGATCTGAGCCAGCCTCAGAGCCGTGAATCCCAGCAGGCACAGCGCACCCGTGAGGGAGGCCGCCCGTGAGCGCTGATAACCCGCTACAGGACGCGCTCTACGCGGCGCTTGCCCGCGTTGAAGACCCCGAGCTGCGCCGCCCCATTACGGAGCTCGGCATGGTTGAGACTGCGCTCGTGCATCCTGAACTGGATGAGCAGGGCGAGCCGATTCCCGGCCGCCACTGGGCGCAGGTGACGGTGTTGCTCACCATTGAGGGTTGCCCGCTGAAGAACACCATCGAGCAGCAGGTTCGTGACGCCGCCGCCACCGTTGAGGGTATTGAGCGCGTGCAGCTGCAGGTGGGTGCGATGAACCCGCAGCAGCGTTCCGCCCTGCGTTCGATGCTCAAGCCGGAGCGTTCTAACCCGTTTACCGCGCCCGGTTCGCTGACCCGCGTGTTCGGCGTGGTGTCCGGTAAGGGCGGTGTGGGTAAGTCCTCCATGACCGCAAATCTTGCCGCCGCGTTCGCTTCGCGCGGGCTTGCGGTGGGCATTATTGACGCGGATGTGCACGGCTTCTCCATCCCTGGTTTGCTCGGTATTACCGATGCCCCAACCCGCCTGGATGACCTGATTCTTCCTCCGACCGTGGATGTGCCCGCCCCCGCCCAGCGTTGGGGTGAGCAGAAGGTCAGCGGCGGCTTTATTCGCGTGATTTCTATTGGCATGTTCCTCAAGGGCAACGAGCCGGTGGCGTGGCGCGGCCCCATGCTGCACCGCGCCCTGGAGCAGTTCATTATGGATGTGCATTTCGGCGCCCTGGATGTGTTGCTGCTCGATTTGCCGCCCGGCACCGGCGATATTGCAATCTCCATGGCTCAGCTGTTGCCGAATGCGGAGCTGGTGCTCATTTCCACCCCGCAGCACGCCGCCGTGGATGTGGCGGAGCGTGCCGGCACCCTGAGCTTGCAGACCGGTCAGAAGGTTGTGGGCGTGGTCGAGAACATGGCGGCAATGACCCTGCCGGACGGCACCGTGCTCGACATGTTCGGTTCTGGCGGCGGTCAGGTGCTCGCTGAGCGTCTTTCGGAGGCGCTCTCCTACCCGGTACCGCTGCTCGGCTCGGTCCCTTTGGATGTGAACCTGCGCACCGGCGGCGACGACGGCATGCCCGTCGTGTGGGGTCACCCCGACTCCCCCACCGCCGAGGAAATCCAGTCCATCGCCTCGCAGCTACTGCAGTCTGGCGAGTCGAGGGCGGGTCAGAGCCTGCCGCTCTTCGTCTAGGTTTGAGCCTCTATAAGCTGATATAGAAAGAACCCCGCACCATCACCGGTGCGGGGTTCTTTCATCTCAAAATCTTAGGTGGCGTCCACGTCGAAGGGGGCGTACGCGCCGCGCGGAAGGGAACGGCTCTCAGCCTTCTCCTTCTCCTTCAGCAGCGCCTCTTCACGTTCCCTCGCCTCACGCTCACGCTCGGCGTCATCCTCAGCGAATGCCTGCTTCACAATCACGCGCGGATCGTACTGGCGGGGGTCGTACTGGCGCCAGTTAATATCTTCCAGACCCGTCTCGCCCAGGGCCTCCTTGAAGTCGTCCTTCGCGTCGAACGCCATGCGGCGCACGGTCTTGACGAATTCACGGATCTGTCGGGCGTATTCGGGCATGCGTTCGGGACCGATCACCACGAACGTGATGATGGCCAAAATAATCAACTCGGTGCCACTAATACCAAACACAGAATATAGATTATCAGTTCCGAGCCAGCACCGCCGAACCCGCGGCGCTTTCTGGACGTGTCTTTAAGCTCTGGACAAGCAGAAGGCGTGCGATACCGCGCTACGGAGGGGCATTGCGCCCACGGCTAAGATGGCAAAAGACCGCCGGCAGCGCACCGGCGGTCCCCTGACACAATATTCGGTTTACGGCGGGTAATCTCCACCGCCGGGGAGCTGCTTCCAATGCCACAGCCAGCCCACCCAGCCCCACTGCGCACACGCACCCGCCACCAACAGCGCCCAACGATACGCCCGCGAACGGCTCGCCGCCGCCACCACAATCACCAGCGGGAACAACGGCAACAACAGGCGGAACGTCGACGACTGCGGATTCAAAAACAGAATCAAATACGCAAAATAGCTCAGGCACCACAGGTTTAGCGGAGCCGCCAAAACCCTACGCGCCAGCGGGCTCAAACACAGAGCAATAAAACCCAAAATCAGCAGAGTCAGCAGCACCGGAGCCGCATACCCAAAGTACAGGTAACCCTGAGACAGCCACGGCTGAATCGGCGCCAAATGCGTACCGCGCCACGCCGTCTCCGTGGCGGTGTACGCATCCACACGACCAGTAGCCCACCACGCAATCGCAGGCCACACCAGCGCACACGCACACACCACCAGGGCGCTCACCAGCTGCCCCAGATGACGCACAAACGCCGTGCCAATGCCGGACTGGCGGCTCGAACGCACCCAGCACGCAAACCACCACAGGCCGGCAGCCGCGCCCAGGGGCACACCCACCGGACGGGACAGGCACGCCAACGCAGCCACAGGAACCAACAGACCGTAGCGTCCCTGAACCAGGCACAGCAGCGCACCGGCAAGGAACACCAGGTTCAGCGACTCCGCATACGGCACCTGAAGCACCGGTGCCACCGGCAAGAACGACACCAGCGCCACAGCCCACATGGACAGCGCAGAAGGCGACTCCTCACTCTTGAAACCGGTCGCCTTCAACGACGCCTCAAACAGCAGGTAAATCACCCACGCCGCCGCGAAACCGGCAAGCAGAGCAACCGTCGCCGCCACCGGGTAGTACCCGATGCCCGTCGCATGGCTAATAGCACCGGAAAGCTGCGGAAAAATCGGGTAAAACGCCCACTGATTCTGCTGCACCACACCCGCCGCGTTCACCGGCAGCTCACTCGGATAACCCTGTACCGCAATCTGCTCATACCAGCCGGCATCCCAGATGCTAATGAACGACAAATAATCCAGGTGCTGACCCCAGGGGCTGCGCAACTGCTGCTGACCGACCACGGCAAAAACGATGAAACCCCACACGCGGGACAGACCGTAAATCAGCAGCACCGACAGCCACGCGGGCAGGGCACGCAGACGCTCCCCCACGCGGTGCAGGCGCTCACCGGCGGCGGTGTACGCCCAGGTCAGGAGCTCATCAAAAGACTCACTCTGCTCCTTGTCGGAGGCGGGGGTAGCAGCATCCTGCGCGGGGGAATGTGAGGGGGAATGCGCGGGGGAAGCACTATTACGTTCAGGCGAAACACTCACGGGCGTTAGTTCCCCTCAGCCTGCGGGTTCTTTCGCTTCTCCACAAAGTCATGCGCGCTCAAGGTGCTCTCAGCCTCGTCAGCCAGTGGAACCGCGCCGCGGCGAACCGGCTCAGCGGCAGCCACGTTAGCATCCGCAGATTCTGTGGTCGAAGCGGCAGCCTCCGCGGCGGGTGCGTTCTCAAGTGCCTTGTCATCTTCGGGAGCACCGACGTGAGGAGCGATAAAGCTCAAATCCTCCACGCGGTCAAAGGTGCCCAGGCCGTCACGGCCCACGCCACTAAAGAACGCGGCACCGGGCACGGCACGCTCACCACCGAGCGCCACAACGGAAAGCGCTGTGATGCCCACAATCAGCAGGGCAAGCAGAATCAGAAGAAAGTTCATGTCAATCTCATATCATGCAGGACCGTCAACCCCTGACGGTCACCTAAATTCAAATAGTAGCGTCAGCACCGGCAGAATTAGCGCCGCGACTAGTCACCATCTTGGCTAGTCTTCGTCGCGGTCGCTGAGCAGCCAGGCACGCAAATCCGCGTGGCAGCGGGTCAGCTGGCTAAAGCTCACGTGCTCGTTATCGGTATGAGCCAGCAGGGCGTCACCGGGGCCGAAGTTCACGGCCGGGATTCCGATTTCGCTCAGGCGCGCCACATCCGTCCAACCGTACTTGGGCTGGGGCTCTTCGCCCACCGCCTCAATGAGGGATGCCGCCAGCGGAGTGTCCAGGCCGGGGCGAGCCGCCGGGGAGAGGTCCACGAAGTCCAGCTCGTAACCGGCGAAGACCTCACGCACGTGGGCAACCGCCTCGTCCAGGGTCTTATCGGGCGCGAACCGGTAGTTCACGTGCATTGCCGCCGCATCGGGAATCACGTTACCGGCAACGCCACCAGAAATCTGCACCGCATTCAGGCCCTCACGATAATCCAGGCCCTCCACCGCGATGGTCTTCGGCTCGTAGGAGGCGAGCGCCGCCAATGCCGGTGCCAGGGCGTGAATCGCGTTCTCGCCGCGCCATGCGCGACCCGAGTGGGCGGCAAGGCCGCGGGTGCGCACGAAGAAACGCATGGTGCCGTTGCAGCCGCCCTCAATGGTGCCGTTGGTCGGTTCAAGCAGCACACCGAAGTCGGCGTCGGTGATGAGCTCACCGTGGTTACGAATCAGGCGCGCCAGGCCGGAAAGCTCGCTCGCAACCTCTTCATTGTCATAGAAAATGTAGGTCAGGTTATAGTCGGTGTCCTGCGCGGTCAGCTCGGCGGCAAGCTTCAGCTGAACCGCCACACCGCCCTTCATATCGGTGGCGCCGCGGCCGTAGAGCACGTACCCGTCCTCTTCTTCACGCACCGTGGCTGGCACGGTACCCAGGGAACCCTCGACGGTGGGCAGGGGCACGGTGTCCAGGTGACCGGCAAGAATAATGCGGGTGCGCTCCCCCTCAGCGCCGGGCAGCGGCGGGAATTCGGTGCGGGCAATAATGGCGTCCCCGTCACGGGTCAGGTGCAGGTGCGGGCAGAACGACAGCGCCGTGTGCACGGCGTCAGCAATCGTTCGCTCGTTACCGGAAACCGACTCAAGATCCAGCAGGGCACGCGTCAGCTCGGGCATGGACACGTCCAAGTTCAGGGGCGGCGCCGGGACCGGGTGACGTTCAGAAGTATTCGGGGAAACGCTCATCCTTCAACCTTACAGGTTCCCCCGCGCGCACACCCGCGAGCGCAGCGCCCTTATCGAGCATATGAGACGGTCTTGAAGGGGCGCCAAGCCCCAAAACTATAATGGAAGGCATGTCTGAAAACACTCCCCGTTACGCCTCCGGCGTCGCACTGGTCAATGTTGTTGTCTCCGGCGAGCACGCCGGCACCGTCCTGGATGCCTGGTTCCCTGCCCCCTCCCTGACCCAGACCCCCGACCTGTCTATCGCGGACGAACTGGAAGACCTGGTCGCTGAGCATCCGGCGCGCAACGCCCGCACCGAGGTACGCACCGCCTCCATCAACCTGGATGAGGCACCCGAAGACGCACTCGACGCGTACCTGCGTCTGCACCTGCTCTCCCACACCCTGGTTCGCCCCAACGAGCTGAACCTGGACGGCCTGTTCGGTACCCTCGCGAACGTGGCGTGGACCAACCACGGCCCGGTGCTTGCTGCCGAGTTCCAGAAGCTCGCGATTGGTCTGCGCAAGCTGGGCCACCTGAGCGTGAGCCACATTGATAAGTTCCCGCGCCTGGTGGATTACGTGGTTCCCGCCGGCGTGCGTATTGGCGACGGCGACCGTCTGCGCCTGGGCGCGCACCTGGCGTCCGGCACGACCGTGATGCATGAGGGCTTCGTGAACTTCAACGCCGGTACCCTGGGCACCTCAATGGTTGAGGGCCGTATTTCTCAGGGCGTTGTGGTGGGCGACGGCTCGGATGTGGGCGGCGGCGCCTCCACGATGGGTACTCTCTCCGGTGGCGGCAAGAAGCGTGTGTCGATTGGTGAGCGTTCCCTGCTGGGCGCGGAGTCCGGTATTGGTATTGCCCTGGGCGATGACTGCGTGGTTGAGGCGGGCCTGTACGTGACCGCCGGTTCGCGTGTGAGCGTTCTGCTGCCCGGTCAGGAGGCGCGCGTGGTGAAGGCTGCGGAGCTGTCCGGCGTATCGAACCTGCTGTTCCGCCGTAATTCGCTGAGCGGTGCGATTGAGGTTCTGCCGCGTGCGAAGAACACCGTGGAGCTGAACGAGGCGCTGCACCTGAACTAGCCTGCACCTGGACTAATACGGGTCGCCTTTGCAAACTTTAGGGGTCGGGATGTGTGAAGCATCCCGACCCCTTCTCTGTGCCCTGTGCTCCCTCTCCGCCGCTCTTACGGGCTGGGCGTGCATCCGCGGCGGCTACGATGACCATTTTCAGGGCGGGCTGCTCGGGTTTTCGTTAGGCTGGTAGTACCAGGCACACCGCCCCGCCATGACTGACCACCCGCACAGTTCAGAGAGGAACTCAGATGCCCGAATCAGCTAAGTCAGAGTCGACGATGAGCGAAACCTACCGGCACTTTACGCGCCTCTTCCCCTACCCGCACGAGCGTATTCCGGCGGGCACTCCTGCCGCTGATGCCATGGCTCGTTACGATGAGCTGGCAGAGTTGGGGCGCACGGAGGGGTTCGTCCCCTTCTTCCTGAACCTGAACGATACGGTGCTTGAAAGCATGGTCATTGCGGTGTCCCTTGAGCACGACATTATTGACGATGTTGAGACTCTCACCCCCGAGCAGGTGAGTGCCTGCACCCGTGCAGTTCTGGAGCGTTACCGTACCGCCCGAGGCGGTGCCTCCGCCGAAGAGTACGGTAGTGCCGCCATTGCCCGGCAGCTGCGCCGGGTTATGGACGACGGCGAAGAGGCTAACGAGGACGACCCGGACGACTTCAACCTCAACAAACTTATGGGCGAGTTTATGAGCTCCGATTTTCTGCCCGATGAAGAGCCCGAAACTGACGCCCCGTGTCTTTGTGCCCTGCTCCGCTATGAGCTTGTGGATGAGGAGGATCAAGGCGAGATGCTCCTGCTACAGATTCCGACCGATGACCCCGCAGATATTCCCGCGTATCTGCCCTTCGGCGGCTGGAATGACTGCCCGGACGCCGAAACGCAGCTGGCGTTCACCCACTACTGGCGTGAAAAGTACGGTGCCATCCCGGCGGCTCTTGACGGTGCTGACTGCCTGGAGTTTCTGGTGGAACGCCCCGTCACCGACCCGGTCGAGGCGAAGAATCTGGCGGTCGAGCAGTTCGCGTTTTGTTCCGATCTTCCGTTCCAGGTGTTTGAAGATGTTGAGCAGCTGGCGGAGTTTATTCACCAGAGCCGCCAGTGGTATTTCTGGTGGGATTAGAGGCGAGCTACACAGCGAGGTGGGAGCGAGTGTCGACACACCTCAATAACGTCTCCCACGTGCTCACACCAGAGTGCACAAGCGCACAGTGTCCCGCAGTACTTACACCCCGTGCACAGCTGTACTATTAGATACAGCTCAACAGCTTTTGTCCCCCATCCGGAGCGCTTTTTCCGGATATATAAAGCCCGAAAGGACATCATGAAGGTACTCGTTACCGGCGGCGCCGGCTACATCGGTTCCCACACTGTACTTGAACTGCTCAAGGCAGGCCACGACGTCGTCGTCATGGATAACCTCGCAAACTCTTCCGAGGAGTCCCTCAAGCGCGTCGCTGAACTCGCAGGCCGCGCCCCCGAGTTCCACAAGGTTGACCTGCTCGACCTCGAAGGTATGAAGGCTCTCTTCAAGCAGGTTCGCCCCGACGCTGTGATTCACTTTGCGGGCCTGAAGGCTGTGGGCGAGTCCGCAGAGAAGCCGCTGTGGTACTACCAGACCAACGTGGCTGGCACCCTGAACCTGCTGTACGCAATGGACGAGGCTGACTGCCACTCCATCGTGTTCTCCTCCTCCGCTACCGTGTACGGTGAGCCCGAGTCCATGCCTCTGATTGAGAAGATGAACATGGATGCGCAGTCCTGCTACGGCCGCACCAAGGAGCACATTGAGGACATGCTGGTTGACCTGGCTGCGTCCGATTCCAAGTGGAACATCGCTCTGCTGCGTTACTTCAACCCCGTTGGTGCACATGAGTCCGGCCGTATCGGTGAGGACCCGGCGGGTATCCCGAACAACCTGGTGCCCTTCATCGCGCAGGTTGCTGTGGGCCGCCGCGAGCACCTGAACGTGTTCGGTAACGACTACCCGACCGTTGACGGTACCGGTGTGCGCGACTACATCCACGTGGTTGACCTGGCTGACGGCCACCTGAAGGCGCTGGATTACATCACCCAGCACGGCGGCCTGCACACCTGGAACCTGGGTACCGGTAACGGCTACTCGGTTCTGCAGGTTCTGCACGCGTTTGAGGAGGCATGCGGTAAGGAGCTGCCGTACAAGATTGTGGATCGTCGCCCCGGTGACGTTGCGGTCTCTTACGCTGATCCTTCTTCTGCTCTGGCGGATCTGGGCTGGAGCGCTAGCCGCGACATTAAGACCATGGTTCGCGACCACTGGAACTGGCAGAAGAACAACCCCAACGGTTACGAAGCTTAAGCTTTTTAGCCCCGTGTGAGGGGTGTTGAAGAGTGCCCGATAGGTGTTATCTCACCTATCGGGCATTTTTGTGCGCTTTTTTCGAAATTTTTACCAAGTCGTGACTACCTCCCCAAAGGCAGTTGACACCTCGTGAGTGCGTAGAGAAAGGGAAGAATATATTCCCTAGTCAGAGCCTTTTGTGAAGATGGGGTGTTTTTGACCCATATTTTTACGTCAAAAATACTATAACTATGCATTCATGCTTAAAAATTCACATTGCTTACACAGTAAAGTGAATATTTTGCAGACATGAAACCGCCTGAGGCGTAAGCTGAAAACTCAGCATACAGACAACCCGCATCATAGACGCACCTCACGTGAAAGGGTTCATGATGTCCGCACAGGCAGCTCCCGAAGCGCAGAAAAACCTCATCGAAATCGCCGACGTCAACAAGTACTACGGCACCAACCACGTTCTGAAGAACATCAACCTTTCCGTGGGAAAAGGTGAGGTCGTCGTCCTCCTCGGACCCTCCGGATCCGGCAAATCCACCCTCTGCCGAACCATTAACCGCCTCGAAACTATCACCAGCGGATCCATCACCATTGACGGACAAGAACTACCCGAAGAAGGCCGCGCCCTCGCCAAGCTCCGCGCCGAAGTCGGCATGGTCTTCCAGTCATACAACCTCTTCGCCCACAAGAACATCCTCGATAACGTAACCCTTGGACCCCGTCGAATCCGCAAAATGTCCAAGTCAGAGGCAGAAGCAGAAGCCATGAACCTACTCGCAAAGGTCGGCGTGGATTCCCAGGTGCACAAGATGCCCGCTGAACTTTCCGGCGGTCAGCAGCAACGCGTCGCCATCGCCCGCGCACTCGCCATGAAGCCCAAGGTCATGCTCTTTGACGAACCCACCAGCGCGCTCGACCCCGAAATGGTCAACGAAGTGCTCGACACCATGGTCTCCCTCGCAAGAGAAGGCATGACCATGATTGTGGTGACCCACGAAATGGGTTTTGCTCGCAAGGCGGCGGACCGCATCGTCTTCCTTGCCGACGGCGAGATCGTCGAAGAGGCGCACCCGGACGAGTTCTTCACCAACCCGAAGAGCGAGCGCGCCAAGGACTTCCTCTCCAAGATCATCAACCACTAAAGCGGAGGGACCGACATGCAAAAATATTCACGTAGGCTCGCGGCACTCGCCGCAGCAGCATCCCTCGCTCTGACCGGCGTCCTCGCCGGATGCTCCAGCGCAGACAGCGACCATAAGATCCGCATCGGCATCAAAGTAGACCAGCCTGGCCTCGGCTACCAGGACGGCAACCAGTACACCGGCTTCGACGTGGAGGTGGCACGCTACGTCGCCGGCAAGCTCGGCTACTCCGAAGAGCAGATTGAGTTCGTCGAATCCCCCGCCGCTAACCGCGAAAACATGCTCAACACCGGTCAGGTAGACATGATTTTTGCGACTTACTCCATCTCTGAAAGCCGCAAGAAGACCGTGGACTTCGCAGGCCCCTACTACACCGCAGGTCAGGACCTGCTCGTGCGTGCCGACAACACCGATATTCACGGCCCGGACGACCTCAACGGTAAGAATCTCTGCTCCGTGACCGGCTCCACCAGCGCTCAGAAGGTGCAGGACAAGTTCGCCAAGAACGTGAACCTGGTCAAGCAGAACAGCTACTCCGACTGCGTGGTAGCCCTCAACGGCGGCGTGGTGGACGCCGTCACCACCGACGACATTACCCTCGCCGGTCTGGCAGCCACCAAAGCGAACAAGGGCAAGCTAAAAGTGGTTGGCTCCCCCTTCACGACCGAACGCTACGGCGTGGGCCTACCCAAGGGCACCGACAAGTGCGAGGCCGTGAATAACGCCATCAACGAGATGGTTGCCGACGGTACCTGGGAGAAACTCATCACCAAGTACACCGAAGGCACCGGCTACCACTACAACACCGAAACCAACCCGCCGCACCTGGGCACCTCCTGCGCCTAGGCCTCTAGAGAGGTTCACGAATGTCATTCTTTGACCAACTCGGCACCCTCCTGTCCAAGTACGATGTGGTTGGCGCCTTCATGACCAATATTCAGCTGACCTTCTGGGCGGCTATTGGTTCGTTCGTTCTCGGTACCGTGCTGGCGCTCATGCGCATCAGCCCCGTCCCGTCCCTGCGCTGGGTGGGCACCGCCTATGTGCACACTGTCCGTAATACTCCGCTCACCATCATGATGACTTTCGCCATTTTGGGTGTGTGGACGCAGTTCCAGCTCTCCTTCTCGCACGATTTCGACACGAACTTCTTCGTGTACGCGGTCATTGCCCTGTCGATTTACCATTCGGCGTTTATTTGCGAGGCAATCCGTTCGGGCGTGAACACCGTGCCGAAGGGTCAGGCTGAGGCAGCACGCGCTATCGGTCTAGGCTTCTTCGACACCGCCCGCCTGGTGATTTTCCCTCAGGCTCTACGCGGTGCCATTACCCCGCTCGGCAATACTCTGATTGCGTTGACGAAGAACAGCACTGTCGCCTCGGTCGCGTCGGTGGCGGAGGCCTCCGGGCTAATGAAATCCATGATTGAGTTCGACGCGAACATGGTGCTCGCTATCTTCATCATGTTTGCGATGGACTTCGTCATCATTGTTGTTCCCATTGGTGCGTTGACCACCTGGTCATCCCGTAAGCTGGCGGTGAAGCGATGAAAAACCTTTTTATCAGTAATGACACCCGCGCCGCTTCTTCGGTGCTTTTCGACGAGCCGGGTCCTATTGCGCAGCGTCGTATCCGCATCTTCAACATTGCTGCGGTAGTCCTTTTCGCACTGTTTGCGGTGTATGTGCTGACCGTGATGGGTCAGAAGGGGCAGCTGGAGGCAGAAAAGTGGACTGATCTGTTCACCGCCCGCGCCTGGAGTTCCTACTACCTGCCGGGCCTTGCCTCGACCCTGTCGGCGGCAGCGGTTTCGGTGGTTACCTCGGTTGCGTTCGGTGTGGTCTTCGGTATTGCTCGACTCTCCCAGTACCGCGTTATCCGCTGGTTTGGCACCGTGGTGGTGGAGTTCTTCCGCGCCGTGCCGGTGCTGATTATGATGATCTTCTTCTGGCTCTTTTTGGGCAAGTACAGCGGTCTTCCACCGGCCCAGTTGCCCTTCATCGCCGTGGTCATTGGTCTGACCCTGTACAACGGTTCGGTGATTGCTGAGCTGCTGCGTTCGGGCGTGAAGCAGCTTCCTCGCGGCCAGGGCGAGGCGGGTCTTGCGATCGGTCTGACCCCGACCCAGACGCTGATTCGGATCCTGCTTCCACAGGCGTTCACCGCAATGATGCCCTCGATGCTTAGCCAGTTCGTGGTGATTCTGAAGGACACCGCACTCGGTTACATCATCTCCTACCCCGAGCTGCTCGCTTCGGCGCGACGCATCGGTTCCGGTGACGGCAACGTGCTGCAGACCCTGATTCTGGCGGCGGCACTCTTCGTGACGGTGAACTTTGTTCTGACGGCTGTAGCAACCGGCATTACGGACAGGCTGGCGTCGCGCACCTCCGCGAAGGTGACCCGAAACCTGATTCCGGACGCTCTGGATAACCCGAACCCGCCGACCGTTCAGATGTTCGTTCTGCCCGGCGGCCGCAAGTAGCCCTTCTCGTTCGGGCTCCCCAGCCAACGGCAATAAGCAAATACAGCAAAGCCCCCGCACTCCCCTTTCGGGAGGGTGCGGGGGCTTTCTGCTATGCAGGCTAGTTAGCTTGACTTACTTGGCGGCGGATGCCTTCAGACGCTCGGCAGCCTTCGCCACAGCCTCGTCGGAGGCGGTCAGGGCGATGCGCACGTAACCTTCGCCGTCCTCGCCGTAGAACACGCCGGGACCAGCAATAATACCCAGCTCCGCCAGGCGACCAATCGATTCCCAGGTGGACTCGCCGAAAGTGGTCCACAGGTACAGGCCAGCCTCAGAGTCCTCGATGCGGCCGCCGGCGGCGGTAATCGCCTCTTCCAGCACCTCGCGGCGGGCACGGTAGCGGTCCTTCTGCGCCGCCACGTGCGCCTCATCAGCCAGCGCCACCATCATGGCGGCCTGCACCGGGGCGGGCACAATCATGCCGGCGTGCTTGCGGCTATTAATCAGGTTCGGCATGAGCTCGGGGGCGCCGGCAATGAACGCGGCACGGTAACCGGCGAGGTTCGACTGCTTCGACAGCGAGTACACGGCAAACAGCCCGGTGAAGTCGCCATCGCACACGCGAGGATCCAGGATGGACGGCACCGGCTGACCGCCGCGCGCCTCATCCCAAGCACCCCAGCCGAGCTCCGCGTAGCACTCATCGGATGCCACCACGGCACCGATTTCACGCGCCTGCGCCACAATCTCACGCAGCTGCTCCACGGTACGTACCACGCCGTTCGGGTTCGCCGGGGAGTTCACCCAAATCAGCTTCACACGGCTGCGGGTGTCAGCGTCCAGCTCGTCCAGGCTGTCGGCGGGCACAGACTCAGCGCGAGCAAAGCGGGCACCCATATCGTAGGTGGGGTACGCAACGCGCGGGTACACGACCACATCACCCGGGCCCAGACCCAGCAGGAACGGCAGCCACGCCACGAGCTCCTTCGAACCGACCGTAGGCATGATTGCGTCCGGGCTCAGACCCTTCACACCGCGGCGGCGCTCAAACCACTCGGCAATAGCCTCACGCAGGGCGGGGGTGCCGTGAGTGGTCGGATAGCCCGGAGCGTCAGAGGCAGCCGCCAGCGCCTCACGGATGTTCTGCGGGGTCGGGTCGACCGGGGTGCCGATGGACAGGTCCACCGGACCGTCCGGGTGGGCGGCTGCGGTTGCGCGGTAGGGGGCAAGCGCCTCCCAGGGGTATTCGGGCAGGTTCAGGCCGTAAGTCATTGTGTCACCTGGTTGCTTGGGAATAGTTTCGTCATTTTAGTCTAGCGTCCGTGCGCTGGCGTGCCTATGGCAAGAGCCTCCATTCCAGCGCCTAGACGGTGCGTGGGCACCGGGTGCTGTGATGGAGGCTCTTGGCACCCGTTATCGGGTGCATTCGTCTATGCGGTTATACCGTAATTACTCGCCGCAGGGATTACTCACCACGAGGGGGCAGTGCCGCAATGAAGGGCACATCCTTGCCGGTGGGGCCGAGCTTTGCTGCGCCGCCGGGGGAACCCAGGTCGTCGAAGAAGTCGGCGTTGGCGCTGACGTATTCGCTCCACTCTTCGGGAACGTCGTCTTCGTAGTAGATTGCTTCTACGGGGCAGACGGGCTCGCAGGCGCCGCAGTCCACGCACTCATCCGGGTGGATGTACAGGGTGCGTTCACCTTCGTAGATGCAGTCGACAGGGCATTCTTCAACGCATGCGCGGTCTTTGACATCCACGCAGGGAAGCGCGATTACGTAGGTCATGATGTGCCTTTCTAGAAGCTGTTCGCCCCGTGCCCGCCGGTCTGCGGGTCGTCTGCTGCAGGGCAAAATCTACAGAGTAAACCGCCGAGTATTCGGTACCCGGCGGGGAAGTCTGTGTATAGTCTATCGCGCGCTGGCTGTTTAACAGTATTTTCGTGGTGTATCAGACAGTCGCCATTTGGGTTTGCGGGGGTATTTTTTAGGCTAGGCTGACCTGGTATTTTTTTGCGTTACGGCTAGTCGGTAGGCTTTTAAAAATAGATTAAGCCAAAAATGAAATCTTCGTCACATGAATTTTTTGATGAAGTCCACGCTTTTTCCCACGCATGAAATTCACCGAATAACGCATAAATTTTCTTCGCTATTTTCCTGCTTTCACGCCCACACTCGCAACTCATCGCCCGCAGACCGAACAACGAGGCAGAAGAAACCGCTACCAAAGAAGGAGGGGCGCCCCGGCAGACCGGAACGCCCCTCCCCCACATTGCTGCTTTGCTAATAGGTCAGCGAGCTACTTCTTAGCGCGCGCACGCTGATGCGCCGCACGCGGCGAGAAATACTGCGCGTCCTTCACGCGAGCGCGAGTGTACACGAGCATGCCCAGCATTGCCGCAACCGGGGCGCCAAACCACCACAGGGCACCGTAGAAGCCAATCGCCGAGTGGCTCGGGTTCACCAGCACGAACGGCGAATCGGGGCGACCATACGCCAGAACGTACACGGTCACGAACGCCGCAACAGCCACAACAGCCGCCGCATAGCCGCGGCGCAGCGACAGGGCACACCACAGGGCGGTAAAGAAAACCGTCAGGTACGCCACCAGCAGGCCGATCGGCAGGGCGGTGTCCCCCGCGTACACGACCCAGGCGTGGTAAATCGACCCGGCGATACCGGCGAAAATACCCAGAATCGAGCCGGTCAGAACGCCCGCAACCAGGCCAGCCTCCTGAGGCTTCGGGTGCACGGTCGCGGTCGGGTCACCGTCGAGCACACGGAAAGTCTCCACAGCAGAAATCTTCTGCGGCACCTTGTTCGAGTACTCGAAGGTCTTCTCGTCTACGACCGTAATCTGGGTGCGGTGCGCCTCCATCGCCTTACGCTTGGCGGTGCCGTCACCATAGATAGCCGCCTGAACGCGCTGATCAGCCGTATCGAACTCGCCCTCAATACCCCAGGTGAGAATCGGGCGGTCCTCGTCGTCGTCAAGAATCTGCAGGGCGCGGTGCACGATTTCGTACACGCGCACGTGGTCGGGGTGGCCGTAGCCGCCATCCGAATCGTAGGTGACCAGAACATCCGGATTGAGGGCGCGGATAGCGGCAACCAGCGCCTGAGCCTGCGGTTCCAGAGGCTGCGCGGTCAACGAATCAGCCGCCGCCACCGGGTTAGCGACGGGCTTACCCTCCGGACCCCACGCCATACCGGAATCACGGTACAGGGGTAGCGCGCCCTCAGCGACGGCGGGCTCCTGGCCTAGGAAGAACTGCTTCTTCACACCCAGCGCCTTGATAGCGCCGGCAAGCTCACCGGTACGGTACTCGCCCAGTGCCTCACCATTATCACGGCAACCAGGCTTACCAACCTCCAGGTGGTGCAGCTCCTCGGGAATGACCTCGCCCAGCTCACCGCGGGTAGCGGTCAGCAGGTACACCTCCGCGCCCTTCTGCGCGTAGTACGCCATGGTCGCGCCGGTCGAAGAGGTCTCATCGTCCGGGTGCGCGTGCACGAACAGGATGCGCGCATTCTTCGCATCGTAGTTATTCGGCAACAGGTCGCGGCGGGAACCGGGGGCGATGCGCTCACCCTGCGTGGGGTAGCTGGGGGTCGCAGAATCAGGCTGAGTGTTCTCGGTTTCAGACACAGGCTTTCCCTCTCATACGCAGGGTCGGGCTTTCGGACAGTCAACAGCGCAGTGCGGGGTGGCGGGTAGGTGCCACCGCCTCGGGCGCATTATTTTATCTTACACACTCACCCGCACGGTGCGGGGCGTTCAGGCTTTTCGGAGGCGGTTTTAGGCAGAAAGCAAAAGCACACTCCCTCCCCTACCCCACCGATATTTCCCGAAGACGTTCGAGGGTTAAATAGAACCGCCGCCACCTTCCATACAGAAGGTAGCGGCGGCTTTTTCACCGTAGCTACAGCGCAATGCCCATCAGGCAGGAGCTATAGCCTCAGCAGTATTAGTCGTTCGCACGTGCGCGGCGGCGGAACTCGCGGACACGCTCGTTGGAATCCAGGATGACCTTACGGATACGAATCGCCTCGGGGGTCACCTCAACGCACTCGTCTTCACGAGCGAACTCGAGGCACTCTTCCAGGGTCAGCTTCTTCGGCGGGGTCAGGTTTTCGAAGTTGTCCGCGGTCGAAGAACGCATGTTGGTCAGCTTCTTTTCCTTGGTGATGTTAACTTCCATGTCGTCTGCACGGGAGTTCATACCAACGATCATGCCCTCGTACACCTCGGAGGTGGGCTCCACGAAGAAGGTGCCGCGCTCCTGCAGGTTAATCATCGCGTAGGGGGTCACCACGCCGGCACGGTCAGCAATCAGCGAACCGTTGGTGCGGTACTCAATGTCGCCAGCCCAGGGCTCGTGCTCAATCGAGTAGGAGGAAGAAATACCGGCACCGCGGGTCTCAGTCAGGAACTGGGTACGGAAACCAATCAGACCACGTGCGGGAACAGCGAACTCCATGCGGACCCAACCGGTACCGTGGTTCGCCATGTTCTCCATGCGGCCCTTACGTGCAGCCATCAGCTGGGTAACAGCACCCAGGTACTCCTCGGGCACGTCAATGATCATGTGCTCCATGGGCTCGTAGACCTTGCCGTCGATGGTCTTGGTAACCACCTGGGGCTTACCCACGGTCAGCTCGAAGCCCTCACGGCGCATCTGCTCCACGAGGATAGCCAGGGCGAGCTCGCCACGGCCCTGAACTTCCCATGCGTCCGGACGCTGGGTGGGCAGAACCTTGATGGACACGTTACCGATGAGCTCGCGGTCCAGGCGGTCCTTCACCTGACGTGCGGTGACCTTTGCGCCCTTGACGCGGCCAGCCAGCGGGGAGGTGTTAATACCGATGGTCATGGAGATCGCGGGGTCGTCCACCTTGATCAGCGGCAGGGGCTTGGGGTTCTCAGCGTCGGTCAGGGTTTCACCAATGGTGATGTCCTCGATACCAGCCACTGCGACGATTTCGCCGGGGCCAGCGGACTCTGCGGGAACGCGCTCGAGAGCCTTGGTAGCCAGCAGCTCGGAGATACGGACATTCTTGATCTCACCGTCGTGGCGTGCCCACGCAACGGTCTGGCCCTTCTTCAGGGTGCCGTTGAAGATACGGACCAGTGCCAGACGACCCAGGAACGGGGAGGAGTCCAGGTTGGTCACGTGTGCCTGCAGAACCTCGTTGGGGTCGTAGGTGGGAGCGGGCACGTGCTCGATGATGGTCTTGAACAGCGGCTCAAGGTCGTCGTTGTCGGGCAGCTGGCCGTCTGCGGGCTGGTTCAGGGACGCAGCGCCAGCCTTACCGGATGCGTACACCACCGGAACGTTCAGCACAGCATCCAGGTCCAGGTCCGGGACCTCGTCCGCCAGGTCGGATGCCAGGCCCAGCAGCAGGTCCATGGACTCGCCAACGACCTCGTCGATGCGGGAGTCGGGGCGGTCCACCTTGTTGACCACGAGGATCACGGGCAGCTTAGCAGCCAGTGCCTTACGCAGCACGAAGCGGGTCTGGGGCAGCGGGCCTTCGGATGCGTCCACGAGCAGCACAACGCCGTCAACCATGGACAGGCCGCGCTCCACCTCGCCACCGAAGTCGGCGTGGCCGGGGGTGTCAATAACGTTAATGGTGATGGTCTCACCGTTGGCGGAAGGGCCGTTGTAGAACACGGTGGTGTTCTTCGCCAGAATGGTGATGCCCTTTTCCTTTTCGAGGTCGCCGGAGTCCATGACTCGGTCTTCAACATCTGCGTGGGCAGAGAAGGCGTGGGTCTGCTGCAGCATCGCGTCGACGATGGTGGTCTTGCCGTGGTCAACGTGTGCCACGATGGCCACATTGCGAAGGTCGGGGCGCGAAGCGGTGTTTTCAGACATGCGTTAAGTTTCTCGCTTAAATCTAGGGGATAGTCTTGCCAGCGGGTGCGCTCTAGAGGCGCGGGGGTCACGGGGCCGTACCTTATTTTTCAGGTATTTGCCGGTTCGAACGTTTGCTCCTGGAGCCGCTCTGCAATGAGAGCGTTTCCGGGCACGCCAAAACGGACCCCCCTCCGTTGGGCTTAGCTACCAGTGTATCACTAGGGCTTTTCTGCGAGCCACTCATCAAGCATGCGGCGGGCGACAGCATTCGTGCCGGGCAGCTCCAGCTTGGCGGGGTCATCCTCGGCGCTGTTGCCGCGCTCCTCCGAAATGGCAATCGCCTCACGCAGCTCCGCGGCGGTGAACCAGCGCGCCGCACGAATCTCACCGTCGTGGTGGATGATAGGTTCGTTCTCATCCACGCGCGCCCGGTAGCAAATCATGAGCGAGCGCGGGAAAGGCCACACATCACTCATACGGTACTCGGTGCTGAGGGTGTGCAGGCCGGTCTCTTCGTAGACTTCGCGGGTAATCGCCTCTTCGAGGTTTTCACCCGGATCAACGAATCCGGCGATGAGGGCAAAACGGTTGGGGTGCCACTGGCGGTTATTCGCCAGCAGCACGCGCTCGCCGTCGCGGCTGGTCACCAGCGCCATCACGGCGGGTTCAATGCGGGGGAACACCATCTCGCCGGAGGCGGTGCGGCGGATGCCCTTCGAGCCGAGGGGCGCCTCCTCACCGCTGTATGCGGAGTAGCGCATGTCGATGAGGTAGTCGCGGCGTGCCAGGGCGGTGGCGTAGTGGGCGCGGCCTTCCGGGTCGTCGTGGACCGGGTAGTAGCGGAAACCACTGGCGGAGGCGCGCACCCGAGAGTTGTTCAGGTCGGCGGCGACTTGCGCGAGGGTTTTGTCCTCGCAATAGAGCACGTGCACCTGCGCCCCGTTCTTCTCTGCCTCACTGTTCTTCTCCGCATCTGCGCCATAGGCGGCGGGGCGAATCACGCTGCGCGCCAGGATAGCGTCCTCGGCCAGCGGCTCGGCAGCATTGCTACCGGTCAGGTAGTGCAGGGTTCCGTCGTCGTTGAGGAGGGTCTCTCCCGCGCGGGAGATGAGCAGGTAGCGCGGCGCGGTGTCAGAAACAGTCTCGGGCGTGTGTTCAGGTGAAGAAGTCATGGATTTTACTCTACATCTTGATACTGTAAGGCCCACAATAGGGTGCCAGGTTTCGATTTTTTCGCCGTATCGTCCCATATCACCCTCGAAAGAGATGACAGAGGCACCCGAAAATAAGAGAATGGAACCATGACTACTTCTATTGACCCTACGACCACCTCCGCGTGGTCTGCTCTGTCCGCTCATCACAAGTCCCTCACTCCGAACCTGCGCGAATGGTTTGCCGCTGACCCGGAACGCGCGCAGAAGCTCAGCTTCACCGCCGACGAACTGCACGTCGACCTCTCCAAGAACCTGATTACCTCCGAGACCGTTGAGCTGCTGCTCAAGCTCGCTGAAGAGGTCAAGCTGGAGCAGGCTCGCGAGGCAATGTTCTCCGGCGAGCACATTAACGTCACCGAGGACCGCGCCGTGCTGCACACCGCCCTGCGCCGCCCCGAGGGCTACACCCCCGCACTGACCGTTGACGGCCAGGACGTAGACGCAGACGTCCACGCGGTTCTGAAGAAGATTTACGCTTTCGCTGAGCGCGTGCGCAACGGCGAGTGGACCGGCATCACCGGCAAGCGCATCGAGACCGTCGTGAACATCGGTATCGGTGGCTCCGACCTGGGCCCGGTCATGGTGTACGAGGCTCTCAAGCCCTACGCAGACGCAGGCATCACCGCACGCTTCATCTCCAACATTGACCCGACCGACGTGGCAGAGAAGGTCTCCGGCCTGGACCCCGAGACCACCCTGTTCATCGTCGCGTCCAAGACCTTCGGCACCCTCGAGACCCTGACCAACGCACGCGTGGCACGCGAGTGGCTGTTGTCCGCACTGGCTGAGGCTGGCGCTCTGGAAGGTAAGGAAGCGTCCGAGGCTGTGGCTAAGCACTTCGTGGCTGTCTCCACCGCACTGGATAAGGTTGCAGCATTCGGCATTGACCCCGAGAACGCTTTCGGCTTCTGGGATTGGGTTGGCGGCCGCTACTCTGTAGACTCCGCGATCGGTACCTCCCTGGCTATCGTTTTCGGTCCGAAGGTTTTCGCTGAATTCCTCGCCGGCTTCCACGCGATGGATGAGCACTTCCGCACCGCTCCCCTGGCTCAGAACGTACCCGTTCTGATGGGTCTGCTGAACATCTGGAACGTGAACTTCCTCGGTGCTGAGACCCACGCGGTTCTGCCCTACGACCAGTACCTGCACCGCTTCCCCGCATACCTGCAGCAGCTGACCATGGAGTCCAACGGCAAGTCCGTTCGCGCGGACGGCTCCTTCGTCAACTACGCAACCGGTGAAGTGTTCTGGGGCGAGCCCGGCACCAACGGCCAGCACGCTTTCTACCAGCTGATCCACCAGGGCACCCGCCTGATTCCCGCGGACTTCCTGGCATTCGCTAACCCGGTCCACCCGACCAAGGACGGCGAGCAGGACGTTCACGAGCTGTTCCTGGCTAACTTCTTCGCACAGTCTCAGGCTCTCGCCTTCGGCAAGACCGAGGAAGAGGTTCGTGCAGAGGGCACCGCAGAGCACGTGGTCAACGCACGGATCTTCAGCGGTAACCGCCCCTCCACCTCCATCATGGCGCCGCGCCTGACCCCGCGCGTTCTGGGCTCCCTGATTGCCCTGTACGAGCACATCACTTTCGTTCAGGGTGTTGTTTGGGGCATTGACTCCTTCGACCAGTGGGGCGTTGAGCTCGGCAAGAAGCTGGCGCTGGACCTGGTTCCCGCTATTGAGGGTGACCGCGAGGTTCTGGCTCGTCAGGATTCTTCGACCGCTTCGCTGATTGACTACTATCTGAAGAACCGCACCAAGTAGTAGCTCGAGCCTGCATATGCCGGTTTTGTAGCCCGGCTGTGTAGGGTCAGCGCAGATGCACAAACCGCCGGATAGGCTCCCGTTTGGGAGGTTATCCGGCGGTTTTGCTATATGGGTTCTGGCTGGCTCAGTGCTGCTAGCCCACGGTGGGCAGGGTATCCGAGGCGATCTCCGCGATAATGCGCACCACGGTGGATTCGGGCAGTTGCGGGATGCCCTGCTCGTCGCGGACCACGCCACCGGCGTCACGGTGGGCGGTCATGCCGGTGCCTTCGGTTGCTTTTTCACCGGCGGCAGTCTCTTCACCGTCAGCGCGGGTTGCGGGCACGTGCACGAACCCTGCGGGGATGCTCAACCCCAGCTCGCGGCTGATGCGCTGGCTCTCATAGAACACGTGGTTGCACACGTAGGTTCCGGCGGTGTACGAAATCTCGACCGGCTCCCCCGCCGCACGCAGACGCTCAAAGCTGGCGCGCACCGGCAGGGAGGAGAAGTACGCCTCCTGACCGCCCGGCGCAATCGGCTCATCGCAGCGCTGGTCGCCGTCGTTATCTTCAATACCGGCGGAGTCCAGGTTGATAGCGACCTGTTCGAGGCTGACCACGTCGCGGCCAACCGCCACGCCCAGGCTGATGAGCGCGTCGGGCTGCACCTCCTGCAGGGCGGCACGCAGGGCGGTGCTGGAACCGTCGTAGCTGACGGGCAGCTCGCGGGTGATGACGTTCAGGTCCGGACGCATCTGGCTCAGCAGACGCTGAGCGCCCTCGGCGAGCGCTACGGTGGGGTTCACGGGCACGCCGGGGAACGGGCCGAAGAAGGTCAGCAGCAGGGTGCGTGCCTGGTTCGGGGTGGTTGCCATAGTCAATCTCGTTTTCTGCAGTGGTTTATTCAGCAGTGCTTGTTTTATTCAGCAGTGTTTTTCTCAGCAGCGTTCTTTGCTGCGGCGTTCTTTACTGCGGCGCGGCGCTCCAGGTCCTTGGCGAGCGCCTCCAGAAGCTCTTCGGGGGTGGTCGCGATAATGAGCTCGTCCAGGTAGCGTTCGTTGAGCAGACCGGTGGACGCCATGTAGTGCATCGCATCGATGAGCTTGTCCCAGTAGCCGTTGACGTTCAGCAGGGCGACCGGCTTGGAGTGAATGTCGAGGAACTGCCAGCTGAACACCTCGAAGAACTCTTCGAGGGTGCCGGGGCCACCGGGCATTGCGACGAACGCATCAGCCTTCTCAATCATGGCGATTTTGCGCTGGTGCATGGTGTCCACAATGTCGAGGGTGGTCTGACCGGGGTACACGCCCTCCAGTCCGACCAGCTTGTGGGTGACCACGCCGTAGACGACGCCGCCGGCGTCCAGGGTTGCGCCCGCGACGGTGCCCATGAGGCCGGTGCGACCGCCACCATAAACCACGCCGATGTTGTTCTGGGCGCAGAGGGTGCCGAGCTCGCGGGCGCGCTCGGTGAAGAGCGGGTCGTTGCCGGAGCGTGCACCGCAGTAGACGGCAAGGTTGTAGTCAGTCTTCTTCATGGTTCTCCTTGAGGGGTGGGCGAGGGTACCGTACGCGTCGCTGCGTGGCGGCTTCTCCTCGCGGTGTTCTGTGTTGAGGGTACCGGATGTACCTGTGTACCTCATGTGTGCCGCCTGCCGGTTTAGGGGCACGTGTTGGGTGCGGTGGTTAGGGTAGCGGGGTGCGTGCTAGCAACGGGAATATCTGCTCGGTATTCAGCGGTGCCTGCGCAGCAGAATCGGAGGGGCTGCTCATGGCGGGGTTGACCCAGCGTAGCTCAGCAATTTCAGCCTGCGGCACCAGCGTAGCCAGCTGTTCGTGTTGCTCGTTGGTGGGGGCGTATTCGAAGGTTTCGGCGCGCACCGTAAAGCCTGCCTCGTTCAGTGCCGCCGCTTCCAGCAGTCCGAGGTGGTGCATCCGGTCGGGGTCGGGGGTGAGCCCGATTTCTTCGCTCACTTCGCGGCAGGCTGTCTGTAGCGGGGTCTCCCCCGGTTCGGGTTTGCCGCCGGGCATCATGAACCCGTCGCT
>ERZ1674288.20-NODE-20-length-28985-cov-9.059558_pt1 | contig 28985 bp, 20 predicted proteins | sample MGYA00581190_ERZ1674288 | MGnify/ENA primary metagenome ERZ1674288 (study PRJEB41354, sample SAMEA4873332) | human saliva metagenome | biome: human-associated habitat [ENVO:00009003]; feature: mouth environment [ENVO:08000002]; material: saliva material...
GGTGTTGCTTCCTGTATAAATGAAGCAACACTAAAACACATCAAACACACCACTTGGAGGTCATTGTGGACCATCTTTCCACGCCGGGATCAACCCCCTCAGCCTTCGCTTCACGCCCCGTAGCCACACCTCGTACTGCCAGCGCGGAAGTAACCGCCGCATCCGGCACTGATGCAGGTCACGAAACCAGCACCAAGGCTAACTACCAGGACGCCCTGCTCTTCATCGCCCCTCCCCTGCTTTCCGCGGCGGTCCTGGGCGCGTTGAGCGTGAACCTGCACCGCATCCCCTCGGCGCACCCGCTGACAGACGCTTCACTGCTCTGCGCTGGAGCGGCGGCGCTCCTCATTACCGCGTGGTGGTTCGTCAGCTTTATCTGCGCGCTCTTCTACGCTCGTTCCCTGCGAGTTTCGAGCCGCAACGCTGACCGCGCAGTGCTGAAGGTTCCGGCGATTTTCCGTCCGCGCTTTATGCGCCGCATCGTCCTGACGCTCGGCGGCACGGCTCTTGGAGTGGGTGCGGTTTTGGCGCCCGCGCAGGCTACGGTGGCTACGCCCAGCAACGCCGGGCTGACCGGTACGGAGGGCATGCCGCAGACGACTATCTCCGCGGTCATGACCGCAGACTCGATGAGTACCGCAGCTTCAACGGATACCGCGGTGGCAGATACCAGCCCGGGCTCCAGCTCAGATGCAGCACTGCCTGATACCGCCCCGGATCAGTCCACCGCTCCCCTGCAACTCTCCACCGAGGTTCCCGATATTCCCCTGGCTCCTGAACCCACGGAGGCGGCAGGCTCCCCGCAGGATCGCAGCCCGTTCTTCTCCCCTCCCCGCACCGAGGCGGGCACCTACTCCTACACGGTTCAGGCGGGCGATACGCTCTGGTCGGTTGCCGCCGATCAGCTGGGCGAAGGCACCGACGCCTCCACCATTTACGACTACACCCTCGATATTTACGAAGCGAACAAGGACGCTCTGGGCCAGAACGCCGAGCTGCTCTATGAGGGGCAGGTTCTGCAGATTCCCGAACAGCCCGTTCACTAGCCTCACCCGCGTCTTCCGCTACCCCTCTCCACCCCGACAGTCTTTCGTTCGCTCAACTCACCTCACATACCCCTGCACCGAAAGCCTCTCTACCGAAAGCCTCTGCGCCGAAAGGAGCCGTCATGAGCTTCTCCCACCTTCTCCCCCGCGCCCCGTGGACCCCGCCGCATCAGCCTGCACAGCCTGTCAGCCCGTATTCGAAGAACCGCCCGTCCGCTCAGTCTGTGGTTCCGCAGCAGGTGGCTCCGCTTCCCGAGCAGGGTCAGGGCACGATGGCTCTAGTGCAGAGGCGTAACAGCCCGTCGGTTTACTCGCTGTTGCCGCTGCCGCGTTACGAGCAGCATTCGGCGCAGCGTCCGCAGGTGGCTAAGAGGGGCCGCCCGCTGCGTCCTGCGGATGCACTAGCTCGCCAGTTGGAGGGCCGTTGCGCGGGTGTGGCGATTGCTTACCTGGAGATTATGTCGGCTCGTCGTTCGCGTCAGCAGCTGGCGCAGTGGGTGTCAGCGGATTGTTTCCACCGTCTTCTGCCGTTCTTCCCGAAGAACCCGCGCCAGGTGCGCCAGGAGATGCTGTTGACTCTTCCGCCGGTTTTGCTGCGTGTGCGAGCGCAGAAGGTGCACGATGAGCTCTACGAGGTGGTTGCGTTGCTGCGTTGCGCGGATAGGGTGCGTGTGGTGACCATGCAGATGCGCCTGATTCACGGCATGTGGCTGATTACCGCGATTGAGCAGCCGCAGAGCCGGGTTGACGAAAACTAGGCCTCATCGCCCGCTAAATAACTTACAGACATGCAGAGAGGGTGCGAATCCGGTCTTGGATTCGCACCCTCTCTGTTGTGCTTTATGCTCTTTTCACGCTTTGCGGTGCGTCAGCTTTTACGCTGAGGCTACTTCTCCTTCGAGCGTTCCACGTGAACCTGCTCGTGGCCGTCCTCATCCGGGGCGGAGTACTGCAGGAACTTCGGGCGCGAAGGCTCAGCCAGGCGCACTGCAGAAGCCTGGGTACGCTGCTTGGACAGGTCCAGGTTGAACAGGTAGGTCACGGTCTCTTCGCGGATCGCGCCGAGCATCGCCTGGTACATGTCGTAGCCTTCACGCTGGTACTCGACCAGCGGGTCACGCTGAGCCATCGCGCGCAGGCCGATACCTTCCTTGAGGTATTCCATCTCGTACAGGTGCTCGGGCCAGCGCTCACCAATGACGGACAGCATGACGCGGCGTTCGATTTCACGCATGCTCTCTTCGCCAACGCTCTTCTCACGCTCTTCGTAGATGAGGTGTGCGTCCGCCAAAACTTCCTTCACGATCTGGTCGCGAGTGATCTTGGTGCGGTCGCCGGCGTCCTCAGCCAGGTCGTCCACGGTAATGGAGATGGGGTACACCTGCTTGAGGGCACTCCAGAGCTCGTCGAAGTCCCAGTCCTCGGCGTGGCCTTCAGAGACTCGGGCGTCAATGATGGTGGTCAGCACCTCGTCCACGAAGCCGGAAATCTGTTCCTTCAGGTCGTCACCGTGCAGGATGCGGCCGCGGTCCTTGTAGATGGCCTCGCGCTGGCGGTTGAGTACGTCGTCATACTTGAGCACGTTCTTACGCTGCTCAGCGTTACGGCCCTCAACGTTTGCCTGTGCGGTAGCGATGGCGCGGCTAACGATCTTGGAGTCCAGTGCGGAGTCCTCGGGGGCTGCCGCCATGAGGCGGGTTGCCATGCCGGTGTTGAACAGGCGCATCAGTTCGTCGGTCAGCGACAGGTAGAAGCGGGACTCGCCCGGGTCGCCCTGACGGCCGGAACGACCGCGCAACTGGTTGTCGATACGGCGGGACTCGTGACGCTCAGTACCGAGCACGTACAGGCCACCGAGCTTGGTGACTTCCTCGTGCTCTTCGGCTGCGGCGTCTTCGCAGGCCTTCAGGACCTCGGGCCAGCGTGCCTCGTATTCTTCGGAGTTGGTGTTCGGGTCTAGGCCGAGCTCACGCATCTTCTCGACGGCCTCAAATTCGGGGTTACCGCCGAGCATAATGTCGGTACCGCGACCAGCCATGTTGGTTGCGACGGTGACGGCGCCCTTACGGCCCGCCTGCGCAACAATAGCTGCCTCACGCTCGTTGTTCTTCGCGTTCAGCACCTCGTGGCGCACACCAGCCTTCGCCAGCTGGCGGGACAGGTACTCGGAGTTCTCCACGCTTGCGGTACCCACCAGGATCGGCTGGCCCTTTTCGTGGCGTTCCTTAATGTCCTTGACGACCGCCTTGAACTTGGCGATTTCGTCGCGGTACACCTTATCGGGGTTGTCGATGCGCTGCACACCCTTGTTGGTGGGGATGGGCACCACGCCGAGCTCGTAAGTGTTCATGAACTCTGCCGCTTCGGTTTCCGCGGTACCGGTCATACCGGACAGCTTGTCGTACATGCGGAAGTAGTTCTGCAGGGTCACGGTCGCCATGGTCTGGTTCTCAGGCTTGATTTCGACGCCTTCCTTCGCCTCAATCGCCTGGTGGATGCCGTCGTTGTAGCGGCGGCCCGGCAGAATACGACCGGTGTGCTCGTCAACAATCAGGACCTCGCCGTCAATGACCACGTAGTCCTTGTTGTTGGTGAACAGCTCCTTCGCCTTGATGGAGTTGTTCAAGAAACCAATGAGCGGGGTGTTCTTGGATTCGTAGAGGTTCTTCACACCCAGGTGGTCTTCCACCTTGTCAATGCCGGATTCGAGGATGCCGACGGTGCGCTTCTTCTCGTCTACTTCGTAGTCTTCACCGCGCTTGAGCAGGGTTGCGGCAATGCGCGCGAACTCTGCGTACCAGCGGTTTGCTTCGCCGGCTGCGGGGCCGGAAATGATCAGAGGGGTACGTGCCTCATCGATCAGGATGGAGTCCACCTCATCGATAATGGCGAAGTTGTGGCCGCGCTGAACCTGCTCCTCCACGGTCCACGCCATGTTGTCACGCAGGTAGTCGAAGCCGAACTCGTTGTTCGTACCGTAGGTGATGTCTGCGGCGTACTGCTTACGACGCTCGTCCGGCTCCATGGAGGACAGAATCACACCGCACTCCATACCGAGGAAGCGGAACACGCGACCCATGAGGTTCGCCTGGTACTCAGCCAGGTAGTCGTTCACGGTCACAATGTGCACACCCTTGCCGCTCAGCGCGTTCAGGTATGCGGGCAGGGTCGCGACGAGGGTCTTACCCTCACCGGTCTTCATTTCGGCAATATTGCCCAGGTGCAGTGCAGCGCCACCCATGAGCTGCACGTCGTAGTGGCGCTTGCCCAGGGTGCGCTTGGACGCTTCGCGGACTACCGCGAAGGCCTCCGGCAGCAGAATATCGAGGGATTCGCCGTCCTTGACGCGCTCGCGGAACTTGTCGGTCTCTGCTCGCAGCTCCTCATCGGTCATCGATGCGAAGCTGTCCTCGAGCGAGTTCACCGCCTTAGTGTACGCTTCGAGCTGTCGCAGAACCCTCTTATCGCCGGTTCGGAGGATTTTCTCCAAGAAAGATGCCACTGAGCTTCTACTCCTTGCTTGTTTCGGTACCCTCACCAAGGGCGCGCGAAAGTGCGCGCGGTGAGGCCTTCCTACATATTGTATGGCAGAGCCGCCTAATTCGCCCGTCCGAGCTATTTTTTACGCTGTGCGCCCACGAGGTGACATTTGGTGACACTCGAATCTTTCACCCTCCGGTTGAGGCAGAGCCGCCCTATCCGTCTAAAGGAACGTCTAAAGAAACAGATGCGTGGAGGGCAAAGAAAACCCGGGGGCCTGGAGAAACACGGTGTGTGTTTCCAGACCGCCCGGGTCTTGAGCCTACTCGCTGAGTACGCCCCTTCAAAGAGCCTTACGCCTCAGCAGTCAGCAGGTACGTTAGTTTTACTCGTTGTCCAGAGTAATGATGCCGTAGCTCCAGCCCTTACGGCGGTATGCCGCAGCCGGTGCGCCGGTCTCGCTGTCAATGTACAGGTAGAAGTCGTGGCCGACCAGTTCCATACGGTCAACAGCTTCTGCGGGAGTCAGACGCTCACCCTTGAAGCTCTTGTGGCGAATCTCGATGGGAGATGCGGCTTCGTCGGCGAGGGTGACCTCGCTGTTGTCGAATGCTGCTTCTTCAACCGGAACATCCGGCAGCAGAATCTCGGTAATTGCTTCGGTAACCACGGGAATCGAGCCGGTAGCGTCCGCCACGGAGACGGGGTGCTTGCCACCGCGCTTGTGCAGCTTGCGGCGGTCACGTGCACGGCGCAGACGCTCCAGGAGCTTGCCGTAGGTTTCATCGAAGACCGCGAACTTGTCGTGACCCTGGGCTTCGGAACGGAGGACAGGGCCGGTACCAACAACGGTAATCTCAACGCGGATGGACTCGCCACCCAGGTGACCGTCCTTGCTGAACTTGACGTCAATGTCCTTCACGTTATCGCCGAGCTGCGCGAACTTCTGAACCTTGTCGTTCACGTATTCTTCCAGGCGTTCGGTGACCTTGATATTGCGGCCGTAGATGTTGACTTCCACGATCATTCCCTCCAGGTTGGGGGCTTATACCGCGTCCGGTTGGACCCGGTACGGGGGTTCGACTCCAATGCCGTTCCCTTGTATTTATTTTAGTACGAAACATGGTTTATATCACTAGATATGACAAATATTTAGCCCAAATAATAGCTATTCGTCGGTCTGCGAACTTTAACAGCTAAAAATCGTGTATCTCTTGCAACTAACTACAAGAAACGCTATATCTGAGCTTTTTTCGGTACCGCAGCCACCGCACACACACCCAGCACCAGCGACCCCGCATCCTGTAGCACACGCGTCATCTCGGAGGCGGTCGCACCGGTAGTCACCACGTCATCACAGATAACACTCACCCGACCCGCACACAGGGCAGGCTCCATGACGCGCAAGGCACCGTGCATGCGCTCGGCACGACCCACAGCGCCCAGGCCCTTCTGCTCGTTCTGCGCACCGGAAATCGCATCAGAAATAATGGAGGCGCCGCTCCCCCGCCGCGTGCGAGGAGCGTACCCGATAACGTCCACAGCGCGCACCCGCACCGAGGCGGGTAAACGCCGGTTGAGCTGACGCACCGCCTCCTGCGCCAAAAGATTCGCCGGCGCATAGCCGCGGCGGCGCACACTCTGCGCAGACGACGGTGCCGGAACCAACAGAACCTCAACCGGCGCAGAAGAACCGTGCTGAATCTCAGCCCGGCGAGCGCGCAGAAGCTCATACACGCTACGCGCCAAGCCCTCGCCCAGCAGGGGCAGCAAATCAGTGCGGCCGGCGTTCTTCAACGCCAGCAGCGCACGCGGCATGATCCCCTCATAACGGGATGCCGCACGCATCTCAGGGGCACCTCCGCCAGTAGCGCAGTCGCCAGAAGACAGAGGCTGCAGAACCTGCACTCGCTCAACCTTAGCCAACGCCGAATGCAACTGCGGCAGACACGCCTCACACAGCGGAGTGCCGGAACCATAGGCAACCGGCACCGCACAGCACGGGCAAGTGCGCGGCATCAGAACCTCGCCCAAAGACCCGCCGGCGCTCTTGAGAGCACCCGCAAGCCCGGTCAGAGACTTGCTCAAGGACCCGTTCACGGGCTCGTTCAAACCACGCTGTCCTGAACTCACCGAAAGCAACCTTTCCGCGCGCTATACCCGGTGCCCGAGGCTAACCGGCGTAACTAATCTCGTGCAGGGTCGTATCCAAACGGATCCAGCCGCGCTCCTCCATCAGGTAGCACGAACCGTCAGAACGGTGGGCAATAATGTTCGACGTATTATCCGCCGTCGAAATGGTCATCACACCATCCAAACGGTCCAGCTTCGTCTCTTCACCGCTGAGGGAAATCACCTCAGACTCACCGTTCTTCACGTTCACCACCACGACACTCTGGTCGCCAGCCCAACGAGCATTACGCGGAGTCACCGAAGAGCTCAAACGCACCATCTCCGTCAGACGCAGAGGCTTGCCGGCATCATCACGCACAATACCGGAAATAATCACAGCCGACGCGCCCTCAGTAGACGCCACAATCGCCATGCGCGCACCATCGTGAGAAACGTTCACGCTCGTAAAGCTCAAATTACGCTGCCACGACAGACCAATATCCACGCCGCGCTCGCGCTCATTCGCATCCTCAGAGTCCGGCTTGAACGCACGCACAACACCCGTACCATCGGCAGCCCACACCCAACCGTACGCGTCAAAACTGGGGGCAGTCAGCGCGGTACTCTGCCACACGCGGCGGGCAGTACCCTGATACACCGTGTACAGGCTCGCGGCATCATTCGCCAAGCAGGCGTAAACATCCGCAGTGTAGCCCATCGCCGGGGAGCTCAACTGGTTCACGCCACGCAGAAGCAGCTGCTCGCCCGCATTGCTCATATAATCATCACGCGCCACCATCTGGCCGTTCGAATTAATAGCAACCGTGCGGGCAGGAACACCCGGGTTCAGCTTCACCGCAGAGAAGCCGCTCGGTGCATTCTCAGGAATCAAAGTACCGTTGTAGAACACCTCGGTCTTACCCAGACCGGAGAAGTTCTCCAAACCGTGCATAATCTGCTCACGCACACGCGCCAAACGGTTATCGTCCAGGTGCTCACCCGAGAGGCGAACCAGCACATCCTGGTTATCGCTCATGTTAGCGGTCTCAAGGCTCATCGACTCGTTCAACGCCGAGAACGCAACATCCTTCAGGTAGGACGCCGGGCCAGCCATCAGCGTACGCACCAGCAACTCAAAATAGCGGTCCGTATGCGGGAACCAACGAATATCCGGCACAGCATAACGGAACGCACGATCATAGAAGTACAGGCGGCACGGGCTAAACACGCGCTCAAACTCGGCACCATCCAGCCACAGACCATCCGGGCAGGAGCTAATACGCCACTGGTTATCTTCCATAACCATGGTGAAGTCCTGAGTTTCAGTCTGAGCCTCCGGGAAGGTGCTCGTAATACCCTGACTATTCACAGTCGCCGTCTGCTGGAAACGCACATGGTAGGTACCCTCGGCAGCTCCACTATCGTCACTGCGAGGCTGCACCGTATTACGGTACACGCGAGTCGTACCCATAGGATTCCAACGGCGCGCAAAAGAAGAACTCAAATACTGGCGCGCCACAGCATAATTCTCAATGCTATCCACACCAGCACGCACGAAGCCCTCAATAATCGCCTCGGGGGTAGCACCCGCCAGCGGTCCCGGCGCACGCGCCGGAGAAGTATTAACGCTCTTCACGTCCAGACCGCTGCTGTGCTGAGTCACTCGATCGTTCGAAGGAAGACCCGCGCAAGAGCTCACGAGCGTCGCCAAAGACACCGCGCCCCAAGACAGCGCGGCGCGTCGAGAAACAATAGCCCTGTGAGCCATGGAGGTCTTAACCTTCCTCTACGAACAAAGACAAACAATCGCCAACTACCGTTGCAGGCCATCGCAACACGGTGAAAAGATGACCACAGCGAAATAGCAACACCGTGAAAACATATCTGCATTGATTGTACTGGGTGAACAGTGCAAATACGCAAGGATAAGCGTAAATACAGCCGAGCAACACCAACGCACCGATATATGACAGAAGCCTAAAGCCTCTCCCCGTTTGAACCCCTTAGAGCTCGCCCTCAAGGTTCGCTCGAGGAGCAATATTGGGCAGCGTATCCTTCGCGGTCGCCGAACGATGCGCACTCACCTCAGGCTCACCCGTCACCAAAACCGGCGACTCGCCCAAAGGCGCACCGTGAATTAGCGGCAGGTTTATCGTGAAGCAGGCACCGCGGCCCTTCTCGCCCCACGCCTCAATCGTGCCGCCGTGCAGACGCACATCCTCAGCAGCAATCGACAGCCCCAGACCCGTACCGCCCAGGGTGCGCTTACGTGAAGTATCAGCACGCCAGAAACGGTTGAACACCTGAACAGCCTCATCCTCAGACAGACCGATACCGTGGTCACGCACCGCAACACCCAGGTTCGTGGCATTCGCACCCACGTACACGTCAATCGGGCGGGACTCGCCGTGCTCAATCGCGTTGTACAGCAGGTTACGGAGCACACGCTCAATACGCACGCGGTCCATATCAACCATGATGCTCTCATGGCTCGTATGCACGTTCAGCTTAGTATTCGTGCGCTCCAGGTGCGGCAGAGCCTCCTGCAGAATATTCGACAGCACACGCATGAAGTCTTCAGTGTCGATGGTCAGCATTGCGCTACCGGCATCGAAACGAGAAATCTCCAGCAGGTCAGAAAGCATCGACTGGAAACGATCCACCTGATCGTGCAGAAGCTCCACGGTGCGGCTCTGCGTGCGCTCCATCTCGTTACGCGTATCGTACAGAAGCTCCGTACCCAGACGAACCGTCGACAACGGAGTACGCAACTCGTGCGAAACGTCAGAAACGAATCGCTGCTGCAGAGTCGACAGACGCTCCAGCTGAACAATTTTCTCCTGCAGCGAGTCAGCCATCAGGTTGAAGGAATAGCCCAGACGCGCCGCCTGGTGCTCACCGTGTACAGACACACGCTGATCCAGATCGCCAGCAGCCAGCTTCTCCGCCGTAATAGCGGTCTGCGTAATCGGGCGGACCACAAAACGAGTCACAATCCACACCACAGAAAGCACCACAGTAAGCAGTGCGCAGAAACCGCCAAAAAGAACAAAGTTAATATGCGCAATCGTGGCGGAAGAATCCGTCATATCGTACACAAGGAACAAACCGTAATTAGGGTTCTGAGAAATAGAAATATGTGTACCAACAATAAGCACCGGATAGGTACGCTCACGATTATTTTCGACAGTAGTCACCGTAGACGTCTGCCAGAAAATACCCTCTTTATCGCGAACAGTTTGTTTGAAATCATTCGGAATACTCGAAGAATTCAAAGAATTATTACTGCTCTGCTCAGGAATAAAACCCTGCTTACCTTGACCTTCCAAAGGCACAAGAATCCAATTGCGCTTACCCGAGCTACCCGCATCCAGCACGGTCAGGGTACGGCTCACATTACGGCGAATTTCGCTGTCACTACGGGCCTCAGAGGAGTCCAGCACGCTCTGAACGTTACGGAAACCACTCTCCGATTCCGCCAGCGCCTGACCCTTCTGATTCTCAAAAAGACTCGTCGCAATCTGGCTCGACAAGGACCAACCCACCATCAAGAAGCTCAGGAACATCATGATGCCCGCAGTACCCAAAGCACGGAACTGCAGAGATTCCTTCCACAAACGCTGAGCGCGCTGCATCAGGCTCCTACTACTCTGCTTTTTCGCCTTACGCGGCTTGGAAGTGCGGGTACGCGAAGAGGCGGAGGCTACCGCCTCCGCCGTCAAAGCGCCGTGCTCATGGCTCGACTTCGCAACAGACAATCAGGTTATCCCTTCGCCTATGAATAGGTTCCGATTAGCTACCGGAAGATCCCACCAGCTCGGTCGGAATCTTATAGCCAACGCCACGAACCGTCTGAATAAAACGATCCGCACCCAGCTCATCAAACTTAGCGCGCAAACGCTGGACGTGCACGTTTACCAGCGAATCGCTCACATCAGTGTAACCCCAGACCATATCCAGCAGTTCCTGACGGCTCAACGCCTGACCCGGGTGGCGCACCAGCGCAGCCAACAGATCAAACTCCAGAGGAGTCATCGGAACCTCAGTGCTGTGGTACTTGACGGTACGGCCGTCCATATCCATGACAATATCGCCAATAGACACCACCAGCTGGCGGCTCTCACGCGGACGCAAACGGGTACGAATACGCGCCAACAATTCAGCGTGCTTAAAAGGCTTAGCAATGTAATCATCAGCGCCAGCCTCAAGACCCTTAACAACATCTTCAGTGTCGCTTTTAGCGGTCAACATAATAATCGGCACATTAGAAGAACGACGAATTTGCTGGCACACTTCAATACCGTTCATGCCAGGAAGCATCAAATCCAAAAGCACCAAGTCGGGAGTGGAACGCATAAAAGTTTCAAAAGCGCGTGCACCATTTTCGCAAAAAACAGCGTTAAAGCCCTCTTGCGCGAGCACGAGGCCAATCATTTCCGCCAGAGCATCATCGTCATCAACCACCAAAATGGTGTGTGCATCGCTTGCGCTCACAGTACCTCCCTAAAGAATTGTCGTAAATACTTGCATAAAAATGCTGATTATCTAATCATACCGCGCACTCAGCCAATGCACGGGCACACTCTGTCACACGAGCCAGGGAAGCCGTGGCATCCAGCACACTCACTGTGCCCGAGACCAACCCAGCAGACGCGGAACCGCGCTGAATACGCTCATCGGGCATCAAACCCACCGCACTCAGCTGAGCAGATTCAAGACCAACCTCACGCCACAGGCTGTACAGGCGGCGCACCTGATCCGGAACCCGCGCAGAGGTCACCACTGGTAGCCACAGCTGAGCCTGCGCCTCCAGAAGCTGCGCCACGGGCTCCCACGAACGCGGGTCGCTCAGCGGCGGAACCTGCAGCATGCCGGGGCCCTTCGGACGAGCACGGTCGGGGTGCAACAGCAAAGCGCAGGGGGCGGCGCCCTCAACACGCATCGCCTTCACAAGGGCCAATGCATCAAGGGCAGGGCGGGACTGGCTCAGCAGCTTCAGCTCCTGCACAGGTTTAAGCGCGGTGCCATCCACGTCCAGGATGAGTTGCAGATTCAACTCGGCGAAACGCTCCGAGATACGGCGGTACACCTGCTGATAGTAGTGAGGTTGCAAAGCCGGCAGGGAGCGGAAGCCACTCACCGTAGGGATGGCCCCCTCCATCAGACGCTGAAATTCGGATTCATCCAGCTGCACGGCAATCAGCGCCCGCGGAGCTTGCAGAGCCTCGCGCAGAGAACCCATCCAGCGTTCCAGGCCTTCCAGGAACGACTCCAGCAGGTCACGGCTCGCCCCTGCATCACTAATGGCACGCTCGCCGCCGGGCAGATAGATACTGGCGGCAAGAGTCAGCGGACCGACCAGCTGAATCTTATACGCCGGGGCGGAACCCTCAGCACTGGAAGTGAACCTCTTCTTCTGCGCACCCACACGGTCAGCGAGAAGATTGATATCCGAAAGCAGACGGTCCTGCGCCAAGGCAGACTCGCGTGCTCCCCTGCCGCCGCTATGCACCATGCGCCAGCCAAACGAGGCACCGTCAAAAGCAAGTCCCTCACACACCGCCAGGGTGCGTGCCAGAGGAGTACTCCGCCAGCCCAGCGCCGGCAGATGCGGCAAGAACGGCAGGTGCGGGGCACCCATCTCCCCTTCCACTCGAGACATTGCTTCGCCCAAATCATCGCCGGGAAAATCGCCCAGTCCGCTGGCGCGCACCGGCGGACGCTCCGTAGCGAGCGCGGCGAGGTCCTGTTCGGTCAGTTCGTCCCCTTCGGGGGCACGGTACTCACCGGGCAGTAGCAGGCGCTCCGGCGTCGGTTCAGTACGGACGTTCTGGCGGCTGGAAGATTGAGCGGGCATAGGAGTGTGTCCAGAGGGGTCAGATGGAGTACAGGTTCAAACGCAATGATGCGAAAGTTGCGCGGTACTAGCCTTCGGAGTTCTCGGCTTCAGTTGCCTCGCCGTCCTGCTCAGCCTGCTCGTTTGCGATGCGCACGTGGTGGCGAATCACCTCAGAAATAATGAAGTTCAGGAACTTCTCCGCGAATTCCGGGTCCAGGCTGGATTCCTTCGCCATGGCACGCAGGCGAGCAATCTGTGCCTCTTCACGGCCAGGATCGCCAGCGGGCAGGTTGTGCTTAGCCTTCAGGACGCCCACGCGCTTGGTCGCCTGAAAACGCTCCGCGAGGATGTGCACCAGCGCTGCATCGAAGTTGTCGATGGAGCGGCGCATGGCGAAGAGCTCCTCGTAGACCTCCGGTGCGACTTCATCGCCCATGGAGGTGGCGTGGGGGTCAAATTCGCAGGAAGTGTTTTCGGGGGTCATCGGTTTCTCCTCGGATCGGTTGTGGTCTTCTATGCGGCTGCGGCTGCGGCAACGGGGCGGGAACAGCTGAGTGTGGCTATTTTGAGCGGCTAGTCGGCGCTGGTTGAGGCACCGGCAGACAGGGTTTCCTGAATGTCTTCGCGGTCCAGCGAGTAGGCGCGGGCGATGGTGGACTGGCCCAGCACGCGGGTGCCCTGGTAGAGCACCATGGTCTGCCCCGGTGCCACGCCGGAGAGTGGGTCCAGTAGGCGCACGACGGTTTCCAGGCGCAGCGCGCCTTCTTCTTCAGCTTCGGGGTCGGGTGCCCAGGTCATGTACGCCTTGGCGCGGACCGGGTCGGCGTGCGCACGCACCTGTGCGGTCACCTCGAACTCTTCGCTGCGAGCGCCCAGATGCGCGGGCTCTTCCAGGAAGCGTGCCGCCTGTTCCACGGGGACGCCCGCCCAGGTGGCGCGGATACCGCGGATTTCGTGCACGGCAAGCAGCTCGCGGGAGCCGACGATGACTTCGTTTTCCTTGGGGCGCACCTCCAGCACGAAGCGGGGCTTGCCGTCGGCGGCGGGGCGTCCCAGTGCCAGGCCCTTGCGCTGGCCTACGGTGTATGCCTGCGCGCCGGGGTGCTCGCCGAGCACCTCGCCGTGGGTGTCTTTGATGAGGCCGGGGCGCATTGTGATGTGGTCGCCCAGCCAGGCGCGGGTATCACCTTCGGGGATGAAGCAGATGTCGTAGGAGTCCGGCTTCTTCGCCACGGAGAAGCCGCGCTCTGCCGCCTCCGCACGTACCTGCGCCTTGGAGGGGGTGTCCGCCAGGGGGAACCAGGCGTGCTTGAGCTGTTCGTGGGTGAGCACACCGAGCACGTAGGACTGGTCCTTAGCCCAGTCGGCGGCGCGGTGCAGTTCGCGGTTACCGTCTTCGGTGGTGATGACGCGGGCGTAGTGGCCGGTCACTACGGCGTCGAAGCCGAGTGCGAGGGCGCGTTCGAGTAGCGCGGCGAACTTAATCTTTTCGTTGCAGCGCATGCAGGGGTTGGGGGTTCGTCCGGCTTCGTATTCGGAGATGAAGTCGTCGACGACGTCTTCCTTGAAGCGTTCGGAGAAGTCCCAGACGAAGAAGGGGATGCCCAGCTGGGAGCAGACGCGGCGGGCGTCCATGGAGTCTTCGAGGGTGCAGCAGCCGCGGGAGCCGGTGCGCAGGGTGCCGGGCATGCGGGATAGGGCTAGGTGAACGCCGACTACTTCGTGTCCTGCTTCTACGGCGCGGGCTGCGGCGACTGCGGAGTCAACGCCGCCACTCATAGCTGCAAGAATTTTCACTGCCTATCCTTCTGTTGTGTTGAGCCTCTAGGAACGTTCGGAGCGTACCCTGTGTGCGGGCAGACTTTCCGTTACTGTAGCTACCCATTGTACGCAGGGGCTCGGCGGGATATTGGGCAGTGCACCCTCAGCCAGCCCTCAGCGAACGCTGAGATTGCAGGCTGAGGGCGGTTCGGTATCTTCTCTTCTGGGATTTTAGTGCCAGCGGGAGGCGTCCGGCAGCTGCGAGGACAGTCCCGCCTTTGCAGCCTGTTCGTAGGCGGCGGGTAGTGCCGCGATGAGGCGCGCAATATCGGCTCCGGTGGTGGAGTGGCCGAGGGTGAATCGCTGGGCGCTGCGGGCGGTGTCTTCGTCCATTCCCATTGCCATGAGCACGTGGGAGGGGCGGGTCACCCCGGCGTTGCAGGCGGAGCCGGTGGAGCTGCTGATACCCTGCATGTCCAGCACGAAGAGTAGGGTGTCACCTTCGGCGTTTTCGAAGGTGAAGTGGGCGTTGCCGGGCAGTCGCTTCTGTCCGGGGTATTCTTCGGTGAGCGGGTTTTCGCCGCTCAGGTGTGCCTGCGGGATAAGCGCGCTAATTGCCGCAACGAGTTCGTTGCGTAGCGCGGCGATGCGGGCGGATTCTTTGTCGAGGTGCTGTACCGAGTGCACGGCGGCCTCTGCGAAACCTGCGATGGCGGGCGCGTCGATGGTGCCGGAGCGTACGGAGCGTTCCTGACCGCCTCCGTGAAGCACGGGGGTCAGCTGCACGGCGCGGGTTGCGACCAGCGCGCCGATGCCCATGGGGCCGCCAATCTTGTGGCCGGAGATTGCGAGGGTCGCCACGCCGCTGGCGTGAAAATTAATGGGGACCGCGCCGAAAGCCTGCACCGCATCCGAGTGCACGGGAATGCCGTATTCGGCGGCGATAGCAGCGATTTCGGGAATGGGCTGTACGGTACCTACCTCGTTGTTCGCCCACATGACGGTCACGAGCGCGACGTCTTCGGGGTTCTTTTCGATAAGTTCGCGGACGGTCTGCGGGTTGACGCTACCGTGCTCGTCTACGGGGATCCATTCGAGCTGCGCGCCCTCTGCCTTTTCGAGCCATTCGCAGGTTTCTTCCACAGCGTGGTGCTCAATGGAGGAGACGAGAATTCGGGTGCGCTGCGGGTCTTCTTCGCGGCGCTTCCAGTAGATGCCCTTGACTGCGAGGTTGTCCGCCTCGGTGCCGCCGGAGGTGAAAATAACCTCGGCGGGGTCCGCTCCAACAGCGCGGGCGATGCGTTCGCGGGCGTATTCGACGGTGGCGCGGGCATCACGTCCGGTAGCGTGCAGGGAGGAGGGGTTGCCGCCGTTGCGCATCTGTTCGACCATCGCGTCGATGGCTGCGGGAAGCACGTCGGTGGTGGCGGCATGGTCGAGGTAGACGCGGCCGTTCTGACGGTTGGTTTCTGCGCTCATGGTTCCTCCTGCTGGGTTGTTCGGCGGTTTTTCGCCTCGCTTATTTTATCGCGCTCTATCCGCGCTCTTCTAGGTGTGTTCACCTGCGGCTGGGTCGGCGAGCGCTACTGCCCCGGGACGCTCAATGCTGGTCGGGGGCTGCGCGGTACACTTAGGAACGTGTTCAAGATTCTTTTCTATACCCCTGAGATTCCGGGCAATACCGGCAATGCTATCCGTTTGGCGGCGATTACTGGCGCTGAGCTGCACCTGGTGAAGCCGCTGGGTTTTAACTTTGATGATGCGCATCTGCGCCGCGCGGGTCTGGATTATCACGATCTGGCGGTAGTGACAGTGCATGAGACCCTTGAAGATGCGTGGCAGGCTCTGGCTCCGGAGCGTGTTTTTGCGTTCACGACGACCGCTTCGACGTCGTATGCGGATATTGAGTACCGTCCCGGTGACGTGTTCATGTTTGGTCCGGAGTCGGTGGGTCTGCCCGCTGAGGTTCAGCAGGATCCGCACGTGAGCGAGCGTGTGAAGATTCCGATGAAGCCGGGTCGCCGTTCGCTGAACCTGGCTAATTCTGCGTCCATTGCGATTTTTGAGGCGTGGCGTCAGAACGGTTTTGAGGGAGGCGCTATCTAGCATGGCTGCAGCACACCATAATCTGCCGGGGCCTCTGGTTCAGCAGATTCTGGAGACGCGCCCTCCCCTGGCTGAGCAGATTCGCCAGGATCCGCAGAATAGGGAGTTCACGGAGCAGGGTTGGGAGCCGGTTTATTCGGCGTCACCTCATGCTCGTATTGTGGTGATTGGTCAGGCGCCTGGGCGTGCCGCGCAGGAGAGCCGTATCCCGTGGAATGACCCGAGCGGCGTGAAGTTGCGCGAGTGGATGGGCGTGACGGATGAGCAGTTCTATAACCCCGACCTGATTTCGCTGTTGCCGATGGATTTCTATTACCCGGGTAAGGGCGCGCACGGCGATAACCCGCCGCGTAAGAATTTCGCACCGAAGTGGCATCCGCAGCTGCTCGAGCTGATGCCGGATGTGCAGCTGATTCTGCTGGTGGGGGCTTACTCTCAGAAGCACTACCTGGATGGTGTACACGCCCCAAAGGCGCAGAGGAACCTGACGGAGACGGTTCGTGCGTGGGAGTCTTATCTTCCTAAGTTTCTGCCGCTGGTGCATCCTTCGCCGCTGAATTTTAGGTGGCAGGCGAAGAACCCGTGGTTCGAGCAGGAGGTTATCCCGGCTTTGCAGAAGCGCGTGGGCGAGGTTCTCGAGGGCCTCTAACCTGCCCCTATCTGCAACACCAATACAGTTTGCTGTACTAACGAAAGAAGCTCCCACCCCGCATATGGGTGGGAGCTTTCTTTCGTTACACCATGTGGCGCTCTTTTGAAGTTAGAGTTACTGAACGGTAGAGCCGGCTGAGCGGGTGTTTCCCAACCGCGTTTCTACCTGTTCAGAGGCAGAGTGCGTTTTACTTCTGGCTGTTTACTTCTGGCTGTCGGCGTCGCCCAGGGTCACGGTGATGTCATGGGTGGAGGAGCCGCGCTTAATCTTCAGCTTCAGATCAGAGCCTGCCGCCGCGGCACGCACGGTACCGTTAAGCTCGTCGCTCTTGGTCACGGCGTGACCGTCGGCTTCAATCACGACGTCGCCGGATCGCAGGCCTGCTTTCGCGGCGGGGCTGTTAGATTCTACCGAGGCAATTTCAACGCCACCGGGGATGAGCTTGGACGAGCCCGAACCGGTGTCCGCGGGGCTGTTCTTTACGCTCGCGCCCAGGTAGCCGTGGGTTGCCTTACCCTTGGCAATGATCTCGGAGGAGATGCGCTTGGCGTAGTTGGAGGTAATGGAGAACGCCATACCGTCGGCGGTGCCGCCGTCCTGGCTTGCCTGACCCTGCGCGTTAATGCCGACCAGTTCGCCCTTGAGGTTCACCAGCGGGCCACCGGAGTTACCGTGGTTGATGGGCACATCAACCTGAATCATGGGGATGTAATTCTGACCCTTCGCATCGGCGGGTTGCACGCGGTTGACGTTCGAGACTACGCCGGCGGTCACCGATTCGCTACGACGATACGGCGCGCCGAGGGCAACCACGGCTTCGCCGGAGACCAGCTTGGAGGAGTCGCCCCAGGTGATGGGTTGCAGGTCCAGGCCGGAGGGGTTAATCTTCAGAACCGCCAGGTCAGCCGCAGAGTCCAGGCCCACCACGGAAGCGGTGCGTACGGTACCGTCGCTCAGGCGCACCTCAATGGTGGATGCAGCACTGGAAGATGCGAGGGTGACCACGTGGTGGTTGGTGAGGATGTGGCCGTCCTTATCGAGGACAACGCCGCTACCGCCGCCGGAGGTGGAGCCGCTCGACGCCATGATGGTCACGGTGGAGGGCAGGACCTTCTTCGCGGTTTCTGCTACGCCGGCCACGGTGGAGGAGTTGCTGATATTGGAGCTCACGGAGCCGCGCGAAGAGGAGCTAGAGGAGCTGTTATTCGATGCTGCGATGCCGCCTCCGACGCCCGCGCCAACGCCGCCACCGACGAGGGCTGCGAGCAGAGCTGCGGTGAGCACAACGCCAGCACCGTAACGCTTGTTGTTATCGGTGTTCTGGGGTGCAGACTGCGCCGACGCAACCTGCGCGGCAGCGGCCTGGGGGTAGGTGTATCCGGGAGAGGCGTATGCCTGCGGGTATGCGTTCTGACCCTGCTGGTAGTTTGCCTGTCCGCTCACGTTCTGCAGGGGACGGGTTGCATCCGTGACGCCGTCATTGCCGCCGTAAGACCATCCGTTGTTCTGAGTCATAAGTTCTCCTAGAGTCGCGCGTGTGCCTCACCCTGGGCGCACGCTATCTTTCTACTGTAGAGGGTGTTTTATGGCGTTCTATATTTTTTTGCTGTTGGTTATCGGGGAGTTCCCTGGGAATTTTCCTCACACCCTTTCATCGGCAGCTGATTCGCGGGTCTGAGATACCCGGAGATTTGCCCGGCGGCTAGTTTGTTTTGGGGCTTTGTTCGCTACTCACTCTCAGGTTTCTCTTTTAAAGCGTCCAGTTTTTCTTCACGGTTTACACAGTCTGACGCTTCTTGGTACACAGCTTGAACACAGGGTCAGTCCGTAATGTTGAAGGCGCATAGAGCCGAGAACAAAGGCAAAGGACAAAGGCAAAGGAGAAACCCATGATGATCGGCACCCTGATTTTCTGTGCGATCTTGGCAAGCTCCATCGGTATTGGTGCGGGTATTGTGGCGTGTTGCTCGGGAATGGTGTACCGCCGTCATCGTGCGGAAAAAGCCTCCGAGCTGACTCAGCAGATGGCTACCCACGCACTGACTGCCGGTAGGTAGCGTATAGAGTTTGATAGTTTTCCGGGGCGGGAGATGAGAGCCCTGCACCGGGAGGGGCGAGAATCCCCAGTATGTCCCGAAGGGTCGGTGTGAGGACCAGCCCGGGTGTGATAGTGAGTTGAGTGATGATTGATGCGGCGTGAGCCCCTACATGAGGGCGCACGCCGCATCGTCTTTTAACCTTGGCGCAGATGCGGGAAGCGCTGGTGGAGAGCGCCCGGTCCCCCGGCTACTTCCCTTTTAGTATGCGGTAAGGCAACGGCGTTGCGAGCAGCCGGGATTTAGCTGGGTTATGGTGAAGTCATGAGGATTATTTCTGCTGTTTTCGCTCTTGTTGGCGCGCTACCGCTGATACCTGCGGTGGCGTCTTCTTTGGATGGCGCTACCCGCCTGTACGCGTTGCTTATATTTGTTCTAATCTGCGCGGCGGTAGCGTTTTTCGCGTCGTTGAGCCCTTCGCGCCGTCGTGCGCGTGAGATTAGGCGGCAGGTATTGCAACAGCAACAGAACCAGGCGATGAATCAGCAGGTACCGCCCACGCAAGCACCCAATCAGCAGGGGCCTTCACAGCAAGTACCCCCTCAGCCGGTTCCTTCGCAACCAGTACAGGGCGCGGTGAGCTACCCGATGCACTACCAACCGAAACCGGCACAGCCCGGTGGTAGCGTTCAGCAGCCGGCACAGCCCCCGATCCCCCAGCAGGATCAGGCTGTCGAAGCTCAACAGGCTCAGGCACAGCAGACTCAGTCGCCTCAGCCTCCTCAGCCGGTGGCTGCACCTTCGCCGTTGGAGCCGATGCAGGTAGGTGGCGAGTCTAGTTCTTCTACAGCGCAGAACCATTCAGCAGAAAGCCCATCAGCAGAAAACCGGGAGCAGCAGAGCATGCCCCAGAACACCCCGGCGCAGCCTGAAGAGCGCCCGCAGCAGGAGACCGCCCAGCAGGCTCCCAAGAGTAACCCGGCGCCCTCCGACCATTTCTCTTTGAGCACCAACTTCAAGCTCATTCCCCCTCTAGAGAACGCACAGCGTAGCCGCTACCCCATGGTGCTTTCTGTCAGTACATCAGAGGATGAGGTCTTTGCACTACCGTCGATTAGCGGTGTGCCGCAGCATCTGCTGGTGGGCACGCAGGAGAATCATGTTCCGCTGAATCAGCGTCCGCGCCTACAGCAGATCGATATTCTTGAGAACTATCTCATGCGTGCGGTCATGAACCTGCAGACGCTGGAGCGTGCGCAGGTTTCTCCGTTGCACAGTTTCAAGAAGACTGCCCAGGCTGACCGCACGGTACTTGCCGCTGAGCTGGAAGAGACCATCCGGGTATCTCGGCTGAAGCTGAGCGGGGCGCTGGAGTTCTATACGTCCCTGCCTCGTCTGGCGGATACCCCGGGCTCTTTCGCTTTTGCCCGTGATCACGCGCTCTCTTTGAGCGCCGCCGTCATTAGCCTGACCGAGGAGTGCTTTGAGCGTACCTTCCGTTGGCGCCTGCTGGAGGATACTCTCCCGGATTCTTTGAGCGACCGTCTCTACGCGGTGCGTTATCTGCGTGAGAGCGCGCAGAAGCTGGCGGCTTTTGTGGAGCTGAGCGAATTTGATCGCGCTATGCAGCTTGCTGAGACATGGAAGAAGACTGCTCGTAAGGATTCGAAGATCGATGAGGCCAAGGTCTGGAATGAGATGACCGAAGTCGCCTTTGACGTTCTGCCCAAGTTGCGAGAGCGGGCGTTGAAGGGCGTGCAGTCTACGTTGGAGTTTAGCGAGCTTTTCTACCGTCCCGGCGAGGATGGTACGCACCGTATGCTCCGCCCGGAACAGCTGAGCGAGTTTGAGCTCAAGGGCGTGCAGTCCACGCTGGAAGAGCGCCTGGAGAAGGTGCGTCTTGAGCTTCAGGATGCGGAGTTCTGCGCCGCTGTTTTGACCCGGCAGGCGCGCTCTGTCATTGAGCTTCTCCAGGAGCTTCTGCAGGTTGAGCAGGACGGCGTTCTGGCGGAGGTTGTGACCGATTTGCGGGCGCTTGCTCATTACTCGCCCGACCTTGCCGAGCAGCCTATCCAGACGTTGATGTTCAGCCGCGAACAGTACGCCCCGGATGGGGAGGATCTGCCGACCATTGGCGAGCGCATCCGTTCCCTCTCGAGTGTTCCCGAGGTTCTAGCGTTCGTGCACTACGAGGGACCGGTGCTTCTGGTGGGCGTCTCGGATCCGTATAAGGCGTTTTCCGGGGAAGGTTCCTTCGAGGGTCTGCTTTCGGAGGAGATGAAGTCATCTTCCATGCCGTTGTCTGTGTTGCGCACCCATTCGAGACTTCTGAAGCAGGTGCTTCGTCTGCAGAATCTGCGTTTGAAGCTGGCGTGGGTGAGTAGCTGTAGCGGCTACATGCCTTTGAGCCTGGTTGAACGGTATTACGTCGGCTCCTCTGCCGGGGATGAGGATTTGAAGGAGCTGACCGAAAATATTGAGGCGCTCGCTGAGCTTCTGGATGCCCATTCTAATTCCCAGGTGTATAAGGGCCGTGGTGTGCCGACTACGCCCTTTTTGTGGTCACAGATGCGAAAGCAGGCAGATCGCAGTTCTAGGTTGCTGAATACTGTGCAGTTCTTAGGCTGGATGTTCGCCTCGTCTTCGCGGGTTCAGATGGTGAACGGCATAGCACAGAGTATCCACGATGTTGATGCCGCGGAGGTAGTGGAGCACCTGATGAGTAATCTGCAGATTGCGCGTCGGCGCTAACTAACTGAATAGCCGGTGGGCCGGGGTCTGGCGTGAGGCTAGACCCCGGCTTTTCTGTATACCGGCTTTCCTGTATACCGGCTTTCCTGTATAAAGCCTGGGAAGACGGTAAACGGTCGGCAAACAGCGGCGCAATATTCTCGTATCTGTGCTGTTGGGCCCCTGTGCCACCGCTACACTAATAATGTGACCAGCACTAAGGTGTGCGTTGAACAAGCACGCCGTGAAGTGCAGGTCCCTTCATACTTCACGACAACGGAGGAAAGACCATGACCGAGCACGCCTTTGCGCGTCAGATTCGTCCCGCACGCCCTCGCCTGCGCACTATCTTGGGTGCCACAGTGCTGGCGGCAGGTCTTTCTTGTGCCCCGATGGTTTTGCCGGCTGGTTCTGCGTTTTTGAGCACGTCGGCGCAGGCTGCTGACCCGATGCAGATTACGGGCACCACCGTGTACGATTCCACGAACTCTTTGGGTGATACCGCTACCCTGAAGTCTAAGATTTCGGCTCTGTCGAAGAAGCACAACGTGGATTTGCACGTGGTGACCATCGATAAGTTTGAGAACCCGTCTACTTCTTCGAGCTGGACGAAGGCGCTTGCTACGAAGAACAATTGGGGTTCTGCCGATGTGGTGCTGGTGATTGCTACCGAGTCTCGCCAGGCGTATTTCTTGGCGGGTAGCACGAAGACCCTGTCGAGTGATCAGCAGACGAAGGTGTACCAGAACTACATTAAGCCGAAGCTGCAGAATAGCGACTATTCGGGTGCGGCACTGGCCGCGGTTGAGGGTATCGAGGCTCAGAAGGGCGGTAGCTCTTCTGGCGTGGTAACCGGTGTGCTCGGTGTGGGTGCGGCGGCGACCGTGGGTGCTGGCGGTTACGCGATGTACCGCCGCCGCAAGAAGAAGAACGCTCAGCAGCAGCCTCAGCGTTCCTACGGTGCGCCTCGTAACTACTCCCCCATTCCGGAGGTTCCGCTGGAGGAGTTGCGCACTCGCGCCGGTAGCGCCCTTCTGCAGGCTGATACGACGATGAGCCATGCGAAGCAGGAACTGGATTTTGCGCGCGCACAGTACAGCGATCAGCAGGTTGCTGAGTTCGCTCAGGAAATTGCGCGTGCTGAGGATCTGATGCGTAAGTCCTTCCAGCGTCAGCAGCTTCTGACCGATAGCATCCCGGATACTGAGGCTGAGCAGCGTGCCTGGTTGACTGAGATTATTGATAACTCTCAGGAAGTCACCCGTATTGCTCAGGAGCAGGACGCTAAGCTGGCTCAGTTGCGCAACCTGGAGCAGGAGGCGCCGCAAGCTATTGAGGCTTTGGCTCAGCGTCTGCCGCAGCTGCGTGCCTCGGTGGAGGAGATTGCCGCCCAGTACCGCGCGTTGAAGGAACGTTACCTGCCCAGCGCACTGGAGCCCATTTCTAAGACTCCTACCCTGTTAGAGTCGAACATGGTGCTGTGCGCTGCGGAGGTTGAGAAGGCTCAGGCGACCGTTGCGACCGCTCGTTCGGAGGCGGTTGCTCACCTGCGCACCGCTGAGGAAGCCGCCTCGCAGATTCAGACTCTGGGTGCGGCAGTGAATACCCGCTCACATGAGCTGGAGCAGGCTCAGCTGGGTCTGAGCACCGACCTGCTGAGCATTCAGCGTGACGTGGCGGAGGCGAAGAGCCTGGCTGCATCTCAGCGTCGCGATGATTTGGGTGCGGTCGCCGCCGGTATGGAGGCGGTGCTCAACCAGGTCAATCAGAGTGCTTCGGCTCGCCCGAATGACCCGCTGACTCTGGCGAACCAGCTGCGTCAGCTTTCCGCCGAGCTGGATAAGGCAATGACGAATATGCGTGCTACCCGCGAGCGTTCTCGTGCGGCTTCGCAGAACCTGGATCGTACGATGCGTTCTGCCTACGCTGCGGTGAACGGTGCGCGTAGCTACATCAATAACCGCCGTGCTGCGGTGGGTCCGATGACCCTGACCGCTGTTTCTGAGGCGGAGCGTCACTTGGGTCAGGCTCAGCGTCTGGCTTCTTCGGATCCGCTGAACGCCATGAAGGAAGCCAACATGGCGATCCAGAAGGCGACCGACGCGCAGAACCGAGCTCAGAGCGAGGTCGGCAACTACTACAACAACCAGAACGACCGCGGCGGCGGTAGCTTCGGCGGTGACCTGGCGAAGGGCCTGCTGCTGGGCGCTCTGATGACCGCGATGAACTCCGGCACCAGTAGCTGGGGTAGCAGCGGCGGCCACAGCAGTGGTGGTAGTAGCGGCGGCAGCTGGGGCGGCGGCTTCAGCGGCGGTGGCGGCGATTGGGGTAGCGGCGGCGGTGACGGCGGTAGCTTCTAACCGCCTCCGATGCTACCGATTCTGTCGGTCGGTTTCTGTAGGTTTTTCTACAGTCTGACCGACGGGGTGGATAGCTTACCTCACCGCTTTCTTCCCCAATCGGAAAACACCTGAGGTAATTTACCAAAAGTTTAGGTTGCAGAAATCAGGCGTGCATCATTTTCACAGCATGCACCCAGAAATCTGCCACATAATTAGTTATACGGGCACGGCTCACGAGGAGCGTAGTGCTCCCCCGCAGCCCGTGAACAGAAAGTAGGAGATTATGGCTAAGCAGACCATCTTCGGCCGTATTGCACAGCTCGCTAAGGCAAACATCAACGCTCTGATTGATGCAGCTGAGGACCCGGAGAAGATGCTGGACCAGATGGTTCGTGACTACACCAACAACATCCGCGAGGCGGAGGCTGCAGTAGCACAGACCATCGGCAACCTGCGTCTGCTCGAGAAGGACCACGCTGAGGACGTCAAGACCGCTCAGGAGTGGGGCACCAAGGCTCTGGCAGCTTCTAACAAGGCTGATGAGTTCCGCGCAGCTGGCGACGTTGCCAACGCTGACAAGTTCGATAACCTCGCGAAGATTGCTCTGAACAAGCAGCTGCTGGCTGAGAAGGCTGCGCAGGCTGTTGAGCCTCAGCTGGCTTCTCAGACTCAGGTTGTCAACCAGCTCAAGGACGGCCTGGAGAAGATGCGCTCCAAGCTTGAAGAGGTCAAGTACAAGCGCGATGAGCTGACCGCACGTCAGAAGACTGCAGCAGCTCAGACCCAGGTGAACGACGCTCTGAAGGCGTTCGACGTTCTGGACCCGACCAGCGAGATGAGCCGCTTCGAAGAGAAGGTTCGCCGCGAAGAGGCACGCGTCATCGGTCAGCAGGAGCTGGCAGCTTCCTCCCTGGACGCACAGTTCAACACCCTGGACCAGATGGAGCGCGACACCGAGCTGGACGCTCGCCTGGCTGCTCTGAAGGCAAAGAACGCTCCGGCAGCTCCGGCTCCCCTGGCTGTGGAAACCCCCACCCAGACTCTCTAAGCCGGGGATTCTCAAGCCTGGTCTAGCGCATAGCTTCTTGAGCTAAACCTATAAAGATCCGCCCCGTTCCTGATGAGTTCAGGAACGGGGCGGTTCTTTATGCGTTAGGGGCCGTGCGCCTTAGTTAGCGTAGATGTACAGGTAGCCTGCCATCGCGGAGCGGGTGACCGCGTCCGAAGAGGTGGAGCCGGTACCGATACCGTTGGAGGCGGCCCATGCCAGAGCCTGGGACGCGTAGCCGCCCTGAGCCTGTGCCGGGGAGCCAGCCGCACGGTACATGAATTCAGCCATGGTGGACTCGGTGACGGCCTCCAGGGGGCGGAAGTCGCTACCGTTGATGCCCTGCTGGCTCAGCCAGAAAATCTCCTTGTACGCGGGGTGGTTGACCGGAACGTCGCTGAACGGCGAAACAGCCGGTGCGTTCACTGCGGGGCGACCAGCCACGCGGTACAGGTAGGTTGCCAGCTGCGCACGGTTGACCGATGCGTTCGGGCGGAAGGTGCCGTCCGCGAATCCAAGCATGATGCGGTGATCAGAGTTCCAGCTGATCTCGTTGTAGTTCGGGTTCGAGTCGGACAGGTCGCTGTAGCCCAGCGCCGGGGTCTTACCGGCGAAGTCCAGGGAGGATGCCAGGATGTGCGGCAGGTCGTAGTCGTGGTGGCTGAAGCCGTCAATCAGCTTCACGCGGGCATCGGAGAAGCCTGCGCCCAGGTATGCGTTGTAGCCGGACTCGACTGCGCCTCGTGCGCTCCAGGTGACGGGGTTGGTGTTACCAGAGGTGTCCTTCGCGCCAACCCACCAGTACATCGGGGATGCCTTGGTGGTTGCGTCAGCGTCCACGGAGCCGTCCGAGTCGCCGCCAGCGACCATAATGGAGCCGCCGCCGTTACGCCAGGAGGTGTTGTGGTCGGTCAGCTCGTAGGTGATGAACTCAGCGCCACCGGAGTAGCCCATGGTCCACACCTGGGAAGCGTCCAGGTTGTTCTGGCTAACGAAGGACTTCGCGAAGGAGCGGAAGAACTCGCCATTAGCGTCCATCTCTTCCCACCAGGTGATGCCGTCGCCGGATGCGTTGGTGTCCGGGGAGATGACCGGTACGAAGACCATGTTGCGGGCGTTAGCGATCTTGCCCATTGCCGCGAGCATGCCCTCATCGGGGGTGTAGACCTTGGACTCGTCACGCTGCCAGTAGTCACCGTCGAAGTAGAAGACCACGCCAACAGGCTTGGAGTAGTCCAGGTTGTTCGCGTACACGTGGTACTGGGAGGTGGTGCCCGCCGGGGAGGTGTAGCTCTGGTAGGTTGCGGAGCTCATGGTGTGGGCACGCTGGGTGTTCTGCTTCTGCTCAGATTTCTGTTCGGTCTTCTGCTCAGCCTTGGGAGCGGCGGTTGCCTTACCCTTGGTGAGCGAGTTGCTCAGAATCTGCGAGAAGTTGTAGTCGAAGTGGCCCGAGCCATTCAGTACGGTCGCGGAAGCATTGGTGTACCCAGCAGCCAGGTAGGCGTCGTAGCCGCCCTCAACGGCGCCTCGTGCGCTCCAAGTCTGCGGGTAGGTCTCACCGGTACCGTCGTTCGAGTTTGCGTACCAGAACATGGGCTGGGACTTCAGCGCAGCCGAGGGGGTGCCCTCGTCCAGGCCGCCGCCAGCGACCATAATGGAGCCGCCGCCGTTGCGCCAGGTCTGGGGCTTAGTGTTCAGCTCGTAGGTGATGAACTCGGCGCCACCGGAGTAGCCCATGGTCCACACGTTGGAGGAGTCCACGCCGTTAGCCGCGATGAAGGAGGAAGCGAAGGCGCGGAAGAACTCGCCGTTACGCTCCATGTCTTCCCACCAGGTCACGCCAGCGTCGTAACGGTTGGTGTCCGGGGAGATGACGGGCACGAAGAGCATGTTCTGTGCCGCTGCGGATGCTGCCATCTGAGCCAGTTCACCGGAGGGGTCGTAGACCTTGGACTGGTCGTTGCGCCAGTAGTCACCGTCGAAGTAGAAGACCACACCAACAGGCTTGGAGAAGTCCACACCCTCAGCGTAGACGTGGTACTGCGAGGTGGTACCAGCCGGGGAGGTGTACGACAGGAAAGTCTGGTTGGTGCGGGTTGCCGCCACACCGGATGCCGACTGAGCAGCCTGTGCGGTCTGCGCGGGCTGAGCGGCAGGGGTTGCAGCGTTCTGGGTAGCTGCGGGGGTCTGCTGTGCAACCTGTGCCAGGGTGGGCTGAGCGGAAGGCTGAGCCGCCTGGGTAGCCTGCGCAGCCTGTGCGGACTGGAAGGTAGCCGAGGGAGCAGCCTGCTGGGTTGCCTGTGCGGGCTGAGCAGCCTGTGCAGTGTAAGTCTTCTGGATGGGCTGAACCGCGGTCGTTGCGGGAGCCTGCTGCGCCTGCTTTACCTGTTCAGCCTGCTGACGGATCTGCACAGCAACCTGAGAGAGGGTCGGCTGCACGGTGGAGGTGAACAGAGACTTCGGAGCCTGGGTTGCGGTAGCTGCACCGGGGATGTCCTGAACGACGGGTGCAAAAGCGGAAGCGGGTGCTACCAGGGTGCTGCCGAGCACGGAGGGTACAGCGATGGCTGCGAGAGAGCCAGCCTTAACAGTGCGGGGGCGAAGTGCCATGGGGTTGTCCTCGTTGTTGGTGTTTCTGGGGCGTGAACGCCCGTGAGTGGTTGAGTGATAGGTGGTCTATAGGTGAGAAGCCTATAGGCGGTCGGCCTGCGGATGTGACGCCGCACGAGACGCTTCCATCAACCATCCCCGTGTGTGTTGCGGGGATGTCCTCATGTGATGGAGGGGCGCGGTGTGGATCCGGAGAGCTACGCGGCGGACCGCGGTGACCACGTACTCAAAGCTACCAGGTCAAAAAGCCTTTTCCAGCGGTTTTTTGGGGCTATTTTTGGGTATCGAACAAGATTCAATCTTAACTAGAGCTTTTTCTCAACTTCTAGTTAAACTTTAACCACCTTCAAGTAGAGGTTGAATGGGCTATTTTTCCTTGATTTTCCGGGGTTTTTGAGTGTTTTTTGAATAAGTTTCAAAAAACCCTACAATTAACTTGAATGTTTTATATGTGACTACAATCACTTTCAGGGTGAATTGTTGCACTCGAAGCCCAATTTTTACCAAAAACCGCGGAATTCCGGGGCAAAACGGGTGATTTCCAAGCCCGGAATATAGACACCTTTCGCATATTCCACTTTGAGCATGCACTTTAAGGGTAAATTTACGCTTCTACCACTCCCCCAACCAAGCATCCGCTCACACACCTCACCACACCTTCAAGACCCGCTCTAGAGGCCCGCTCAAGATGCTCAAAAACAGCATCCGAAGAGGGTCTAAATACTCTTCAGGGGTCACTCAAAAGTGACCCAACGGTCTACTCGAGAACACCCATTTGAAGCCCCAATGGAAGCCCTGCTGAAGCCCCTTTGGAAGCCCGCCCCCGAAAAAAGCGCCCCAAGGTGCAGCCGACGAACTAGGGGCAAGCGAGCTAAAGAAGAACCCCACGCTCCACCTACAGAGCAAGCGCCATACGAGCAGAGACAGCACGGAAGCAGAGACAGCCTAAAAGCAGGCAGAGCCATAAAAGCGGAAGATATAAAGAAAGCCACCCAGTAAGGCGGCAGAGGGGGCAGGAGAGGCACAGGAAGGCGACAGAAGATGAGTATGCGATAGAGGGGGTGAAGAAGATAGGAAGGCAGGCAGTCGGGAGCCCGAGTTTTGGGGAATAAAAAAACTCCCGATAGCTAAGCTATCGGGAGTTATCCGTTGCGGGGACAGGATTTGAACCTGCGACCTCCGGGTTATGAGCCCGGCGAGCTACCGAACTGCTCCACCCCGCG
>ERZ1674288.21-NODE-21-length-28149-cov-6.795437_pt1 | contig 28149 bp, 21 predicted proteins | sample MGYA00581190_ERZ1674288 | MGnify/ENA primary metagenome ERZ1674288 (study PRJEB41354, sample SAMEA4873332) | human saliva metagenome | biome: human-associated habitat [ENVO:00009003]; feature: mouth environment [ENVO:08000002]; material: saliva material...
AGGTTCGAGTCCTGGTATCCCAGCTAACCTCCACTATGGAGGTTGCGGCCCCATCGTATAGCGGCCTAGTACTCCGCCCTCTCACGGCGGCAACACCGGTTCAAATCCGGTTGGGGTCACACTAGGAAAAAGCCTTGATTCTTCGGAATCAAGGCTTTTTTGTTTATCTGATTAAAGAATAAAAGCGAAAAGCCACATGTGTTTCGAAAAGCAACCATAATGGTGGCTTCTCGAAACACATGTGGCTTCTCAGTGGTATATGGGACCCGGAATCTACTGTGCCGACGCCTCAGCAGAAGCAGTAGTCGCCTCCGCCGAACCTGCAGCAGTCGCCTCAGCAGAAGCGCTCGGGCTCAGCGACGGAACCGGCGAAGCAGAAGCAGTACCCGGAGCACGACGCACCATACGCCAAGTGCCGTCCTGGTAGTGAGCCACAATCTGACCAGCCACCGGCTTACCCGGGTACTTGAACACCTCGGTCAGCGGCTGCACACGATCGTTGGTCTTGCTGTACACGCCAGCACCCTCAGCACCATCGATCACCATCTCGGTTGCCCAAGTGTAGTAGCCGGTGCGAGTGTCCTTGGTCGGGCGGTCAGCGGTCAGCGACAGAACCATCGGACGCTCCGAACCAATAACCCAGCCGCTCTCCGAAGCGTACATGCTCTGGAAGAACTCAGCCACAGTCGAGTAGTCACCGGTGTGGTCAATGTTCGTGAAGCGGGTACCGTCACCGGTCAGCAGCAGGTAGTTCAGGGTAGCCTGCCAGTACGCAATGAACGCGTGCAGACCCTCAACACTGTTCTCACGCAGCTTCGCGGGCTCCACGGGAATCGCGACGTTCACTGCCTTGTGCTCCTTAGTGCCGGGCTCAAAAGTGCCGGTGGAGGAGTAGTCGGCAAGAACGACCTCACCCTTCATGCTGGGGCCAGGCTCAACAGTGGTGGTTGCCTCCGCGGTGGGGGAGACGGATGCGGTTGCGCTCGCGGTCGAAGACTCGGTAGCAGATGCGCTCGCAGTCGCCGAAGACTCGGAGGACTTCGAGGAACATGCGGCAAGAAGCGCGGCGGTGCCCAGACCCAGTGCGGTCAGGGCGGTGCGGCGGGTATACATGGTAGACATGGGGCTCTTTCTGAGGTGAATAAAGTATGTGCCGGTATTGAACTAATTCCAGAATATCGCAGGGGAGCGGTCAGCCCAATGTTGTGTGCGCCTCCATGACCCTAAAAGCGGCGGGAGATGACGAAAAACACGGGCTCTCGCTAAGGCAGTAATATTGTTGCTTCTACGCCGGAGAAGAACTGCTTGCTGTAGGCTGGGGTGAATTCGTTGCGTTGCTTCCTCCTGCAGGACCGACTGTCCATGCACCATTTTGGTGTACCAACTCAAAAATGATTTTGCTGGGACCGTCTGGGTTATTTGTGTAGGCTAGCGAAATCTCCAAGCCCTGTGCCGTGGTGTGGACTACGGCCCTACTGTGCATGTAGGTCGTAGCTTTCCAATGGTAGCGGTCTTCGTCAATCTTTTGAGGAGATTCCTCTGTCAACTGGTATAGACAAGGTGTTTCGGTGCCGTATAGCCAGCCGCTGCCGTCTGAATACATTTTCACGTACGCCTTCTTCATCTTTTCCCAGTATTGGTCTACGGTTGCGTCTACAGACTTTAAAGGCTCAATATCCCCAGAAATCATGAGATAGTTCTGAGAAGCCATCCAATATCCCAATGCTGCATACATGCCGCCCTTTGTCTTGTTGCTCATGTTTGCAGGGCGTACGGGTTTGCGCGGATTCTCGGCTTTCTTCTCATGGGTTGCCGGAACGTAAGTTCCTTGCGACTCGTAGTTGTTGAACTTCAGTTCGCCCTTATAGATACGCTGAGCGTCGAGCACACTCGGGTCGCTGAGCGGGCGAATATCGCTAGCGCAGGCAGTCAAGGAAGCGAGCGCGGCGGTGGCGGCGATGCCAAGAGCGGCGCGTCGGGTCACGAAGGTGGACATAAGGTACCCTTCAATAGATTATCGGTGTATCTATTTCAGGGTACCTTAGTGTATTTGGGTATGCTTACGATTTATTGGGTGCCAAACCTGGGAAAATACTACAAAAGATACGTTAGCTAACGAAAAGTACCGTTTACTAGGGGAAAAGCCATTATCTTCCTATGCTGCCGTTTTCCTGCGCTGGCATTTTGCCATGCTGCGGCTTTCCTGTGCCGCCGCTTTGCCGCGCTACCGCATCCTAAACGCTGAGGCCAGAATCGCTTCCACCCGAGGAGCCGGGGGAAGTCGTCGAGGAACTCTTCGTCTCAACGGTGACCATCCACGCATCGTTTCGGTATTTCAACACAAAAGTGACCTCATCATCACTGGAATCACCGCTCGTCTCAGCCAGACGAATGTCCCTGTCCTCGGGCACGTAATGGAGAACAGCATCCTTATGGCTACGGGCAATACCCTTCCAGCGGTACTGCTCATCGTCAACCTTCTGCGGGGTCTCGTCGGTCAGGTCAGCCACGAGCGGCGTCTCGGTGCCGTACATCCACCCCTCATTCTTTGCGTACAACTCTACGTATGCCTTCATCTTCTGCACGTAGATGCCGTCCAGGTCCACGTCCTTGAACGGGGTAGCGTCACCAGTAACCGTCAGGTAGTTCAGGGCTGCGACCCAGTAGCCCAGCGCCGCATACATGCCCGAGGTCGTCTTTGACTTTATATTCACGGGAGGAACGGGCATAGGCGGATTCTCCGCCTTCTTCGTGCTGCTTGCGGGGTGGTACGTTCCGGTGGACTTGTAGCTATTGAACTTCAACTCGCCCTTGTAGGGGCGCATCGGGTCAACTACGCTCGGGTCCTCCAGCGGGCGGATATCGCTGGCGCAGGCAGTCAAGGAAGCGAGCGCGGCGGTGGCGGCAACGCCCAGAGCGGTGCGTCGAGTAACGAAGGTAGGCATGGGAACCCCTCAATGGTTTGTTCGTGTGCTTTTAAGCGTACCCGAAGAAACTGATACATGTTCAAAGCCGGCACCTGCTCATCTGGGGGAATAGTTCAACACGACCGTACGCAGGCCATGCAAACAAAAAGGGGAAGCTCCCGCACGCAGCCTCAACTGCATTCGAGAGCTTCCCTCATCACTATAAATGACTAGGAACGCGGATTAGGCACTAGCGCTACTCGCCTCTGAAGAGGGGGAATCAGCTTCTTCATCACTGAGTAAGAACCAGGCGCCATCCTTATAGTCAAACGGAAAATTGGTTGCCTCGCTCTTGGTCGATCCATCAACCAGAGGAACAGGGTCATGACCCTCAACGTGAGCCTTTGCATTGGGATCATAGATAATGCGTCCGAGCCAATCGTAACGGTTGGGACCGCCCTCAACTTTTTTGGGAGCATCAGTCAGCAGCTGAATGGTAACCGGCGCATCCGTGTCATACACCCAGCCCTTACCGGAAGAGTAGATAAGAACAGCATTGGCGTGATCGTTCGCATAGTGGCCTTCAGGGTCAGCCTTCTTGAGCGGCTCGAAATCGCCGGTCATGAACATGTAGTTGAAGCTTGCCACCCAGTAGCAGAGGAACTGGTACATGCCCTCAACGGTCGCCTCGTTCATCTTCTCCGGAACAACAGGCTTCGGCACGTTCTGCGCCTTCTTCTCAGCCGTGGCAGGAACGTACTCGCCGTTCTTCTCATACTTGTCGAGCTTTACGGTACCCTTGTACGACTTCTTAGCGGAAGACGACGCAGATGCTGAGGCGGATGCGCTTGCAGACTCAGAAGCGCTAGCGCTCGCCGAAGCCTCACCGGAAGGAGCAGAAGAGCTATCAGCCAGCGGACGGATATCGCTAGCGCAAGCAGTCAATGCCGCAGCCGCGCCGGCACCGGTAGCAGCAGCTAGTGCGGCACGTCGAGAAAGAAAAGTTGCCATGAAAAATCCTTAAGTAACGTGTGGGGTTATGAGACTAAATCCTAGAGCCTATGTGCGAGGTAAATCCCCGCCCATAAGACGAACTGAGCAAAGATGCTCTAGGCGTTCTTGGAGCTAGCCTCATCGGATGATTTAGCACTCGGGCTTGCAGTGCTTTGCCCGCGTACCTTGGTGGGGTAAGTAAACCACTTGCCGTCCTGATACGACAATTTCAGGTTGGAAAGCTCAGGCTCCATGGAAGTGTTCTGGTACATAGGCCTGTTGCCCTTACCCTCAACATGCATCATCGCATTAGGGTCCTTGGACAGCGTGATACGCCAGTAATAGAGAGGCTCGCTGCCTTCCACCTTCTCAGGTTGCGGGGTCATCATCTCAACCTGAAGCGCATGCTCCGAACCGTAAAACCACCCCTCATTGGACTCATAAAAAGTCACGTAATCATGGAAAGACTTCACATCCCTGCCTGAGGGGTCAGCCTGCTTCAACGGCTCATCGTCACCGGTGAGCACCAGATAGTTGACGCTGGCAAGCCAAAAACTAAAGGCAGAGTAGGCACCATCAATGCTATTCTCATGCATATTCGCTGGCGGTCGCGGCCTAGGCATGTTCAGCGCCTTATGCGTCTCATCCGCGGGGACGTACTCGCCCTTCTTCTCGTAGTTGTCGAACTTTACCGGTCCCAGGTAAGACTTCTCAGAAGAACCACCCGCAGAGGCAGAAGGGCTAGCAGAGGCACTAGCAGAGGCGCTGGGATTTGCGGAAGAGGAAGCCTCACCAGAAGCAGACGGAGAACTATCAGCCAGCGGGCGGATATCGCTAGCGCAAGCAGTCAGTGCCGCAGCCGCGCCGGCACCGGTAGCGGCAGCTAGTGCGGCACGTCGAGAAAGGAAAGTCGTCATCAGAAATCCTTAAATAGTGCGTATCAGAAGATAAGGAAATTTAGCTGTTGTTGTCCAGGAGCATGCGCCACATGCCTTCCTTGTACTCCATGATGAACTTCGTCGTGCGAGGAATCGTCTTTTCCTCCTCAACGATAGGCGCATCAGGCTCACCCTCAATGTGGTACTTAGCGGCAGCGTCATACGCGACGGTCACAAGCCACTCGTAACGGTCCGGCTTATTAGCAACCGGCTGAAGCTCATTCTCCGCAATCTCAATCTTGTACGGCTGATCCGAACCGTAAATCCAACCCAGACCCGACTCATAGAGCTTAATCATGGTCCTAGAGTTGCTCAAAAAAGCCTTCGCCGGATCCGCCTTCATCAGCGGCTCAACATCACCGGTCAGAATCAGATAATTCTGGGAGGCAAGCCAATAACCCATCAGAGCGTAGGCGCCCTCGGGATTGTTCTCCTTCATCTTCTCCGGAATCAGAGGCTTCGGCACGTTCTGCGCCGGCGCATTCGCAGTCGCAGGGATGTAGGTGCCGTTCCGCTCGTAGTTATTGAACTTAATCGGACCAACATACGAGCCGGGAGTGTGATCATCAGTCGGAGAAGGCGACGCCGAAGCACTCGCAGAAGAGGACGCTGCACCAGAAGCAGCATCAGAAGCTGAACCAGAGGAACCGCCGGAACCCTGCGACAGCGGGCGAATATCGCTAGCGCACGCAGTCAGCGCCGCAAGGATGCCGGTCGCACCCACGCCCAGGAGAGCACGTCGAGTGAAGAAGGTAGTCATCGGAAGCCCTTCGTTGGAGCCAATACAGAGCAAATCACGCCACACACCGTGGCGGGCATACGCACCCCGTACAGACCTATCAGTACGTCAATGTATACACTTTTAAGGTTACCCGAGAGCCACCACATAGCCCCGCGACCACCTCAATTGTTCAGAAAATTAAGACCCCACACCCAGCGTTTTACCAGGTGCGGGGTCTTGTCACATGAGAAATCACTACGAAAGCGAACCCTCTGCAAAGCGGCAACTACGCGGCGCTCGACAGCTCCCACTTGCCGTCCTTGTACTCCAGGCGGAACCTCGCCACCTTTTTCTTCGACTCATCAGCGCTCGTCGCCTTCTCAGGCTGATTCCTATAATGCCGTATCATCTTGGGGTCCATATAGGAAAAGCCTTCCCAAATAAAGCGAGTATTGTCGCTGCCTGGCACCTCACGAGGAGCGTCCGTTAGCAGCTCAACAATATACGGAGTTTCCGTACCGTACACCCAACCAGCACCCAACGCATACACCTTGAATATGCTGGAATATTCCTCCCAGGCGTAGCCTTTATGGTAAACAGTATCTATCGGGCCCATATCGCCCGTCATCAGCAAATAGTTCAAGCTCGCCAGCCAGAAACTCAAGAAAGCATACGCACCATCAACGCTGTGCTCCTTCATATTCGCCGGAGGAACAGGCTTCGGCATATTCTCCGCCGGATTCGTAGCGCTCGCCGGAACATACTCACCGGTCTTCTCGTAGCTATCGAACTTTATCGCACCCTTATAGGACTTACCCGAAGACGGAAGACCCGAAGCTGCAGAAGCACTCGCAGAAGCTGAAGGAGACGTAGCCGCAGAAGGAGATGCGCTCGCAGACGCCGAGGCGGAGGCAGTCTCGGAGACGGTCGCCGCCTCCGACGGAGAAGCCGAGCCGGTGCCGCCAGCCAGCGGGCGAATATCGCTAGCGCACGCAGTCAACGCAGAAAGTGCACCCGCAACAGCAACACCCAGGGCGGTACGTCGAGTGAAGAAAGTAGTCATCGGAAGTCCTTTGTCGGATCCATCACCCACAGAGCCGTCAGTACGAGGCTCACAACCTGCAGGTAAAGACCACATGTAGTACGTCAATGTATATACGTTAAGCGTACCCGAGGCACCCTCCGCCAACCCCGACCATCCGCCGGGTTTTCTCCTGGGTATTCCCTGGGTTTCTGTATGGGGTCGGTAGAGTTTTGGCAGCGTTTCGGCAGAGCTTCGACGGCGTTTCGACAAAAAAGAAACCCAGCCCACGGTGCATTACCGCGGGCGGGGGAGAAGCCTATCTCAAGCTGTTATGCCTGAACCGTTATGGTGGGGCCTAGACAGAAGAAGAGCTAGAGGAAGAACCGGAAGCCGACGAAGGAGAATCTTCATCGCCGGTGAGCATAATCCACTTACCGTCCTTGTACTCCACGGCAACCTTCATCCGTTTGCCGTTCGGGCTAGAAGCGGTCTTAAAGGGCTGGTCAGGCTTGCCATCAATGTGAATCTTCGCGTCAGGGCTGTAGTTCATGTATGCCGGCCAGTCGTAACGGGTACCCTTACCGGACGCCTTCTGCGGTGAACCACTAATCAGCTCAAGAGTAACCGGGGCATCCGTACCGTACATCCAGCCCAGATCGTTCTCGTACATGATTGTAAGTTCCTGCAGGCTCTTCGCATACACATCTGCAGGGTCAGCCTTCTTCATCGGCTCAGTATCACCGGTCATCAACGCATAGTTGAAGCTCGCCAGCCAGTAGCCAATGAACGCATACATGCCATCAACGTTATCTTCGTTCATGTTCCCCGGGGCGAGGGGCTTGGGCACATTCTGCGCCTTCTTCTCGGCAGTGGCAGGAACGTATTCGCCGTTCTTCTCGAAGTTATCGAACTTCACAAAGCCCTTATAGGACTTGTCCGAAGAAGCAGATGCGGAAGCAGCGGCCGAGGCGCTTTCAGAAGCGGAGCTAGACGCCGAACCTTCAGCCGTCGGGCGAATATCGCTAGCGCACGCAGTCAATGCAGCCAGTACGCCGGCGCCGGTCGCACCCAGTGCCACGCGGCGGGACATACCAGCAGAAGTGGGGGAAGGGCTCGTCATGATTAGCCTTTCATAGGAAGTCAACAAAGGAAATTGAGTGAGTTGACAACCCCATCATACAGGCAAGTACACAGATGCCCATCAACGATCGTCATCTAGCACCAACGACAAAGCATCCTAATACCGTTGCAATCTGATACCGCCGCACAGCACTACCAAGCCTCGGCATAAAGAAAGCCCCGCCCACGGTGCATTACCGCAGGCGGGGAAGAAGTCTATCTTAAGCTCCCAGAAGCTTAGACAGAAGAAGACTTGCTGGCGCTACCAGGCCCAGAAGAGCCATCCTCGTCGGTGAGCATAATCCACTTACCATCCTTGTACTCCACGCCAACCTTCGTCAGATCCTGCGAGCTATCCTCCATAAAGGGCTCATCCGGACTCACGCCCTCAGTATGAACCTTGATGTCGGTGCTGTACCGCATATATCCCAACCAGTCATAGCGAATTCGGCTACCGGAAATTTTCTGCGGCAAATTAGAAATCAGCTCAAGAGTAACCGGGGTATCCGCACCGTAGAGCCACCCCAGATTATTTTCATAGGCAGCCGTCAAATTCTGGTATTCCGTCAGTATGTCCGTAGACTCAGCCTTCTGCAGCGGCTCAGGATCGCCAGTCATCAGCAGGTAGTTGAAGCTCGCCAACCAATAGCCAATGAACGCATAAATACCATCAATGCTCTGCTCGTTCATGTTCGCCGGAACGAGGGGCTTAGGCACATTCTGTGCCTTCTGGGTAGCGGTCGCCGGAACGTACTCGCCCTTCTTCTCGAAGTTATCGAACTTTACCAAGCCCTTGTAGGACTTGCCGGAAGAAGCAGACGCCGAAGCGCTAGCCGAGGCACTGGGTGAGGCACTAGCTGAAGCGCTTTCGGACGCACTTGCCGAAGCCTCACCGGAGGGAGAACTATCAGCCAGCGGGCGGATACTACCAGCACACGCAGTCAGCGCAGCCAGAACACCGGCACCGGTCGCACCCAACGCCGCACGACGGCTCACACGGGTAGATATGGGGGAAGGGCTCATTATCGGTAGCCTTTCAAAGGAGGTCAACAAAGGAAATAGAGTGAGTTGACACCCCCCATCATACGCTAAACACGTGAATGACTATCAAATGTTGCTATTCATATACTTTTGAATAGAAGAAACCCAAAAATCGTGAATAGTGCACTAGGAAGCCGAAGCGCTCGCAGAATCCGAGCTCTTATCAGCATCCTTATCCTTCTGAGTGCTCATAAACCAAGCACCCTCCTTATACTCCACAACAATCCTCATCGCCTGACCCTGAGAATCCTCAGCCCCCACAAGGGACTTATCACGGTTATCACCCTCGGTCAGATGCCTCTTCGCATTCTGATCCACCAGGGAACGAGCACGCCAGAAATAAAGAATACGGTCACCCTCAATCTGCGTAGGAGTATCCGTCAACAGATACACAGACATCGGCTCACTCGTGTCATAAATCCAGCCGCGCCCCGTCTCATAGAGCTTAACCATCGGCTCAAGCTCCTTATAGTAATCGCTGCTCGGATCTGTCTTCTTCAACGGCTCAATATCACCCGTCAGCGCCAAATAATTAAAACTAGAAATCCAATAGCCAATCAGCGCATAAATACCGTCAAGACTCAGCTCCTGCACCTTCTCCGGCATGATCGGTTTGGGCACATTCTGCGCCTTCTTCTCAGCCGTGGCAGGCACATACTCGCCGTTCTTCTCAAAGTTATCGAACGTGACCTTACCCTGATACGACTTATTCGCAGGCGGCAACGCCGAAGAAGCAGAGGGGCTCGCCGAAGCACTCGCCGAGCCAGACTCAGCAACATCAGCCGGCGGATGCACCGTACGCGCACACGCAGACACCACGGCGGCAAGACCAACACCGCCCACACCCAACACGGCGCGGCGGCTCAAAGCGATGGCCTTAGAAGAGGAGCTAGTCATCAGCAGTCTTTCGAAGAGGTCAACAAATGAGGGGAGTGAGTCGACACCCCCATCATACCGGGCGCACCTTATAGCAACCCTAAAGCACATGTGAATAGCAAATAGCTTGGGAGAACTGGGTATACATGAAGAAACCCCGCGGCCGTTATTCCGAATATTTTCGAAGAAAGAACAACAGCCGCGGGGCAAAACAACTGGAGGGGCGTGCAACCTAGCGGAGCAGATGCGCAAAATTACGGCGCGCCTTCGCCACCTTCGGGCTCACCACAAACGCACAATAACCCTGCGCCGGATTCAACGCGTAATAGTTCTGGTGATACTCCTCAGCCTCATAGAACACACCCAGGGGCTTAATCTGCGTAACGATGGGGGAGGAGTACAGCTGCTGAGCACGCGCCACCGCACGCTCAAACGCCTCACGCTGCTGCTCATCCGCGTAGAAAAGCACCGAACGGTACTGCGAACCGGTATCCGCGCCCTGACGATCCCAGCTAGTCGGGTCGTGGCTCGTGAAGAAAATATCCAACACCGTATCCAGGTCGATGACCTGCGGGTCAAAGCTGAGCTTCAGCGCCTCCTGGTGACCGGTCGTACCCGAACACACCGAACGATAATCAGGGTCGGGAGTCTCGCCGCCCGTATAGCCGCAGACGCTTGCCTCAACGCCGCGGAACTGGCGGTACACCGCATCCAGGCACCAGAAGCAGCCGCCGGCAAGAACAACATCAGTCATGATTCCTCCTCGAACTATAAATCCACACTACCTGAAGAACACTGCAGGGCTGCACAATATTCCCGAGTTACCGCCGCGCCACCTGCCACAATAGAGGTATGACTGAAAAACTTGAAACCCCCACCCTCGCAGAAGTCGTTGACGCCTTCCACACGCTCTTCCCGCCGCAGCTCGCCGCCGGTTGGGATGCCTCCGGTCTCGTCGCCGGTCGCGCCGCCGCTAAAGTGAGCACCGTCCTTTTCGCAGTGGATGCCCTCACCGCCACCGCTGAAGAAGCCGTAGCCGAAGGCGCACAGCTACTCATCACCCACCACCCGTTGCTGCTCCGCGGCGCAAAGTTCATCCCCGACAGTGACTACAAGGGCAACGTGCTACACACCCTCATCGAAGGCGGATGCGGTCTGCTCGGCGCGCACACCAACGCAGATGCCGCCGTCGAAGGCGTGAACGAAGCACTCTGTGACGCTATCGGCCTCATCGACCGCGAACCGCTCACCGAAGCGCAAACCCAGGTACTCGACGGGCAGGAACATGCGGTAGGCACCGGCCGCCTCGGCACTCTGCCCGAAGAAATCACCCTCAAGGAACTCGCGGAACGCCTCGCTGCGGCACTGCCCGCAACCGCCGGTGGCCTGCGCATTGCGGGACGCGCCGACCAGCCGATCCGCCGCGTCGCCCTCTGCGGTGGTGCCGGTGACTCCCTCTTCGACGCGGTACGCGCCACCGACGCGCAGGTGTACATTACCGCCGACCTGCGCCACCACCCCGCCAGCGAATTCCGCGAAACCGCACGCGTTACCGGCAGCAATATCGCGCTGATTGACTACTCCCACGCCGCCAGTGAATCGCTGTGGTTGCGTTCGGCAGCCGACCGTCTGCGTGCCCTGCTCGCTGAGCGTGGCTTCACCATCGAAACGAAGCTGTCCGCACTGAACACCGACCCGTGGGACTTCACCGTTTCCACCGGCGTGGCAACCGGCCAGGACGCACACTCGGCAAGCACCGAACCCGCCGCCGCATGGACTAGCCTGGCTGAAAAGTAAGCGCTGAAAATAGCTGCTGAATAGCTACCAAGAAGCAGTCTTCAAAAATTTAGGCACAGTAAAGCCCGGTCTGTACGAGCCCGACAGGAACCTCTCATCAAGGATCCTGACAGGAACGTGCAGACCGGGCATTACTTCTGCGGGAGCAATACTCTGCAGGGCTTGGGGTACCAAGCGCAGGGGGGGCTAAATGACCTTACTTAGCGCGAGCCTGGAACGCCTCAATCAGAGTCTCCAGCTCACCCTGAGTCACCATGTGCTGAGCGTCAAAAGCACCGCTAGCGTTCAGCACCACCTTGTTCTGCTGAGCCCACAGAATCTCACGGTAGAACGCCGAACCCGGAGCCACATCACTGTAGGGGGAGTCGCCCTTAACTGCGGGCGAACCAGCCGCGCGGTAAGCGAACGCCGCAACAGTAGCATTCGAAATGCCTGCATCAGCGTGGAACTTGCCGTCCGACCAGCCGAAGGTAATACCCTTCTGACGCGCCCACACGTACGCGGGGAAGTTCGGGTCATCAGTCTTCACATCCGGCCACGGGGAAGTCTCGGGCAGCTTTACCTCGGGGGTGCCCGCCTGGATGTACAGGGCAGCTGCGAGCTCACCGCGAGTTGCGGGGGTCTTCAGCTTCTCATCGGAAGGAGCAGGCTTCTGATCGTCGTCCTTCTTGGGGTCCTGAGCGTTGGGCAGGTTCGCATCCCTGTAACCGTTCGTGCCGTTCAGATCCAGGTCCTGCCATGCGAGCAGCTCGCCGCGACCCTCAGTGGACTTGCCCACAACCGGCGCGAGCAGCTCGCCCGTCTCGCTGTAACCGTCATTAGCCCAAACCTCAATCACGTACTTCTTCGAAGCATTCAGGGTGTTTGCCGGAAGATTCACGGTACCGTTCAGGTTGCCGTCACGGTAGGCCGAAGCCTGGGTGGGGTGGTCAAACTCGATAATGTCGCTGGTTGCCAGAACCGGTGTGTTCGAGCCCTTCTCACGAACCACGAACTGGACACCCTTAACGGAGTGGATATCGCCGTTGAACCCCTGGCCACCAACGTTCAGATCCTGCGACTTTGCGGTATCAGTCACAGCGTTGTAACTCAGGCGCGGCGCGAACGGCGCCGGCTTCTCACCTAGAGTGCTCAGCACCTGGGTGCTCACCACGTTCTTGCTGGTCCACAGCTCCTGAGCGGTCAGAGGCTTCTGGCCCTTCTGCTCAGCCACCACGTGAATCTCGTAGCGGACATCGTACTTGGTGCCGCCGGTCGGATCGTGGAAGTTGTCATCATCAACGAAGTAGTAGGCGGCAAGATCGTACGCCTCAACCTTCAGGTCAGCCTCAAAAGTGCCGTCATCGTCAATGGTGAAGTCCTGACCTTCCACGAAGCGTAGCATCTTCGAAGTCGGAATCTCGTAGCCAGACGGTGCGTAGTTCGCGGGAGCAATGTACAGCGCCACAGTGCCGTGCTGAGCACGCCACTCCTTGGTGTAGCCTGAACCCTTCACATGAACGGTACCGCCCTCGGTCGTGATGAGGAAGGGGTTCACGCCGTCGTACTTGTAACCGTCAGGGATGGATACATCCAGGGTTGGGGTAGCCGCAGCGACCTGGTGAGCAGCCTGCGGGGTAGCGGCAGCAACGGCTGCATCAGCGGTAGGGGCCGCATTCTGAGCCAGTGCCGGGGCCATCGGCAGAACCATGGCACCAGCCAGCGCCAGCGCGCCGCAACCCTGAGCTGCACGGAGGAAAGAAGACTTAGAATTCGGAAGCGAGGACATAACACATCCTTAAAAGTTGTTTCTCGCGGGGCCCTGCGGAATCAACGGCGGGTAGGGAATTCGCCGTTGAATCTGCACGCGCCCTATGAGAAAAGTGGTTGGAAGCCCCGTCGGTTTCGGGGATATTTTCACCCTATCAAACCCTCCAAACGATGTCAGGGAACACTCAAGAGAAGCTTGAAGGTTTTGAGACATTTCACAGGTTGATCAGCCGATAAAAACCGAACCCCGTGCACCCAAACAGAAAACCTGTCTAGGAACACGGGATTATAGACTCAGACTAGAACCAGCCCACCATAGTCAGTGCAGTTCTGAAAAATGAACATCATCTGCTCCAGCTCACCACGATTTACCATCGTGGTCGCCTCAAAAATACCCCTCTGCGGGTTAATGACACCATGCTGAGCAGACCACAAAATCTCACGGTAGAAGGCGGAACTCGGATTCACATCCGTAAACGAAGAAACACCGGAAACAGCTGGGGAACCTGCTGCACGGTAGGTGAACGCTGCAACAGTAGCGCGTGAAATACCTGCATCCGCATGGAACTTACCATCAGACCAGCCGAAGCTGATGCCCTTCTCACGAACCCAAATGTACGCAGCGTAGTTCGGGTCGTCTGTCTTTACATCCGGCCACGGGGAGACTGCAGGGAGGTTCACCTTGGGGGCGCCAGCTTGAAGGTACAGTGCCGCAGCTAGCTCACCGCGAGTAGCACGCTGCTGCTGTTCCTCATCGCTAAGCTTTGAGAAGAGATGCTTATACTTGGGCTTGGGTAGAGATACATTCGTGAATTCCTCAAGACCTTCAAACTTCAAGTCCTGACGGCCCATAAGGACACCGCGGTGCTCCGGCGCCAAACCCACAATCGGGGTGATGAGAGTCTTATCCGTCTGGCTGACATAGCCATAGTCGCTCCATGCTTCAAGGACGTACTGCTTAGACGGATCCAGAGTGTTCGCGGGAATTTTGATGGTGCGGTAAACAGCGTTTCCCCACAGCGCCATTACGCCATCGCTACGTTCGTAGTAGCGCTCCATCTCGCTCATGAGCAGGACGGGGGTGCCGGTGCCCTTCTCTCGAATCGTGTACATGACACCCTCACGACCGGGGAGCTCATACGCGCTGAAACCCTCACCCTTAATCATCAGCTCTTGATCTTTCGTGGTGTCCTTCAGTGGATCGTACCTCCAGTGGGCCCCGATAATTTCAGGATGGCGACGGGCATATATCGGCTGGTGGATAGCCACGTTCTTACGAGCCCAAATATCCTCAATGGTCGGCCACGGCTGATCCTCGCCCACGGTGAGGATGCCAATCTCATAGCGCACATCCTCCCCGCGGAAATACGGGACCCCATAAGCGGGGGTGTAGAAACTCTCCAGGTCGCCATATCTGATCGTCAGCTCTGCCTCAAAAGTGCCGTCATCGGCAATAGGGAAACGCCAACCTTCTTCAAAGAAACGCACCGACCTTGAAGGCTCAACGTTATCGGGATGATACTCTGTAGCGGCAATGTAAAGGACTGCCTTGCCGTGCTGCTCACGCCATTCCTTGGTGAGGCCGGTGCCCCTCACCGTAATTTCGTTGTACTTATCGGTGTACAAAGCAGCGCCTTCCCCATAATCAATGGTGAAAGATGGCTCAGCCGTAACATTCTGGGTTGCAGGGGTATTGGCAGTCGGCGCGTTAGCCACAGGTGCGTTTGCGGCGGGTGTTGCATCCTGCGCGAGAACCGGGGTCATCGGCAGGACCATAGCACCAGCCAAGGCCAGTGCACTGCAGTTGCGAGCCGCGTGAAGGAATGAAGACTTAGAGTTCGGAAGTGAGGACATAAGACATCCTTAAAATCGTTTCTCCGGGGCTGTGCAGTCCAGAGCTGTGCAATCCGGGGAGGCGCAATCTGAGGTGGTGCGAGCTCACCGGCGGCCTGGGAATTAGCCGTTGAATCTGCACGGACCCTATGAGAAAAGTGGTTGAGTACCCCCGTCGGTTTCGGGAGTACTCCCACCCTAGCAAAGTGTTGAACACTTGTCAGGAAACACTCAATGAACACTTTAAGGTTCTGGAAAATCTCACGCAGTGGAGAGGTCTTAAAAGCTGAACCCCGCGCCCCCGAATAGAAAAACCAATCGGGAACACGGGGCATTCAGCGTAGAACTAGTCCACCATACCCGGCACCGTTCTACCCGGCACCGTTCTACTTAGCTCGATTCTGGAAGTTGAACAGCATCTGCTCCAGCTGACCACGATTCACCAGGTCCGTCGCATTAAAAGCGCCGAAATCCGGATTAATGACATACTGCTGCGTGGACCACAGAATCTCACGGTAGAACGCGGAACTCGGATTAACATCCGTGAACGAAGAAACACCGGAAACAGCCGGGGAACCCGCTGCGCGGTAGGTGAACGCCGCAACCGTAGCGTTCGAGATGCCGGCATCCGCGTGGAACTTACCATCCGACCAACCGAAGGTGATGCCCTTCTGGCGAGCCCACACGTAGGCGGCATAGTTCGGGTCGTCGGTCTTCACGTCCGGCCAGGGGGAGACCGCAGGGAGGTTCACCTTGGGGCTACCAGCCTGATCGTACAGCGCAGCCGTCAACTCGCCGCGAGTAGCGCGCTGCTGCTGCTCCTGGTAGGTGAGCTTCGAAATCAGGCTCTTGTACTCTCCCTTGGGCACGGTAGCATCCGTGAAGTCCTGAACACCCTCAAACTTCAGATCCTGACGGCCCATAAGGACACCGCGGTGCTCCGGTGCCAAACCAACCATCGGGGTGATGAGGGGCCTGTCCTTCTTGGTGAGGTCGTAGTCGTAGTCGCTCCACGCCTCAATGACGTACTGCTTAGACGGATCCAGGGTGTTTGCGGGGATCTTGATGGTGCGGTAAAGAGTGCCTCCCTCCAGGCGGGTTACGCCATCGGGACCTTCATAGTAGGACTTCATATCGCTCATCGCCAGGACGGGGGTGCCGGTGCCCTTCTCACGAATCACGTACATGGCACCCTCACGGCCGGGCAGCTCCTCACCAACGAAACCCTCACCCTTGACCAGCAACTCCTGATCCTTCGTGGTGTCCTTCAGAGCATCGTACTTCCACTTAGGTGCCATGACTTCAGGATGGTAGGCGCGGGTGTACATCGGGTGGTGGGCGATAACGTTCTTGCGAGCCCAAATATCCTCAATGCTCGACTGCGGCTGTCCCTTAGCCTCGGTCAAAATACCCGTCTCGTAACGCACCTCATTCAGGGTGATACCCGGGAAATAATCGATGGGAGTGTAGAAACTCTCCAGAGCCTTAGCCTTGATGGTCAGCTTTGCCTCAAAAGTACCGTCATCGGCAATGGTGAAGTCCTTACCCTCTTCAAAACGGAGCATCGAGGTGGAAGGCTCAGCATTACCGGGGCGATCCTTCGTAGCGGCAATGTAGAAGACAACGGTGCCGTGCTGCTCACGCCATTCCTTGGTGAAACCGGTACCCTTCAGAGTCACGGTGCCGCCCTCACCGGTGTAAAAAATGGTGTCATAGTCGGTGGAGTACGTCGGCTGTGCCGTCGCATCCTGAGCAGCCGGCTTGGGGGTCACAGCATTTGCCACCGGTGCATTAGCGGCAGGTGCCGCATCCTGGGCGAGTGCCGGAGTCATCGGCAGAACCATCGCACCAGCCAGTACCAGTGCACCGCAACCCCGTGCTGCACGGAAGAAGGACGAAGCCTTAAAATTCGGAAGAGCGGACATAATCATTCCTTACGGTCGGAACCCATCGCGCCAATGCAGTTTCTAAAAGGGGTGTGAGAAATCTTCGTCGAATCTGCGCCAACCCAATGAGAAGTGGTCGAATATCCCCGTCAATTTCGGGGACAATTTCACCCTATCAAAGGGGTGAATGGAAGTCAGGAAACACTCAAGAGAGACTTGAAGGTTCTGAGGGTTTTCCCAGGTTGACCAGCCGTTAAAAACTGAACCCAGCAAGCTGAACCCCGTGCTCCCGAACAGAAAAACCATTCGGGAACACGGGCTTATTCAGAGGGCTATCTTAGCGAACCTAGAAAGCCATCATCAGAACCTCCAGCTCACCGCGAGTCACCATATGCTTGGGGTCGAACGTGCCGCTGGTGCTCAGCGCAACCCTGTTCTGACCAGCCCACACAATCTCACGGTAGAACGCAGAATCCGGGGCCAGATCAGTGTACGAGTGCCATTCATGATCAAGGGTAGGGGAACCCGCCGCACGGTAGGTGAACGCCGCAACCGTAGCGTTCGAAATACCTGCTTCCGCGTGGAACTTACCATCCGACCAACCGAAGGTGATGCCCTTCTGGCGAGCCCACACGTAGGCGGCGTAGTTCGGGTCGGTGGTCTTTACATCCGGCCAGGGGGAGACCGCCGGGAGGTCCACCTTGGGGCTACCAGCCTGAGCGTACAGCGCCGCCGTCAACTCGCCACGGGTAGCGCGTTCCTTACGCTGCTCATCAGTCAGGCTGGGCTGCTTACCCTCAGCAGCGTCAGACCCCTTGAAGTTCAGGTCCTGAGAAGCCAACAGCTCACTGCGGCCCTCAGGTGCCTTACCCACCACAGGGCCGGCATTCTCGCCGTTCTTGTAGCCGTTGTTAGTCCATACCTCCACCACGTACTTCTTTGCCGGATCCAGAGTATTCGCCGGAACCTTCACGACGCCGCGTACCTTGCCGTTCTTGAACTCAGAAATATGGCTAGGGTGGTTATACTCAAAAATGTCGCTCGTCGCCAGAACCGGGGTATTCGAGCCCTTCTCACGAATCACATACTGAACACCCCTGGAGAAGTTAAACTTGCCGTAGAAGCCGGTACCCAAGAAGTAAATGTTCTGATCAGCGGTAGTATCACCCAGAGCCTTGTACTCTACCTTGGGAGCAAACGGGCTGGGGCGGAATGCCTGAGTGTACAGTGCACTATGAAACAGCACGTTCTTGCCAGCCCGCAGGTCCTCAAGGGTCATCTGGGGCTGACCCTGTTTCTCGGTAAACATGCCAATCTCATAATTCACCTCGTAACGCTTCTCGTAACTCGGAGCACCGGGGAAGGGGATGCGAGGCTCATAGTAGTTCTGCAGCTCACCGGGCTTAACCGTCAACTGAGCATTCAGGGTGCCGTTTTCAGCAATGGTGAAGTCCTTACCCTCCTCAAAACGGAGCAGCACATCCTTAGCGGGCAGGAAATCACCATCGTCAGGAACACCCCGAGAAGTAGCAATGTAAAACACTACTTTGCCGTGCTTCTCACGCCACTCCTTGGTGTAGCCCCAACCCTTCACATGGATGGTGCCACCCTCAGCGGTGTACAGGTACGAATCCTCGCCGTCGTACCGGTACCTGAACGTAACCTTCTGCGGGGTCTTACCCGGAATATCCGCAGCTGTCGTGCCGTCAGCGCCTTCGAAATTCAGCTCCTGGGTAGCAAGCAGGGTGCCGCGGCCCTCAGGCGCCTGACCCACGACGGGGGTAATGAACTCGTCGCCCTTGTAGCCGTTGTTACCCCACACCTCGATAACATAATCCTTTTCCTTATCCAGGGTGTTTGCCGGAATCTTCGCCGTACCGTGGATGTAGCCGTCCTGGTAAGCGAAAGCCAGCTCTTTATGGTTATATTCAACGATGTCGCTAACCACCAGGACCGGGGAGTTCAAACCCACCTCTCGCACAACGACCTGAATACCCTTCGGGGAGTTAATATCACCCTCAAAACCCCAACCCGAGAAGTCCAGAACCTGATCCTCGTCAGTGTTCTTCAATGCGTTGTAGCTCAAGTGAGGATAGAACTCCTCAGAAGTATCATCAGAATTTTCACGGAGGCGATCACCCGGCAGAGCACCGGCCGCTGCAGCTGCAGGAGCATCTGCGGCAACATTCTGGGCAAGCGCCGGAGTCACCGGCAGAACCATCGCACCAGCCAGCGCCAGTGCACTGCAACTGCGAGTTGCATACAGGAGTGAAGACTTAGAGTTCGGAAGAGCGGACATAAACATTCCTTATCGGTCATGTCCATTGCGCCGATGCAGGTTCTAAATAGGAATGAGAAATCTCCGTCGAATCTGCGCCAGCCCAATGAGAAGTGGTTGAGTGTCCCCATCGGTTCAGGAAACACTCTCACCCTAACAAACCTTCAAGCAGAAATTGGTACGTTACTCAAGAAAAACTTGAACCTTCCGAAATATTTCATTGCGTTCATGATGCCGCGCATGGATAGCACCAAACCCAAGCAGCTCCAACCCCAGACAGCCCCGCGCACAGTCCTCAAAACACAAGAGGCCCCGCACTCCCAACAAGGAGCACAGGGCCGCCAAACACACTAACCAAGCACTAAAACGAAACGTGAAACGAGGAAGGGCGAAAACTAGGAAGTGCGGAAATACAGGTACATCATCATCGCAACACGACCGCGAGACGTCTGAGCCGTCGGATCAAAAGCATTACCCTCAGACACCGTCGACACGCCACGGCGCGACGCCCACACAATCTGACGGTAGAACGGAGTCGCAGACGAAACATCGCTAAACGGCGAAGAACCCGACATCTGAATCTTCTGCGCACCATCAGCACGGTACAGCAGAGCCGCAGCAGAAGCATTCGACAGGCGCGCCTCCGCATGGAACTTACCATCAACCCAGCCGGAGGTAATACGCTCCTGACGCGCCCACAGGTACGCATCATAGTTCGGGTCAGACTCATCAACATCCGCATACGGCGAATGCTCCGGACGGGTCACCGCCGGCGAACCCGCTAGCTTATAGAACATTGTGATCAACTCGCCACGAGTCACCGGATCCTCAGCACCAAAATGGTCCTCAGAAACCGGCTCCATCGTCTGGGTACGAACAGCCCAACGGATACCCGCATAGTATGCAGAATCCTCAGGGGCATCAGCAAAAATAGTGTTCGCATCCGGCGCGGTCACGGACGGACGCAGAATCTTCGGGCCCTGAGTCGAAGAACTCGACGCCAGAGGAGAAGAAGTGGAAGGTGCCGAAGCAGCTACCGGCGCAGCAGTGTCCGCCGAAGAAAGACGCGCCTCCGACGAATCATAGAAAGAGAAAAGAGGAGAGAACGGCAGATACAAAACACCCGCCAGCGCCACAGCGCCAACAGCCAGCTCAATGCGGCGGCGCTTACGCTTCTTAGAATCAGCCTGAGAAGAAGCCTCGGCGGTGCCCTCCGGCGCCAGCAGAAGTGCAGAAGAATTATGGGCAGTATCAGCCGACTGCTTAGAATCCTGGGACATGAATCCTCAATGTGGTTGATGTATCGGTGTGTGATAGGCTCCCTCGCACAACAGGCGCCCAACCGGAAACGGGCGCGCACCAAGGGGGCGCAACAGTCCTAAGCATAAACCACAGCTTGAAAAATATTAATTTACACTCCACGGAACAATTGTGAAAAAGGGGAGTGGTGCACCCCAAAATCCCCCCAATAGCGGGTACCGCATGAGGCGCGCCCCACATGCGGTACAGCCCACATTAGCGTGTTAACCGGCAAAAATACCCCGAAAAACCGCGGAAAAGCACCGGACAACAGGCCCGCACACGCCCGTACAGATACCCTGCTGGCAGCCCTGCTGGAGACACAGAAAAACCGGGCCGGCGGGACGAAACCAACGTTTCATCACCGCCAGCCCGGCTCAATCATTGCGGGTTAGACGCTAATCCCAACGAACCAGCAGGACCCTAGCGAACCTTGTAGTTCATCAAGAAACCAGCCAGCTCACCACGGCTCACCAGCGCAGACGGGTGGTACTCCGAACCCGGGAAAACCTGCAGCTTCTGCTGCTTAGCCCAGGTAATCTCACGGTAGAACGCAGAACCGACCTTCACGTCGGTGTACGGCGCCTCAGTCACAGCAACCGGCTTCTTACCGTCGAAACGGTACAGGAACGCCGCAACAGTAGCATTAGACACGGACGCATTCGCGTGGAACTTACCATCGGACCAACCGAACGTAATGCCCTTCTGACGAGCCCAAATGTACGCAGCGTAGTTCGGGTCATCAGTCTTCACATCCGCGTACGGGCTAGTAGCCGGCAGATCAACCTTCGGGGAACCAGCCAGGCGGTACAGCGCAACGGTCAGGTCGCCGCGGGTCGCGTCATCGTTAACGCCGAACCAATCCTTCTCGCGAGAATCGATCAGCTTCTGATCAGCAGCCCACAGAACAGCCTTGTGGTTCGCGTGAGCAGCCGGAACGTCAGTGAAACGCTCACGGGCCTTCTTGTTCGCAGACTCACCGGTCAGAGTCAGGTAATCGGCAGCGATGCGCTCGCGCTGACCATCTGCGTAGTTAATGGTTACGAAAATAGCGTAGCGGCTATCCTCATCCAGCTTGGTGCCGTCAACATTAACGGTCGTCTCAAAGGCGCCGGTCGCCACGCGGTCAGCATTCAGAGTGATGCTATCCAGAGCCTCACCGGTCGGGTTGCCGTCAGCCTCAGCCTCAGAGAACAGAACGTTCACAGTAGCGCCAGCCGGAACCTTAAAATCCTTACCCTTCACACGGATAGTGGTCGAAGAGCTCAGATCAACCTTGTCAGTGCTCAGAGACACCGAAGGCGAAGCAGTCTTAGCGTTCTCGCCGTTCACCGGAACAAACGCCTGAGTGCTCAGTGCCTGGCTGTTCGCCTCATCGTTATCTTCCGGAACATTGAACTCGAAAGTCTGCACAACGTAGGAGCCGCCGGACTTCAGGGTGCCCGCCGGGATATCCAGAACAGTCGAGAAACGGCCGTTGGTGTAACCCATGTACTGGCCGAAGAAAGCAGAGTAGGAGGTGAACTTAGCCTCCGACTGAGCCAGCGCGGGGCCGGTCGCCTTGCCGGTCGCCGGATCAACCGCGCGAACCGCAACAATCAGCGACTCGCTACCGTTGTACGAAATGTTCTGGAAGCCAGCACCATTCACGGTGACCTTAGTGTTCTCAGAAGCATTCACCGACGAAGCGTCGTACGACAGGGTCGGGGAATCAACGGTGGGAACGTCCGCGACCTTCAGCTCAGTACGAACCTCGCCAGCGGGAATCCAGCCGTCTTCAGCGTCATCGCGGTAACCGAGCACAACATCGAAGGACGAGCCATTGGCCTCCAGATAGTTAGCGCCGATAGAAGCGGTCAGGTTCACGGAGCCGTCAGCCGCAAAAGCGGATGCGGGAACATCCTGAACGTAGAAGGGGTAATCACGCGGGCGGTGCGGCGGGAAAGCAACGCTTTCACCCTTCGGAACAACGTACAGGCGGAACGACTTGCCCTTAACGAAGTCCTTGGAGAAACCGGAGCCGCTAACCGTCACGTTGCCGCCCTTGAGAATGTCAAAAGTGCCGGAGGTAACCTGCAGACGCTGCGCACCCTGAGCCTCACCCTGCGCAACAGCCTGAGCCGCTACCGGAGCAGCAGGCGCCGCAAACGCGGGGGAGAGGGGCAAGAGCATGGCGCCAGCCAGGGTGATGGCGCAGCCGCTCTTGGCCATGTTTTTGGGTAGCGCAAAGCGCATGTGGTTGGGAAGTGAGGACATTGTTATCCAATCAGTTTTTATCGGTGTCACGCATCGAGTGTGGTGCGCATAAACACCGTAGCAAATAGTTAAGACGTGCTGGAACCTGAAAGGTCATCAGCGCGAAAAATGTCTGTGTGTTTTATCGCATGTCTTAAGGTGAAGTATAGCTTTAAAAAGTATGTGCATGACGTGGAAAATATGCCTAAATATTGTGCTGATAAGCACAAACGCTGGTCACTGTACAAAAAAGAAAGCGCAAAAAACCCACCGCATTCGAAAAATTCGCACCTATGCAACCTCTGCAGGTTGAGAATATTCACAATGCGGTGGGCAAGGCAACATAAAAGTCACCCACAATAAAAGTGGCACATAAACAGAGCCATAAAGTCGCCTATTTGACGAAAGCTACCCAAAATAGTTAACACCGAGAACGGGACACTATGTGAGACGGCTGCCGCCGTGCTCCATGCGGTACAGCATCGTAGCGAGTTCCGTGTGCCCAATAAACGACGGCACATACGCCTCATAGGTAGACTGTTCACTGATGTAACCCCAAATGTGCTGATCAATCGCCCACTGGGACTCCTTACGGAACGAGTACTGCCAGCCAAGAACAGTATTCCACCCGCGTTCAGAAGAACCACCAGGCAGACTACTCTTCTTTGACGCCGAAGAAACAGGACGAGGCTTCGCCGCAGGAACCTTACCCTGCGCCCTCTGATACCTATACAGGAACGCCACTGCCGAAGAATTGTAAACCTTCGCATCCGGGTGGAAATTACCATCAATCCAGCCGAACGTAATGCTCTGCTGACGAGCCCACACAATCGCGGCGTAGTCCGGATCGTTGGGCTGAACATCCGGATACGGGCTGGTCTCCGGAAGCTCAACCTTCGGCGAACCCGCCAACATATAAAGAGCCACCGTCACATCACGGCGCGTCATATTCTCAGAATAATAGAGCTCTGACTTGGGAAGCTGCTGAGCCTTGTACCACCTCTTCGCAGCCTCACGCTCCTCAAACGCGTTCACCACCAAACCAAGGTCGGTAGAAACAACCTGCTGCACAGAATCCGCGGCACCACCCTGACCGGGAAGAACCTTCTCCACCACCAGCTTGTAACCGCCCTGATAATTCAGCGCCTCACCGGGAACGGTGAGGGTCGCCTCCGTGTAACCGCTCTGGATGCGGTCAGCCGCAATATCCTGCTCCAGCGCCTTCTGACCGGTCAGATTGCCAGAAGCATCCGTAGCCTGCAGCGAGAAGCGGTAATGGCCCTCAGTGAGGTTCGGCAGGTTCACGGCACGCACCTGCAACGTATTCTTCTCCCAATAGGGGCTCACCTGCGGTGAGTCAGAATAATATTGGTCCCTCTGCTGCGGCTCAACGCGCAGAACCGGGGCGGCATCCTTCACCTCGGTATTCGAGTTGGGCGAGCGCACCGGAATAAACGGGGCCACATCCGTCAAGAGGCTACCGGGAACCTTCTCCTCATCCGGATTCGGGAAGAGGCCGCTGTAGACGCCAATCATGTACGACTTACCCGGTCGCAGAGTGCCCGCAGGAATTGTCACATCCGCAGAGAAATAGTTGTTCAGGAAACTCCAGCAATAGTATTCGCCGCAATCCGTATAACGAACTGCATGCGTGAAAACGGGTTTGCCCACCATCAACCCCGTGGCGGGGTCAACCTCATACAGCATCAGATATGCTGGGGCACTCCCCGGCTCAACAAGCTGCTTAGAGAGAATATGGTAGCCCTCAATCGTCAGCTGCGTATCAACCCAGGGATTATCAATCGCCGGCATGCTGTACACATAAGTAGTATGATCCGGCTCAGGGTCCTGAGTCAGGCTGAGCGGAGTGCGGGCAGTAAGGCGGGGGTCCTCATACTCCTCGGCGTTCGGCTCGCGCTCGCCCGCCGGATAGTAGGTCAGCACCACGTCAAGGGCAGGCGAAGGGGTAGCCGGGATGGTCTGCTTCTTCACCTCAAAGGTGAAGGTGAGGCTCCCGTCCGGGTTGTCGCGGACGATACCGTCATCTCGAAGATGATCAACCTTGCCGCGGTACAGAGGATATTGGGTTGCCTCGCCGGTACGGGACCACTCGTAACCGGTACCACGGTTCACGAGGCCGAACTGGAAGAGCTTGTACTTCTTACGGAACTCGGGGGTCAACGGGGAAGTCGTCACGGACACCGTGCCGCCCTGAGAAATGTTGAGGGTGCCGGTGGTGACCTTCAAATCAATCTTGTCAGCATCGCTGACACCAGTGGCTGTGGCATCGGGGGTGGCAGCTACGGGGGTTGCCTGCAACGATGCGGCAGGGGAGGCGGCGCCTACCTGAACAGGGGCCGCTTGAGCAGTCTGTGCGGGTTTCGCCGGTGCCGCATCAGCATGCACAGCAGGGGTGACCGCCAGAGCCGGGGTCATGCCCAGCAACAGGGAGAGGCTGATCGCCTTCTTGCCCTGAGTCTTTAGAGTGCGGGCATTTTGGGCAGGGGCTTTTAAGGTGGGCGTCTTAGCACCCTGAGCTGTGGTTGGTCGGAAGAAAGAAGACACGGTTATCCCATCTAATGTTCTGCACTGTGCTTTCGGCACGGTGGCTTTCTGCACAGTGGTTTTTTGCGAGGTGATTGAAGCGAGTGAGGGAAAACGTTGAGTGGAAGGGAAGAAACGAACGGTGAAAAGGAACGAAAAGTTGAGTAGAAAAGGGGGTGCACAGTTCGTCTTAGCGAAAGTGCTGGCGGGCTGAAAAGCCGGGCGAATCAGCCCGAAAATTTCAGCCCGCCACCACCGATTGTAAAGCAACACAGCATCAGGCTGCGTGGCAGCAGGAGGCGACTCTCAAATAACTACTTCAGGGTAACTACTTGAGACGACTGCCGCCGTGTGTCATGCGGTAGAGCATCAGTGAGAACTGCCAAGAGGAAACAGTATCCGAGCTGAAATTCTCACCGTGGCCTCGATAATATTCTGCGTATCCCCAGATAATCTGCTGGGTAGCCCACAGCGATTCCCTCCAGAACGCAGTATCCATACGCTCATACTCGGGCCAGTGCACCCGCGAACGTGAATCCCGTGTGGGAGACTCCTCCGGTACATTACTGCTATCTGACGTATCGCTCTTCGGTACAGACGAAGACGGCAAACTGCTCGACTCCGGCGAAGACGCAGGGGCTAGCGCTCGTTGGTACCTGTACAGGAATGCCACCGTCGAGGCAATCGAAAGGTTCGCTTCCGGGTGGAACTTACCATCGACCCAACCGAACGTAATACCCTTCTGACGAGCCCAAATGTACGCGGCGTAGTCCGGATCGTCCGGGGTTACATCCGCGTAAGGACTGGTTGCAGGCAGCTCAACATGAGGCGCACCCGCCATACGGTACAGCGCCACCGTCACATCGCGGCGACTCAGCACAGCCTTATGTTCATCCAGAAGAACCTGCTGCTTAACCCACTCAACAGCCGCTTCCCGCTCCGCAGTGTAGCTTACAAAGAGCTCAAGGTCCTCAGAAGTGACCTGCTCGACCGTATCTGCGGCACCGTTCTTGCCGGGGATTACCTTCTCCAGAACAACCCTGTAAGACCCCTCATAATTCAGAGAGCTACCGGGAATATTCAGCTTCTCATCCGTAGAACCACTCAGAAGGTGCTCAGCAGGAATGACCTGTTCCAGGGCCTTCTCGCCAGTTGGCTCGCCAGAATCATCCGTTGCCTGAACCGAGAAACGGTAATGACCATCGGTAAGCTTCGGAAGACCCGAGATACGGGCGGTGAGAGTATTCATCTCCTGATACGGGCTGATGCGCTTATTCAGAATGTACAAATCCGGCCGCGCTACAGGCTGGTCAGGGTTAGGCTGCGTAGACCGCACGGGAAGGAACTCAGCGACACTGGTCAGTAGGCTACCGCTGTACTCCTCTTCGCCAGGACGAGGCAGATTAGAACCGTAGATGCCAATCATATAGAGCCTGCCCGGCTTCAACGTACCCGCCGGAATCGTCATCTCCGTGCTGAAATAACGATTATGGAATCCGCCGCAAAGTTGTCCGCACTCTGTCAGCGGAATGATGTCGGAGAAAACAGGGCGTCCCATAATCTTTCCGGTGGCCGGGTCAGCCTCGTAGAGGGTGAGGTGTGCAACCGATTCATGACCGCCTACCGCATGAGGATCGAGGATATGGTAGCCCTCAACCGTCAGAGTCGTATCCTGCCACGGCTTGTCAATTGCCGAGAGACTGTAACGGTACGTCGGCTGAACCGGCTCAGGGTCACGCACTACCGGCAGAGAAGCTCGTGCTGTAAGACGGTGGTCTGTCGAGTCCCAACGCAAATCCGGCTCAGCTTCATCAGACGGGTAGAACGTCAACACGACATCGAAGAGCGTGCCCTCGGGGACGTCAAAGATTTGCTTGCGAACATCAAAGGTAAACGTAATGCTTCCATCAGGGTTTTCATGAACCTTCCCCTGATCTCGAAGGGTAGCGACTCTCTTACCGTACTGGGCCTCAGGTAGCTTACTGCCGTAGCTTGACCACTCGTAGTTCTTCCCTCGCTCCACAATGCCGAACTCGAAGAACGTGTACTTCTTGCGGAACTCAGCACTCAGCGGTGCAGTCGTCACAGAGACAGTACCGCCCTCAGAAATATTGAGGGCACCTGAGGTGACACTCAAACGCACTTCATCAGATGCGGGAGGATTTATCGGGGTCGGAGGAGCAGCCAGCTGCACGGGCGCAGTGACCGTAAAAATGTGACTACCCTTCTCATAAAGAGAATCTGAGAAAGCTACCCTCAGCTCTGCCTCAGAACCAAGGTACACATTCTGCAACTCCTTGATGACTGCAGAGTCAATTTCAAGTTCTACGGTGCGGGTACCGTCAGGGTTACGGACAACAATAATGTCATGATCAAAGTAAGGAATGTAAGTAATTTCGACGATAGTCTTTCGAGCGGTTTTACTATAAATGTCGACGGACTTGACGTAATAGCCTAAATCAACTTCCGGGGAAATGTTAGAAATAGTAACTTTATATTTCCCTGCATGGTACGGGTCAACCGTCTGAGGAGACAGTGAAACCTTCGGAAGAGTATTGCGGTACGTATTGCTCTGGTAAGGCATTTTCATGGGGTTCTTGCCCATAGGAACGAAGGGGAAGGCGCGCCTCATGGCAATCGGGCCTGAAGGAGAGTCTCCCTGTACCGACAGATAATAACCCTTGCCTGATTTTAAAAGACCGGCAGGAATCGTAATTTTATGCTGAAAATGACCGTTAGGAATTAGGCCATGAAAAACACGCTTAAAGTACGGAGAATCTGAAGGGTCAAAAGACTCCAGTTCCTTGAGATATTTATGGGTAACATTTGCAGTCGGGTCGTATTCTACGAGAGTGAAACTTAGCTTATTCATCCCGTCAAAACCCGAACCCGTCATATTGATTTCAATTG
>ERZ1674288.22-NODE-22-length-28045-cov-9.036513_pt1 | contig 28045 bp, 20 predicted proteins | sample MGYA00581190_ERZ1674288 | MGnify/ENA primary metagenome ERZ1674288 (study PRJEB41354, sample SAMEA4873332) | human saliva metagenome | biome: human-associated habitat [ENVO:00009003]; feature: mouth environment [ENVO:08000002]; material: saliva material...
TTACTGGCTTGCTACTACTCCAATGGGTCGCATGCTGCGGGCTCCATTTCCCAGTCATCAGCATGAGCAGCAAATAGTCACAATTTACTCACTATTTTGAAAAAGGTTTTGCTAGATGTTGCCTCTTCTCTTTACGACAAGAACGGCGCTTCACTCAGTTTTAGGTTCCTTCCGGATATAGCAAAAGGCACCCCGCTATTTAGCAGGATGCCTTTCGCAAAAGCTATAAGGAGTTAGCCGGTGACGCCCCCGAACGGTCCTCTAGACCGAAGCATAAAGCTGCGGCCGCCCAAGCATTATTGCCACACCAACAGGTGAGGCTCAGGGTTGCAGGGGAATCGTCTAACTCTTTGACCCCAAGTATACACGAAAAAAGAAACCCCCTGCGTTCCCCTTAGAGGAGGGGGAACACAGGGGGTCTCTGCCCTTAAACCAGAGAGGTACTCACGTACCCCGCAAGTTTTAGAAAGCCTTGTTTACCAGCGTAGCAAGACCGGACTTCTTGTTTGCAGCGGTCTTCTTGTGCAGAACACCCTTGGAAACAGCCTTGTCCAGCTTACGGTTCACAAAACGCAGAGCCTCAACAGCAGCTTCCTGGTTCTGTGCCTCAACAGCAGCCTTGACCTTGCGGGTCGCAGTCTTCAGCTCGGACTTTACAATGTTGTTGCGCAGGCGAGCCTTCTCGTTGGTGAGGATACGCTTCTTCTGAGACTTAATGTTAGCCACAATTAAACTTTCTGTTTTGTCTTATTGGTCGGTGAGGGCGACGCTGGCCGATCATCGACTGAGCGGCGTGGGGATGCCTATGGCAACCGGCCAGCAGTGCCCGATGACCATCGGACACTCAACCAAACATAATACCAGATGAACAGCCTCCACGACAGACCCTCGCGGAGAGAAAAATACTGTGAAAACCGCTACACGCAGCCTCCACATCTAATGCCGGTCACCCTCAGGTTCCCGGCGTAAAGCACAGGACGTTAGCCGTTATGGCGAGTCCACGCACGCTCAATCAGGCGGAACGTATCCTCCGGCATAATCGCACCCTCACGGCGCATCGAATCCGGGCGAACACGAATCACACGGTTCAGCTTCACCTCAGAGGCACGGCCCTGCGGATCCCACGGGCCCGAACCAATATCAAGGTAGTTCGAATCAGCGTGCTCACGGTTGTTGTGGTCCTTGCTGGTCATCATCAGCGCCAGCAGGTACTCACCGTCACGACCCACCAGGAGCACCGGGCGGTCCTTACCCTGCGAGTGGTCCTCCTCGAAGGGAACCCACGTCCACACGATTTCACCCGGGTCAGCGTCGCCATCCAGGGAGGGCGAGTACTCAAAGTTAATCATGTCGCGGTAATCGCCCGGGTAGTCCGAACCCGCAGAAGCGGAGGCGGTGCTTGCCGAACGAGTCGACGCGGAAGGCTTCGGGGCGCTCGGCTTAGGCGCCGAAGAACCGGAGGTGCGAGCCTCACCCTGACGAGATTCACTCTTCTGGGAGGACTCGGAGCCGCCCTTAGACGCAGTAGCGTCGTTGAGGGCATCCTCTGCCGCCTTCTGCAGGAAGGGCAGCAGAGCAAAGAAAATTTTCTTCAGAATTTCGAGCATGGGCTCTATTATGCACTACAGGCGCGGCGGTAGAGCAATCGCCAAAACAGCCTGCTCCACCGCATACACCGCATCCTGCGACTCGCCCTTCAGCTGGGCGTCGGCATCAGCCAGAAGCTGCACAATATGCGCCAGCTGTGCGCCGGTAAAACGACGGCCATCGCGCTGAGCCTGCTCCACCTGCCACGGCGCCATGCCCACCTCACGCGCCAGCTCGTTAGCGCTCATACGCACGTGGTGCACGCGCGCAATACTGCGGATGCGCATAGCGAGCGCACCCAGCATCGGAATCGGCTCCGTGCCGGTGGCAAGGGAGTGGCGGAGCAGACGCAGTGCCTCCGGGGCGTTACCGGAAATCGCGGCGTCACTCACGCGGAACGCAGTGACCTCGGTGCGGCCGCCGTAGTAGCGGTTCACCGCCTCTTCGGTGATGTCGCCGGGCACGTCAGAGAGCAGCTGCTGGCAGGCGGCGGCAAGCTCCGCGGTGTCGGATGCGGCAGCCGTCAACAGCGCCAAGGCGCCACCGGTAATCGGACGCTGGGCGGCAGTAAACTCCCCTGCCAGAAACTCGCTCTTCTCACGGTCGGTCTTGAGCGCCTTGCAGTTGATGAGCACGAACTGGGATCGCACCAGGTCGATGAGCTTCTTGCCGCGGTTACCGCCCGAGTGGTGCAGAATGAGCATGATGTCCGGCTCGGGGGCGTTCAGGTAAGCGAGCGTATCGGTCAAAAACTCGTCGCTCATGGAGGCGACGTTCTCAACCTCAATAATCTTCGCCGAACCGAACAGGGAAGGTGAAGCATGCAGGGTCAGCTCCCCCGCCGTGTATGTGGCGGCGTTAATCTGAACGCGATCCACCTCGGGGTGGGCCTCGCGGAACAGCTCACGCAGGCGCGCCGCAGCGCGGGAAGCAAAGTACTCCTCGGGGCCGTACAGCATGACGGCGGGTGCCGGAGTGACGGTACGCCACGCGGTGTCGAGGACGGGGCCGCCTCGGCGGGCGTAGCCTCGGGAACCACCACGCTGGGTTGAACGCTTACGCTCGGACACGCTTATCACTCGCCTTTATCTGCAGGGTACGGGGTGAACTCGAACCCGCGGCGTGCGGGGCGCCACGCGGGTAGAGTCTCGAGTATCCATCATAGCGTTTTCTTTTCGGGGACCTCCTAGGGTTGGTCAGGGAGTTGGTCGGGTAGTTTGTCAGAGGCGGGCGGGCTGATGGGCGGGCACGGTTGGCTGCACCACCCGCAAATACTGCCGGTGCGTGACCGCGCGGTAGCGGCGCGCATCCACCCACCAGAGGGCAATGCTCAACGCCAGCATGCAGAGGGCGCTACACACCACCGCCGGGACGCTCGAACCGGGCTCCCACGGGTTACCCGGCGCGTGCGCGGCAGTGTGTGCCGCCCACTCGATGCCCTGCGCGGCAAGACCACCGGCACGCAGGCACAGATCCGCCGCAGTGGGCAGACCCAGGAGCATGAATCCGAGCGCAACCAGCCCGGCGAGCATACTCAGCGGCGCCAAAGGAGCCGCCACCAGATTCGCCGGAACCGAATAGAGCGGCACCGTACCGCTCATCGCCAAAATCAGCGGAGTACACCACAGGGACGCCACGATGGGCGCGGCGAGCATTTCCGCGCAGAACACCGGCATGACGCGCATGAGCAGACGAATCAGCGGCGGGCCCAGCAGAATCAGCGCGGAGGTTGCCGTCACCGACAGGGCGAACCCCATATCCACGGCGAGGTGCGGGGCGGCAAGCAGACACATCAGCACCGTGGTTTGCAGAGCCGCCAAAGACTGGCGACCCGAACCGCGCAGCATCGCGTAAGCACCGAGCAGACCCATGGCGAGGGAACGAATCACGGAACCCTCAGAGTCCAGCAGCATGGCGTAGGCGAGCACCGCCGCAACCCCGCACAGCACCATGACGCGGTGCGGAATGGCGAGGGTGCTCAGCCGGTGCACGAGCGGCGGCAGGGCGTGGGCATTTGGCGGGGTAGGTTGTTGAGGGTAGGCCGATTGTTGAGAGTGGGCGGGGCGGCGAGAACGAGCCGTGCCTCTCCCCCGCAACCACTGCATCCAGGAACGGAACAGCAGGTATGCGCTGGCGAAACGGTACGGACGAACCGCCAGCACCAGCCGGTACGCACCCAAAAACACAATGGCAATATTCGCCCCGGACACCGCTGTAATATGGCTGAGCCCGCTGAGCTTATACTCCTCCCGCGCGGTGGAACTCATCAGCGAATCATCCCCGTAGGCGGTACCCAAAACCAGTGCCGCCGATTCCGTGCCCAGGGTATCCAGGGCGCGGGTGCGCAGTTGTTCCTTGAGCGTGGACAGGTACGGCTCCTCCTCAGTCCGGGCGGCGCCCGAGGCGTTCGATCCGGCGCCATAGGCGGGTGCGGGCATCGGGAAAATAGTCGCGCCGCTCAGCTTCGCCGTGGAGCCGTTGAACTCCACGGTGCCGAGGGCGGTCACCTTCATGCCCGGATAAATCACTTGCGAGCGCGCGGTGCCGCTCCCCCGCTGCTTAGCCGCCGAGCTTACTTCCGCGCTCGCCTCCGAACTTGCCTCCAGACTGCGCGCGGCGCTCTTTGCCGAACCGTCACGCCGGTACACGCGCACCCGCTCATTCACCAGCGCACGCACGCTCCGCCCCTGAATTTCCTCCAGCTTAATAACCACCAGAGTAGTTCGCGGATCCATGCGGCGGACCTGCTCCACCGTGCCATTCAGACGAAGCGAGGCACCCTGCGCCTGCTGCAGGGTAGCGCGGGATGCATCCACCCCCGTAGCGCACAGAAGCACCGCCTGAACCGTCACGATACACGCCAGAAAAACCAGCTGACCGGTCGTGCGAAAGAGCAGGCTGTAGGGCATCACCGCGCGCGGCGGGAAGAACAGCAGAATCGCCAGGCACCCCAGCAAGGCAATGAGCACGCACGCCAGCGGATGCGCCACCCGCCACGTGCCCACCGTCAGCGCCGCCGCGGTAAACGCCCACAGCACCAGCACCGTAAAGCTCAGGCGAAGGTCCAGGTGAATGAGGCTTCCCTGGGCGCGCAGCTCCTGCTCGTCGCGGCGGGTGCGCCACCGCTCAGCACCGATGCTCCAGCGGTAGCGGGCGCGGTCATACGCCGTAGCCGCGGAACGGGTGAGGCGCCGGGTGAGGCGCAAGGAACCGGGAAATAGCTCCCGCTCCCCTGCCTGCTGTCGGTTCTGCAAACGGTTCGGCCTGCGGTTCTGCAAGCGGTTCTGCCGGGGCATTAGACCGTCACCAGCGGGCGCAGATTCTCCAGCATCGACGGACCAATGCCGGGCACCGCATCCAGCTCATCTACGCTACGGAAACCGCCGTGCGCCTCACGCCAGGCAATAATGCGCTGAGCCATTGCCGGACCAATACGCGGCAGGGTCTGCAGCTCCTCAGCGGTGGCGGTGTTAATGTTCACCGGGGTTGAGCCCTTCTGCGCGCTGCCTGCAGGAGTTAGCGTGCGTGCAGGATGAGGCTGAGCACCGCCCTGAGAAGCGCCGTTCTGCGCTGCACCATTCGCCGCGTTACCCTGACCCGCATTTGCCGTTCCACCATTGGGCTGAATCTGCGCCGGAGCAGCCGTCTCACCACGATGCGGCACATAAATCTGCACCCCGTCACTGAGCGCACCGGCAAGGTTCACGCGGTCCAGGTCAGCATCCGCGGCGGCACCGGAGGCGGCGGCAATCGCATCCACGGCACGACCCTGCGCGGGTAGCGTGTACACGCCGGGATTGTTCACGGCACCCGCCACGTGCACCCGCACGGTAGCCTCACCGGAGGCGCCACCCTGCGCAGATTCACTCGGGTTAGCGCCCGGCTGGGCAGTAGATTGAGTAGCGGACTGGGTGCCGGGTTGAGTTCCGGGGCTCTGCTGGGCACCCACCGCCTGCACCGACTCGGCAGAAGCGCCCGGGGAGGCGACCTGCTCGGCACGCGGCGCCGCCGAAAACTGGGTCACACCCCACACCACGGCAACCAACGCCAACACCGCCACCAGAAGCAGCACGCGCGGCGACAAGCCCCAACGGGCACTGCGGGTGGTGCCGGGCTGATCGGCCTGCTCCCACTCCGCCCAGTCGTCCACCTCGTTCCAATCGGGCTGCTGATCCCAGTCAGCCCAACCATTCGACTCCGGCTGGGATGCCGTGGGCTTGCTGGTAGGTACAGGGTCGCCGGTAGGTACGGGCTGGCTCGCCCTGGGCTGTGCGGTGCCGGGCTGAGAAGAATTAGGCAGCGAAAATTCAGGCTGCGGTGCCTCAGCTTCTTCGGCAGCTACCTCCGCGGGCGTTACCTCAGCGGCAATAGCCAGCGGCACGGTGTCCTCGGCATCCGGCGCACCGTTCTTGCGGGCGCGGGGGCTGCGGTAGAGGCTGTTCATCAGGGAGCGGGCGCTACGCTGCGCGCCGCCCTGCTGGGTTGTGTTGCCAGGCTGTCCTGCGCTGTCCTGCGCAGGGCTCTGTACAGCGTTCTGGTCGGGGTTGGGGGTCATGCTCGTCATACCCCTACCCTAGGCTCACGCGCGCGAACGCACGAGCGCGAACAAAGAACCTGTGGATAACTCCCCTCGAACAACGAGAAAGAAGCTATCCACAGGCTCATTTTTGAAAAATATGCGGTTTTTGTTCAAAAACGGCGGGTTTCGGTTTGTCATAAAACCGTCACAAACACCTCAGCCACATGCCCAGACACAAGCACCGCCACACGCGCAGACCGCGCCGCACAGACCAGAATCTAGCCCTCGCTTAGTCCTCACGCGGCAACTCAGTACCCGGAACGCCCAGCTCCGAAGCACGCTTATCAGCCATCACCAGCAGGCGACGAATACGGCCCGCAATCGCGTCCTTCGTCATCGGCGGATCAGCCAGACGACCCAGCTCATCCAACGACGCATGCTTATGCAACACACGTAGCTCACCGGCATAGCGCAGATGATCCGGCGCCTCATGACCCAGAATCTGCAGGGCACGCTCCACGCGAGCGCTCGCCGCAACAGCCGCCTGAGCGCTACGGCGCAGGTTCGCATCATCAAAATTCGCCAGACGGTTCGCGGTCGCACGAACCTCCTTGCGGGTACGCGCCTCACGCCACGTGGTCAGGGTCCCGGTCGCGCCCATACGCTCCAACAGCTGCGAAATCGTCTCGCCGTCACGCACCACCACACGGTCCGTGCCGCGCACCTCGCGTGCCTTCGCAATAATGTCCAGGCGACGAGCCGCACCCACCAGCGCGAGCGCCGCCTCCGGACCGGGGCAGGTAATTTCCAGGGAGGAGGAGCGACCCGGCTCAGTCAGCGAACCGTGCGCCAAGAACGCACCGCGCATGACCGCCTCGGCGTCCTGCAGGGAGCCGTTCACCACAGCCGGCGGCAGACCACGCACCGGGCGGCCACGCAAATCCAGCAGACCGGTCTGGCGAGCCAGCGCCTCACCGCCGTGATCCACACGCACAATGTAGCGGCCGCCTCGACGCAGGCCACCACCGCTGACGCTGGTCAGCTCAGAGTCGTGGCCGTAAATCTCCGCGATGGTGCGGCGCATGCGGTGGGCGGTTGCCTCGTGGTCGACCTCAGACTCCACCACGATTCGCCCCGAGACAATGTGCAGGCCTCCGGTAAAACGCAGAATCGTAGAGATTTCCGCCTTACGAGCAGAGACTTTCGTTGCCTCGTAGTTGGCGAGTTCGTCCTTGACGAGCGTGGTTAATGCCATGAAAGGTCCTTCTGGGCGTAGTGTTTAAGTCTAAAAATCAGGAAAAGAGCGCACAAAACAGCCAGCTCAAGCAGCACACCTGAGCCGCAAATCCAAGCCAGTAAACCTAGGAGCTCAGCTCAAACGCTTCGTTATACGCAGCCGCAAGCTTCAGCGGGTCGTGCACATTCGGCTGGGAGCTCGAACGCAGATGCGCCCACACAACCTTCGCACCCATCGCAGAAGCCTCACGCTCCAGCTCGGAACGGTGATCAGCCTGCATGTCAGCGTCAGCAATCACCGCGTCCAGGTGAAGCTTCGGGGCGTACTGGCGCAACAAATCCAGGTGCGTTGCCGGGGTGAAGCCGACCGTCTCCTTATCGTCGGAGAGGTTCATGACCACGCAGCGGCGCGCCTCCGTGCGGATAATCGCCTCACGCTGAGCGTCCAACAGCAGATGCGGCAGAACCGACGTACGCCACGAACCCGGACCCAAAACAATCCAGTCGGATTCTTCAATAGCGGAGAGCGCCTCCGGGCAAGGACGCGCATTTGCGGGAGATAGACCAATATCGTGAACCCGCTCCTCCTTCGAGAGGTTCACCTGGCCGACCACCTTCACGCGCTCAATACCGCCACCGTTATGCTCACGCAGCACGGTACCGTAAATGACCATCGGATCCAGCGCCATCGGCAACACGCGGCCGCGCGCATTCAGCAGGGCACCCGCCCAGTCCAGGCCGGCAACCGGGTCATCCAGCAGCTGCCAGAGAGTAGCAATCAGCAGGTTACCGAGAGCATGGTAATCCAGCGGGAACTCACCCTCATACCCCTCAGGCGCGCTAAAACGATGCTGCATCACATCACGCCACGTGCGACCCCAATCGGTGTCATCACACAGCGCGGAAAGCGCCATACGCAAATCTCCGGGAGGGAGAATACCCATCTCCTCACGCAAACGACCCGACGAGCCGCCATCGTCAGCAACCGTCACAACAGCCGTCAAATCAGGCGTGACGTGGCGAAGCGCAGACAGGGAACCGTACAGCCCGTGGCCGCCGCCCATCGCCGTGACCTTCGGCGAACGGTGCGTGGTCTTCAACAGGCGCAACGCCTGAGTCGGCAGAGCCGGCAGGCGCGGAATACCCTGAGTGTCATAACTGGTCGAATGGGTGGACATAGTAATACCTCACATACCCGGAAGGAATGGTATGCCGGCCCCACGGTGTGCGGGGCCGGACGGCGGCTAATGAAACACGACGCGCCGGGCGGAACTTACTCGCGGCCCTTGTCACGGTGCTGAACATTCACGTTCAGCTCACCGAAAGCAGAGAGACGACGGGCCAGTTCTTCCGTCACAGCCACGGAACGGTGCTTACCACCGGTGCAGCCAATTGCGATGGTGGCGTAGTACTTGCCCTCACGGCGGTAGCCCTCAAGCACGGGGCGAAGAGCCGCAAGGTAGTTGCTGATGAACTCCTCGGTGCCGGCGTGCTCCAGCACGTAGTCGCGCACCGGGGCGTCCTGACCGGTCAGGGGGCGCAGCTCCGGGACCCAGTGCGGGTTCGGGATGAAACGCATATCAGCCATGTAGTTAGCGTCCGACGGTGCGCCGTACTTGAAGCCGAAGCTCATCACGGTCAGGTTCAGCTTCTTATCCGCACCTTCAGCGAACATTTCACGCACGGTACGAGCCAGCTCGTGAACGTTCATGCCGGTGGTGTCAATGGTGCGGTCAGAAGCGAGGCGCAGACCTTCGAAGAGAGTGCGTTCAGCGCGGATACCGTCGAGGACGCGGCCCTCACCCTGCAGCGGGTGCGGGCGGCGCTGAGCCTCGTAGCGGGCAATAATGGTCTCGTCCTTGGCGTCAAGGAAGAGCATGGAGAAGTCAATGTCGGACTTGCGCAGAGTCTCAATCGCAGCGGGAAGATCGGAGAACAACGCGCGGGCGCGAACGTCAATACCGAGCGCTACCTTCGGCACTCGTGCACCGTCGCGGGTCACCAGTTCAGCCAGGGAACCGAGCATCTGCGGCGGGATGTTATCGATAACGTACCAGCCCTCATCCTCCAGTACGTTTGCGACAGTGCTGCGGCCTGCACCAGAAATACCGGTGATCACCAGAATCTGAGGGCGCTCCTCACTCTGGGCGGACTGTACCGTGGCGGGCTTGCTCTGATTCTCGGGCATGGTGCTTCTTCCCCTTCAACGCGAAATACTCTCTATGCCATGATACAAGACCTTTATCTGACGGTTCAGGGGTACGGTCAGAAATTTCACCAGTATGACAGAAATATGAGACGCTCCCCGGCGGGACCCCAGAAGGAACCCCAGAAGAAAGAAACCCGCATCACAAGTGCTTGCGCATAATGCTCCCCGAGGGGGTCTACAGAAGGAGGCGGGCGGCAGAGCTACGGAGGGTACAGCAAAGCCCGCACACACCTCCCACAGGAAGTACCGCACGGGCTTTGAAGATACGTAAGCAAGCGCGCACCAGCTGAGTAGCTACGCGGATGCATGAGGATTCTTAGGCAGAAAGCTCAGGCAGGAAAGCCGCCACATGCTCCAGCAGACGCACCGACAGTTCCTTCTTCGAACCGGAGAACACCGGCGCCTCATCATTCAGAGTCGACAGCAACGTAATCGTGTTATCGTCCGTGCCGAAACCACGATTCACACCCACCGTATTGACCGCCAAGAAATCCGTGCCCTTACGCTGCAGCTTCTCACGACCCAGCTCCAACGGAGTCTTCTCCGCCGAACCGGTCTCCGCCGCAAAACCAACAATAAGCTTCGGACCGAGGGGGCTCTCCCCCGCCTCACGAGCCTGCTGGCGGCGCACCACGACCTCACGCAGAATATCCGGGTTGCGTACCAGCTGAATCACCGGCGCATCCTCAGAATCGGCGCTCTTCTTAATCTTGAACTCGGCGAACTCGGCGGGCCTAAAATCAGCCACCGCCGCAGACATAATCAGCACATCCGCCGCCGTGCTCGCCTCCAGGGTTGCCTCACGCAGCTCCAGGGCGCTCACCACGCGGGTCACCTGCACACCCTCCGGTGCCGGAACCTCAAGGTTCGCGCCAATCAGGTGCACGGTCGCGCCCAGGTCGCGTGCCGCCTCCGCGAGCGCCACACCCTGCTTGCCGGTCGAACGGTTGCCGAGGAATCGGACCGGGTCCAGCGCCTCACGGGTGCCGCCGGCGGTAATGACCACGAGGCGACCGGCCAGGGGGCCACGCAGCGATTCGGATGCGCCAGTTGCCTGGCTGTGTTCAATCTGACCAGGCTCAACCTTGCCCGAATCCCCCTGACCCAGCAGCGCCGAAGTCAGCGTTGCCGCACGCGCCGCCGCCATACGCTCCTGCTCCGTACCCGTGTACAGGGGCTCAGTCGGTGCGTAACCGGGCGTGTACACCGGGTGCAGCTGACCCTTCGGGAAGCGCTTAATCACGTCCAGCGCGACCGCGAAAATATCCTCCGGCTCAGGCATGCGACCCGGACCAGAATCCGGGCCCGTCAAACGCCCAATCGCAGGCTCAATCACGTGATAACCCCACGAACGCAGGGTCTGCACGTTCGCCTGAGTCGCCGGATGCTCCCACATCTGGGTGTGCATCGCAGGCGCCAAAATCACCGGGGCGTGCGTGGTCAACACGGTAGAGGACAGCAAATCATCAGCACGACCAGCCGCCAAACGAGCCAGCAAATCAGCGGTCGCCGGGGCAATCACCACAGCGTCAGCCTTCTCAGCCTGACGCACATGGTTCACCTCCGGCACGCGGTCAAACACGTCCGTTGAGACGGGGTTGCCGCTCAGCGCCTCCAGAGTGGGAACACCCACGAACTTCGTTGCGTTCGGGGTGGGCATGGCGATTACCTCGTCGCCATTCTTCGCAAAAAGACGAAGGAGCATCGCCGCCTTATACGCGGCAATGCCCCCTCCAATACCAACGATAATGCGCATGGTACGTCAAAGAATCCTTGTAGAAGCAGATTACTCAGCGGACTCGTCGAGGATAACCTCTTCGATAGCAATAACCTCTTCGCTACCTGCGGGGATGTACTCCTCCTCGATAGCGCCAGAGAACTCAGCCGCGCTGAAATCAATCACAGCGGACAGATCCTCGGGAATCGGGTAGCCGTCCTCGTCGAACTTAGCGTCCGGGCGGTGCTCCGCCACAACACGGTCAGCAATGATTTCACGCATTGCCACCGACAGGGACTTCTCGTTCGACTCAGCGTCAACCAGCGGGCCAACGTGCGCAGCAGTATTGTCCTGCAGGTTAGCGTAGTACGCGTTAATCTGGCGTGCACGGCGGGCACCGAAAATCACCAGGCCGTACTTGGACTCCGCCTTCTCAATCAGCGCGTCAGCGCTGGGGCTCACGATGCCCTCGGGAGCGACACCGTCAACGAAGTTGTAGTCCTCGTGTTCCTTGATTTCGTTTGCCACTAAAAACTCCAAATAGCTTGATGGAATGTACGTACCGAACGCCCCCGCACACCGTTCGCGCTATGGCGCAAACCGGGCGCACTGAGGGCACGGTCAAAACTAAAGAACTATTCTACCCTCTCAACGGCTAAAACGCACGTACCAGCCTGGACAAAAAATGTCAGCCCAGCCAAAAAGGTGGGGGCCCGAAGAAAACTCTTCGAAACCCCCACCTTCACAACGCCTCGCGGCAGAACTACAGGTCGGAAGAAACTCTAGCCCCACCGCAAACGCAAAGCATGCAGATTAGGCAGCGCCAATCAGCTCAGCGATCTCCTTCGCCGCACGCTCAACAGAGTCGTTGACGACCGTGACGTCAAATTCCTTCTCAGCAGCCAACTCAACCTTCGCGGTTTCAAGGCGACGAGCTTGCTCCTGCTCACTCTCGGTACCTCGACCCACCAGACGCGACACCAACTCATCCCAGCTCGGAGGAGCCAAGAAAATCAGGCGAGCATCAGGCATGGTCTCGCGAATCTGACGAGCACCCTGCAGGTCAATCTCAAGAATCACCGGGCGGCCAGCGTCCAGAGCCTCCTGGACCTTAGCGCGCGGAGTACCGTACTTGTTCTTACCGTGTACCACAGCGTACTCAAGCATCTGACCGTCAGCAATCATCTGGTCAAACTCTTCCATCGAAACGAAATAGTAGTGAGTACCGTCAACCTCACCGGGGCGAGGATCACGAGTAGTAGCGGAAACAGAGAACCACACGTTCGGGTAGTTCTCACGAATGTACTGGCACACCGTACCCTTGCCAACAGCAGTGGGGCCAGCCAGTACGGTGAGAGTCGGCTGAGACATAGCTTCCTTACTGCGCCTTCATCGACTGAAGGCACGATGTGTTAGGACTGAGAAGATTCAGGAGGCAGAGTATTAGTCCTGCGACGTGCACGGTTCAAATACCGCGAATTACGGTTGAAGTACTCCACCATCTTGCGACGCTGGTGTACACCCAGGCCGCCAAGGCGGCGAGTCGGTGCAATATGAAGTTCTTCAATGATGCGTTCAGCTCGAACGGCACCAATGCCCGGAAGTGCGCGCAGCATCTGCCCCACCGGCATTTTAGCCAGTGCAGGGTCGGAATCGACCATATCGAGCACCTGACGCACGGAAAGTTCACGGTCACTCAGTGCACGCTTAATTTCCTGGCGGTGTGCTCGGGCAAGTACTGCCTTCTCGCGGGCGGAGGCGCGCGCATCCTCAGTTAGCGGAGTCAGCGGCATGGTTGGGTCCCCCATTTCTGCGAGTTATAGAATTTTACTTATCAACTAATGTAACACGGATAGCGCGAGAACCCCCGTTCCACCCGCGGCACTCACCCTCGCACCAACAATGCGTCTACGCACGTCAGCACGTAAATATCAGGGAGTACCCCTATAGCATAGCGGAGTATTCGCCCTATCAAAAGCGGAACCGCGGGTACGAGTCTTGATGGATACCCACTCCCCCGCCCAAGAACCACACCCCGAGGCGAGTAAACTCGCACCGCACCATAACGATAGAACCCCACAGCACACGCAAAAGGGGCGCGCACCCCGGCAGACTCTCAACAGAATCCACCGGGGCACACGCCCCTCACGCAACACGCGAACTATGCGCCGCGAGCCGCCAACAGGTCATCACGAGCCGCCTGCGCAGCCTTCGCCAGGCCCTCAACCGAGGGACCGGCAGCCAGCACGCCACGGCTGGAATTCACCAGCACCTGCGACTCAACGCCCGCAAACACGCGGTACAGGTCAGCCGCCGAAGCACCCTGCGCACCGTAACCCGGCGACAGAATCGGGCCGTTGAACACGCTCAGGTCAATACCCAAATCAACCAGCGCCTGACCAACGGTTGCGCCAACCACCAGGCCGCACGGGCCCATCTGCTCCCACTCGCGGGAAGCATTCTCGGCGGTAGCCGCAGCGATAATGCGCTTAGCCACAGCGCCCTCGGACTCCGAAGCGCCCACGTGCTGAACGCTCTTACCCTCGGGGTTCGAGGTCAGCGCCAGCACGAAAGTGCCGCGGTCGTTCTGATCAGCCAAATCCAGCGCCGGACGCAGTGACTCAAAACCCAGGTACGGGCTCAGGGTCACCGAATCGGTACCCAGCGGCGACGAGGAGCCGAGCCACGCATCCGCGTACGCCTTCATGGTCGAACCAATATCGCCGCGCTTAGCGTCAGCAACAATCAGCACGCCATCGGCAGCAGCGCGGGCGAACAGCGCCTCCAACACAGCAAGACCGGCAGATCCGTGACGCTCAAACAGCGCCACCTGCGGCTTCAGCGCGGCCGCGAAGGGTGCGCAACCCTCGTACACGGCCTCGGTGAAGGCGGCCAGACCCTCGGCGGAATCCTCAAGACCCCACTGCTCCAGCAGGTTCGGGTGCGGGTCAATACCCACGCACAGCGGGCCGCGCTCCGCCATCGCCTTCGCCAGACGATCACCAAAAGCAGCGGACATTACGCCTCGCCACCCTCAGAACGAGCATCCACAGCGGCAGCCAGCTGAACGTCGTGCTCCTGGAGGCTCATGATGTCCCAGCTGTGCTCGCGCAGAGCGTTAATCGCCTGAACAGCCGCAGCGAACTCAGAAATGGTGGTCATGACCGGGCAGCCCACCGAAACCGCAGCGGCACGAATCTCGTAACCATCGCTACGAGCGGCACCACCGGCAGGGGTGTTCAGAATCAGGTCAATGTCACCGTTGCGGACCATGTCCACAATCGAGTGGTCGCCATTCGCCTCAGCGAACTTCGACGCCACAATCACCGAGTTCAGGCCGTTACGGCGCAGAATCTCAGCGGTACCACCGGTCGAAACAATCTCGAAGCCCAGCGACTCCAGCATCTTCGCGTAAATAATGACGTTACGCTTATCGTGGTTAGCCACCGAAATGAACACCTTACCGGAGGTCGGCAACGGCGAACCAGCACCAGCCTGAGCCTTCGCGAACGCGGTGTCATAGTGCTTATCCAGACCCATAACCTCACCGGTCGAACGCATCTCCGGGCTCAGCAGCGAATCCACCACAACACCCTCAGGAGTGCGGAAACGAGCGAACGGCAGAACCGCAGCCTTCACAGCAATCGCAGTCTCCTGCGGCAGGGACGCACCATCCATCTTCGACGGCAGGTAGCCCTCAGCCTTCAGCTCAGCAATGGTCTTACCCAGACCAATCAGCACAGCAGCCTTAGCCATCTGCACGCCGGTAGCCTTCGACACGAACGGAACGGTACGGGACGCACGCGGGTTAGCCTCAATCACGTACAGGTTCTCAGACACGTACGCGAACTGAATGTTAATCAGGCCGCGCACACCGGTGCCGCGAGCAATCTTCTCGGTAGCGTCCTTCACCTTAGCGATGATGTCCGGGCCGAGAGTAATCGGAGGCAGAGTACAGGAAGAGTCACCCGAGTGAATACCGGCTTCCTCAATGTGCTCCATGACGCCGCCCAGGTACAGCTCCTCACCGTCGAACAGGGCGTCAACGTCAATCTCGATAGCGTCCTCAAGGAACTTATCAATCAGAGCGGGCTGTGAGGGCGAAACCTCGGTAGCGTTCTCCAGGTAGCGAGCCAGGTTAGCCTCGTCGTAGACGATCTCCATGCCGCGGCCGCCCAGCACGTACGAAGGACGAACCAGAACCGGGTAACCAATCTCGTCAGCGATGCGCTTAGCACCCTCGAAGGTGAACGCGGTACCGTTCTTGGGCGAAATCAGGCCGCCCTCCTCCAGCACGCGAGCGAACTCGCCGCGGTCCTCAGCCAGGTCAATAGCCTCGGGGGTGGTGCCCAGAATCGGCACGCCCGCATCCTTCAGGGCGCGAGCCAGCTTCAGCGGAGTCTGACCGCCCAGCTGCACGAACACGCCCATCAGACCGCCGGTACGACGCTCCGACTCAACAATCTCCAGCACATCCTCAAGGGTCAGCGGCTCGAAGTACAGGCGAGTCGAAATATCGTAGTCGGTCGAAACGGTCTCGGGGTTGCAGTTGACCATGACAGTCTCGTAACCCAGCGAACGCAACACCAGCGAAGCGTGCACGCACGAGTAGTCGAACTCGATACCCTGACCGATACGGTTCGGGCCCGAACCCAGAATCATAATCGAGGGCTTCTCGTGGTGCGCGACCTCGTCCTCCAGGTCGTAGGAGGAGTAGTGGTACGGAGTGAACGCCTCAAACTCGGCAGCACAGGTGTCAACAGTCTTGAAGACCGGGCGGATACCCAGAGCGTGGCGAACACCGCGCACAACGTCCTCAGAAGAGCCGATAATCTCGGCAATCTGAGCGTCAGAGAAACCGTGACGCTTAGCCAGCTTCAGGGTCTCCGGGTCAAGGTGGTCACGCTTTTCGTAAACCACACCGGCCACCTCGTTCAGCAGCACCAGCTGATCCAGGAACCACGGGTCAATCTTAGTTGCCTCGTGCAGCTGCTCCACGGTAGCACCAGCCAGCAGAGCCTGCTGAACCTGGTAGATACGCTGAGTGGTCGGAACCTTAGTCTTCTCAATCAGCTCAGCCAGCTCAGCCTCAGACAGGGACAGCGGCTTGAACGAGAAGGAGGCACCCTTCTGCTCCAGCGAACGCATCGCCTTCTGCAGAGCCTCAGTGAAGTTACGGCCCAGAGCCATAGCCTCACCAACACTCTTCATGGTGGTGGTCAGGGTCGGGTCAGCAGCCGGGAACTTCTCAAACGCAAAGCGAGGAACCTTCACAACCACGTAGTCGAGGGTCGGCTCGAAGGACGCCGGAGTCTTCTGGGTAATATCGTTCGGAATCTCATCCAGGGTGTAACCCAGCGACAGCTTGGTCGCAATCTTCGCAATCGGGAAGCCGGTAGCCTTCGACGCGAGCGCCGACGAGCGAGACACACGCGGGTTCATCTCAATGACGATGATGCGGCCGGTCTTCGGGTCAATCGCGAACTGGATGTTACAACCACCGGTGTCCACGCCAACCTCACGAATCACGTTAATCGCGATGTCGCGCAGCTTCTGGAACTCACGGTCGGTCAGGGTCAGTGCGGGTGCCACGGTGATAGAGTCACCGGTGTGCACGCCCACGGGGTCGAAGTTTTCGATGGAGCAGACGACCACGACGTTGTCGTTGGTGTCACGCATCATCTCCAGCTCGTATTCCTTCCAGCCGAGGATGGACTCCTCCAGTAGGACCTCGCTGGTCGGCGAGTACTGAATACCGGCACCGGCAATACGGTAGAGGTCTTCCTCGTTGTACGCCATACCCGAGCCGAGACCACCCATGGTGAAGGAGGGGCGGACCACCATCGGGTAGCCCAGCTCCTTAGCTGCTTCCAGCGCCTCCGGCATGGAGTGAACAATCACCGAGCGTGCAGACTCGCCGCCGGCGCGCTCCACCACGCCCTTGAATGCTTCACGGTCCTCACCGAGGTTAATCGCCTCAATGTTCGCGCCGATGAGCTCAACATTGTACTTGGCGAGGACGCCGCGCTCATCCAGGGAGATAGCCGCGTTCAGCGCGGTCTGACCGCCCAGGGTCGGCAGGATTGCGTCCGGCTTCTCCTTAGCGATAATCTTCTCAATCACCTCGGGGGTGATGGGTTCAATGTAGGTGGCGTCCGCGAACTCGGGGTCGGTCATGATGGTTGCCGGGTTCGAGTTCACGAGGATGACGCGCACGCCCTCCTCCTTCAGCACGCGCAGCGCCTGAGTGCCGGAGTAGTCAAATTCCGCTGCCTGACCGATGACGATGGGGCCGGAACCGATGACGAGGACGCTATTAAGGTCAGTACGACGAGGCATTTATGCTTCCTTTGCAGTCTTGGTTGCGACCATCAGGTCGATGAAACGGTCAAAGAGGTAGGCGGAATCGTGCGGACCCGCAGCAGCCTCGGGGTGATACTGCACGGAGAACGCGGGGATGTCCTTACAGGTCAGGCCCTCAACCACGTTGTCGTTCAGACCCACGTGGGAGACCATAACCTGACCGAACTCGGCGTTCGGTGCGGTCACGTAGTCGCCAATCGGCGCGTCCACAGCGAAGCCGTGGTTCTGCGCGGTGATCTCAACCTTGCCGGTGGTCTTATCCATGACCGGCTGGTTGATGCCGCGGTGGCCGAAGGGCAGCTTGTAGGTGCCGAAGCCCAGGGCGCGGCCGAGCAGCTGGTTACCGAAGCAGATGCCGAAGAACGGGGTGCCCTTACGCAGCACGCCCTGCAGCAACTCAACCTGCTCGTCAGCGGTTGCCGGGTCACCGGGGCCGTTGGAGAAGAACACGCCGTCGGGGTTGTAGGAGTAGATGTCCTCAAGGGTTGCGTTCGCGGGCAGCACGTGCACGCGCACGCCACGCTCAGCGAAACGCTGCGGGGTCATCGACTTGATACCCAGGTCCAGGGCGACAATGGTTGCGACCGGGGGTGCGAACCAGTTGAACTGGTGCGGCTCAACAGTGTAGGCGGTGTCAACCGAAACGGAGTCAGCGAGCTTACGGCCAGCCATCGGCTCGGAGGCGCGCACCTCCTCCAGCAGTTCAGCCTCGGGGCGCTCAGCGTGCTCACCGGAGAACACGCCCGCACGCATCGAACCGCTCGAACGCAGGCGGCGGGTCAGGGCGCGAGTGTCAATGCCCTGAATACCGACGATGCCCTGCTCGATGAGCTCTTCGTCGAGGGTGCGCTCAGAACGCCAGTTGGATGCCACGCGTGCAGCGTCGCGAACCACGTAGCCGGCAACCCAAATCTTGCGGGACTCAGCGTCGGTCTTGTTCACGCCGGTGTTGCCAATATGGGGAGCGGTCTGAACCACAATCTGACCCGCGTAGGAGGGGTCGGTCAGGGTTTCCTGGTAGCCGGTCATGCCGGTCGAGAAAACCGCCTCGCCCAGGGACGCGCCGGTTGCGCCGTAGCCGTAGCCGCGGTAGACGGTGCCGTCCTCCAGGACGAGCAGCGCGCGGTCCGTACGCAGGGCGCCGGATCGTGTCATGTCAGTCATGCTCTTCTTCCTTTTCTCTGGTGTTCTCCCCCGCTTCCTGTACGGCCTCTACCGTGCAGGTTCCGGGGTAGTCTACGATGCCTTCGGCGGGTTGTGCGCCTGCCGTCAGGCTAAATCTATGGGTGTGCGGGTGCGCCGGGTTGTTGGTCCGGGTTATGCCCGATGCCGGTTAGGCTTCCGGTTCTGCCGCCCACTTCTCGGGTGCATCCACCGCGTTCGGGGCGATGCGGCGCAGCTCTCGCAGTACGGCCTGCTTGTCCTCGGCGTAGCGAGTGCGGAAACCGGTCTGCACGCGGTGACCGTCCAGGGTCCAGCCGATGACAACCAGGCCGTTCTTCTCCACAACCTTGCCCGCCATGCCGCGGTCAGTGGTGATGACCGCAAGCTTCTTCGCCGGAATCCACAGGTCCTTCGCGCCGTTACGGGTGAAGATGATGCTGTCCGGGTAAATCAGCAGGGTGGACTTGCTCTTGAAGCCGAGCGAATCGAAACCCACGCGGTCCAGCCAGTTACCGAAAATCGTGGTACTGACGTACTCGCCCTCGAAAGCGGCGTCAGCGGTCATGCCCTCGTAGCGTTCGGGAACTTCCTTGAGGGAACCGAACATGTTCGCCTGGCGTGCCAGGCGCGAGCGCCATCCGTGCCACATGCCGTAGATGCACAGGGCGACCAGGGCGATGCAGATGACGGCGGTCAGGAACTTTCCCACGAAGGTTCTCTCTTTCGGTTGGGGTCTCGGTCGATTGTCTCGGCCTGGTTGATACGGAGGGGTGTGTTTGCGCCGGTGTTTCCGGTTGCGTTCTATAGTCCCCGCGAGGCGGTGGCAGGTGCGGAACCTACCACCGCCAGGCACGGTCACTACGCGGTTCGCCTTGCAGGTCAGCTGCGCGAACTAACCTGTGCGAGCTTACTTGCGCGGGGTTGCCAGCTCGCCGTTTAGCACGGTCGGGTGGCCGGCGTAGAAGGTTGCGCGAATCGAGCCGGGCACCTCCATGTCGCGGTAGGGGTTGTTCTTACCCTTGGTTGCCTGCTCCTCCGGCTTGATGACGCGGGTTGCCTTCGGGTCGACCAGCACAATGTTGGCCGGTTCGCCCTCGGCAAGCGGGCGACCCTGCTCGTGGTCCAGGCGACCAATCTTCGCGGGCTCCTCGGAGAGGATACGTGCCACGTCGCGCCAGGTAATCATGCCGGTGTCGACCAGGGTCATCTGAATGATAGACAGTGCCTGCTCCAGGCCCGTCATGCCGTTCGCGGCGCACGCCCACTCGCATTCCTTGGTCTCTGCCGGGTGCGGTGCGTGGTCGGTACCAATCACGTCGATGATGCCGTCAGCAACAGCCTGACGCAGCGCCATGACGTCCTCTTCGGTGCGCAGCGGCGGGTTCACCTTGAAAATCGGGTCGTAGGTGCGTGCAGTCTCGTCGGTGAGCAGCAGGTGGTGCGGGGTTGCCTCCGCGGTCACCTTCACGCCGCGGGACTTAGCCCAGCGCACAACCTCAATGGATCCCTTGGTGGACAGGTGGCAGATGTGCAGCTTGGAGTCCAGGTGCTCAGCCAGTAGCACGTCGCGGGCGATAATTGCCTCTTCAGCGACGGCGGGCCAGCCGGTCAGACCCAGGTCAGCGGACACCTTACCCTCGTTCATCTGGGCGCCTTCGGTCAGGCGCGGCTCCTGCGCGTGCTGCGCAATGACGCCGTCGAAGGTCTTGACGTATTCGAGGGCGCGGCGCATCACGGCGGGGTCGTACACGCACATGCCGTCGTCGGAGAACACGCGCACGTTCGCGGTGGAGTTCGCCATGCCGCCGATGTCGGAGAGGCGCTCGCCCTTCAGGCCCACAGTCACGGCGCCGATGGGCTGCACGCGGCACCATGCGGATTCCTTGCCGAGGCGGTCAACCTGCTCAACCACTGCGGCGGTGTCTGCCACGGGCATGGAGTTTGCCATGGCGAACACTGCGGTGTAGCCGCCCAGGGCTGCTGCGCGGGTGCCGGTCTCGACGGTTTCGGATGCCTCGTAGCCGGGCTGACGCAGGTGGGTGTGGATGTCGACCAGGCCGGGCAGCGCCACCTGGCCTGCCGCCTCGACGACCTGCGCGTCTGCGGCGTCGATGTTCTCTGCGATGCGGCTAATCACGCCGTCCTCGATGAGGATGTCGGCGACCTTTTCGCCGTAGAGGCTTGCGCCCTTGATCAGGTACTTGCTCATGGTGTTGGTTCCTCTCGTTAGGAAGGTCGTTTAGGATTCGTCGCCGGCGTAGAGCTTGGCGCTGGAGCCGTCGGTCAGAAGCAGGTAGAGCACCGCCATGCGTAGCGCCACGCCGTTGCTGACCTGGCGCAGGACCCAGGAGTTGGTGGCGTCGGCGGCTTCGGTGCAGATTTCCAGGCCGCGGTTCATGGGGCCCGGGTGCAGGATTGCGACCGGCTGCGGCTGCGCCTGCAGGGTTGCGAAGCGTTCGGCGGTCAGGCCCCACAGCTCGGTGTACTCCTCGGCGGAGGGGAAGTACGCGGCGTTCATGCGTTCCTTCTGGATGCGCAGCAGCATGACGGCGTCGGGGTTGGTGGCGATAGCTTCGTCGAAGTCGTGGAAGATTTCCAGGCCGGCTTCTTCAACCCAGGAGGCGGTGTTCAGCGGCAGCAGAGTCGGCGGTGCGACGAAGACGACCTGCGCGCCGAGGGTGTGCAGCAGCCAGAGGTTGGAGCGTGCCACGCGCGAGTGCAGGATGTCGCCGACGATGAGCACGCGCATACCGGACAGGTCGGTGCCGCGGGTGCTGTCCAGGCCGTCGCGTTCTGCCTTGTACTGACGCAGGGACACGGCGTCGAGCAACGCCTGGGTGGGGTGCGCGTGGGTGCCGTCGCCCGCGTTCAGCACGGGGATGTCGGTCCAGCCAGCCTCCGCCAGGCGCTGCGGTGCGCCCGAGGCAGAGTGGCGGATCACGAATGCGTCCGCGGCAATCGCCTTGAGAGTCTGCGCGGTGTCCTTCAGCGACTCGCCCTTAGACAGGGAGGAGCCGGAAGCGGAGAAGTTGGTGACTGCGGCGCCCAGGCGCTTCTCGGCAGCTTCGAAGGAGAGGCGGGTGCGGGTGGAGTCCTCGAAGAAGAGGTTGACGACGGTCTTGCCGTTGAGCACGTTCAGGGTGCGGTTTTCGGCTTTGACCTGCGCCATGTAGTCGGCGACGTCGAGGATTTCGATGGCTTCTTCGCGGGTTAGTTCGCGGGTGTCGAGCAGATGCTTCATGAGAGCCCTCCCAGCTGGATAATGTCAACTCGGTCTGTTGCGTTGTCGGTTTCGGTGAGTACGACGCGTACGGTTTCGCTGGCGCTGGTGGGCAGGTTTTTGCCCACGTGGTCGGCGCGGATGGGTAGTTGCCGGTGTCCGCGGTCTACGAGGACTGCCAGGCGTACGAGGGCGGGTCGTCCGTGGGCGTTGAGTGCGTCGAGGGCGGCGCGTACGGTGCGGCCGGAGTAGAGGACGTCATCAACGAGGACTACGGTTTTGCCTTCAATGCCGATGCTGGGCATGATGCTCTCCCCTGCGTTTTCTGGGGAGGTGGTGCCGCCGGTGGGCTGGTCGTCGCGGTAGGCGGTGATGTCCAGGGCGCCGAGTCGTGTTTCTGCGTTGAAGTTCGGCTCGATGGCTTGGATGCGGGCGGCGAGTCGTACGGCGAGGGGCACGCCGCGGGAGCGGATGCCGATGAGTACGAGGTTTTCTACGCCTTTGTTGGTTTCGATGATTTCGTAGGCGATGCGGGTGAGGGCGCGGCGAATTTCGTCCTCGCTGAGGATGGTGCGGCCGACGGTGGTCGCGTCCTCGGAGGCGTTTTGAGGGGTTGCCAAATGGGGGGCTGCGGTTACATTTCGCCCCTGATTCGCGCCGGATGTGGGTACAGTTGACCCAGGCATAGCCGTCTCCTTCCCCGCCTCACGGGACGGATTTAAAGGTTTTGTGCTTCTAGTAGGGTACCACAGTTCACAGGCTACGTTCAGGTTCGGCGAGAGACCGCTCACTTATGTGCAATGCATAGAAAGACTTCCTGACCAGCGCGTGCCCTCGGTAAGTTCAGCGCACATGATCCATGGGAGAGCCCCAATGACCATGGGAGAGGCTATATACCTGGCTGACGTATAAGATGAAGGGGTACATTCTATCGACTCACACTATTTAGGAGAGTTCATGACCGCCTCCGGCACCCCTGCCGACGCTTCGACGAAGACGTCGAGGGACTTTGACAGCTTGATTCATCAGCTTCGAGATACTGCTCGTAATACCCGCGAACAGGGTGACCGTCTGGAGCGCCTGACTAAGCTGTTCCTGACCCAGGACAGCATCCAGAGCCGTCTGTACAAGGGTGTGCATCTGTGGAACGAGTGGGAGGGCCGCGAGGGCTACGGCGATATTGGTATCGACCTGGTGGCTGAGAATGTTGACGGCGGTGTGACCGCTATTCAGTGCAAGTTCTACGATGAGCAGAGCACGATTGCTAAGGAAAATATCGATTCCTTTATTTCGGCTTCTGGTCGTGAGCCGTTTACGCACCGCATTATTGTGTCTACGACCGATAAGTGGTCGAAGAATGCGGAGAAGATGCTGGAGGAGCAGCGCTTCCCTGTGCAGCGTATGGGCCTGCAGAATTTCCGTGATTCTAATATCGACTGGTCGACCTACTCCCTGGATGAGTCGGACGAGCAGCAGGTTGGTCATAAGCCGCATAAGGAGCTCCGCCCGCACCAGGATCGAGCTATTACGAATACCTTGATTGGTCTGCAGGAGAACGACCGCGGTCAGCTGATTATGGCTTGCGGTACGGGTAAGACTTTTACCGCTATTCGCTTGGCTGAGAAGTTTGCCGAGCAGAATGGCGGTCACGCCCGCGTACTCTTTATGGTGCCTTCCTTGGCGCTGATGTCGCAGTCCATTTCGGAGTTCTCGAACGAGATCGAGGGTCCGTTCCATGCTTATGCGGTGTGCTCCGATTCGAAGGTGGGCCGCGAGAGGAAGCGCGGTGGCGCTAATGCCGACATGGATGACCTGGCCGACCTGCGTATTGAGGACCTGCAGCTACCCGCGACGACGGACGGTGCCGAGTTGGCAAAGGCAATGAATGCTAACCCGTTGGATGAGGGCCTCGAGGTAGTCTTCTCTACTTACCACTCCATTGATGCTGTATCTGCGGCCCAGGCTGCGGGTGTCGGCGAGTTTGACCTGATTATTTGCGATGAGGCGCACCGCACGACTGGTGTGACTCTGGCGGATGAGTCGGAGTCGAACTTCGTGAAGATTCACGACGATAACTGGGTGGCGGGCCGCAAACGCGTCTACATGACGGCTACTCCCAAGATTTTTAACGAGGACACGAAATCCAAGGCAAGCGAGAAGGAAGCCGTACTCTGTTCCATGGATGACATGGATACCTTCGGTCCGGTGTTCTACCGCATCGGCTTTGGTGAGGCTGTGGAGAAGGGCCTGCTGACCGATTACAAGGTGCTGGTACTGGGCGTTTCCGAGTCGCAGGTTGCGACCTCTTTCCAAAACCTTTTGGCTAATGAGTCTAACGAGCTCGCCATTGATGACGTGGCGAAGCTGGTGGGCTGTTGGAACGGCCTCGCCAAGCGCCGCAGCGGCGAGCTGGAGGCTTCCTTCGGCGATGACATTGCCCCCATGAAGCGCGCAGTGGCATTCAACCGTTCTATTAAGGATTCCCAGAAGATTGAGCGCGAGTTTGAGGATCTCGTGCGCATAAACCTGCGTAGACCCGAAAACGACGACCCGACTGATGACCTGGGCGTGCAGGTTCGCCACATTGACGGCGGTTTTAATGCCCAGAGCCGTGCCCAGCTCCTGAATTGGCTCAAGCAGGAGCCGAATGAGGAGGGCCCGATTTGTCGCATCCTGACGAACGCTCGCTGCTTGACTGAGGGCGTGGACGTTCCGAACCTTGACGCGGTGCTTTTCATGAATCCCCGCAACTCGATGGTGGACGTCATTCAGGCCGTGGGCCGTGTGATGCGCCGCGCCGAGGGTAAGAAGTACGGCTATATTATTCTGCCGATTGCTATTCCTGATGGCGTATCTACCGCTCAGGCGCTAAACGATAATGAGCGTTACAAGGTGGTGTGGCAGGTGCTGCAGGCTCTCCGCGCGCACGATGAGCGCATGGACGCGACGATTCACCAGATTGAGCTGAACGACTCTGACCCCGAGTCGATTATTGTGCAGACCGTTAATCTGGCTCCGAAGAAGGAGAAGGACAGTATCGGCGCGAATGATACCGAGGCGCCGGATGATTCCATTACTCCGGGCGTGCAGACGACCCTGACCTTCCCCGCGAAGAAGTGGAAGGACGGCGTGTACGCCAAGATCGTGGATAAGGTGGGTACTCGCGAGTACTGGAGCGACTGGTCGAAGGATATTGCGACCATCGCGGGTCGCCACATCACGATGATTCGTCACCTGCTGGATGAGGCGGCCCCCGAAAGCGAACTGCGTACTATCTTCGCTCAGTTTGTGGAGGGTCTGCAGCAGACTCTGAACCCCTCGATTGACGAAGAGCAGGCCATCGAGATGCTGGCACAGCACCTGATTACGAAGCCTGTCTTTGACGCAATGTTTGCTGGACACCGCTTTACCGAGCTGAACCCGATTTCGCTTGCCATGCAGAATGTGGTGGACCATCTGAACGCGAACGCGGCCTTCGAGAAGGAGCGCGAGTCGCTGTCGGCGTTCTACGAGTCGGTTCAGCGCCGTGTGAAGGACCTTGACAACGCGGCGGCGAAGCAGCACGTGATTAAGGACCTCTACGATAAGTTCTTCCAGAATGCCTTCCCGCGCATTGCGGAGCGCCTGGGTATTGTCTTCACCCCGGTTCCGGTGGTGGACTATATCCTCCGCTCGGCGAATGTGGCTCTGCGGGAGTCTTTCGGTAAGTCGCTCTCTGATGAGGGTGTGAGCATTATCGAGCCCTTCGTGGGCACGGGTACGTTCATCACCCGCCTGCTGCAGCTGGGCTTGATTCGCCCCGAGGACCTGGAGCGCAAGTACACCCGTGAGCTATTCGCGAATGAGATTGTGTTGCTCTCATACTACATTGCGGCGATTAACATCGAGACGGTGTACGGCGAGGTGGCGAAGGAGCACGGCCTGGGCTCGGAGTACGTGCCGTTTAACGGCATGGTGCTGACCGATACCTTCCAGCTTTCCGAGTCTTCGCACCACCTGAACCTGCCGACGTTCCGCGCCAATAGCGAGCGCGCGGAGCGTGAGCTTGAGCAGGATATTCGGGTGATTGTGATGAACCCGCCGTATTCGGCAGGCCAGAAGAAAGCCAACGATAATAACCAGAACGAGAAGTACCCCAAGCTGGATGAGCGCATCGAGAATACCTACGTTGCGCATTCTACGGCCACGTTGAAGAACAGCATGTATGACTCGTATATTCGCGCGATTCGCTGGGCCTCTGACCGCGTAAAGGATAGCGGCGTGATCGCCTTTATCTCGAACGGCTCCTTCATTGACGGCAAAGCGGCGGACGGTCTGCGTAAGTGCCTGGTGGACGAGTTCTCGAAGCTGTACGTGTACAACTTGCGCGGTCAGGCCATCAACATTTCCGGTCAGGCCCGCAAGCGCGAGGCAGGCAATGTCTTTGGTGGGGGTTCACGTACCTCTATTGCCATCTGTGTGCTCGTGAAGGATCCCTCGCACACGGGTGAGGCCGTATTGCATTACCGCGATATTGGCGACTACCTGAGCCGCGAGGAGAAGCTCAACATTATCGATAGTGAGGGTTCCATTGCGCGTACCGAGTGGGAGGTCCTTGTTCCTAACGAGGCCGCCGACTGGATTAACCAGCGCGACGAGAAGTACGACACCTATCAGCCCATCGGCGATAGGGATACTAAGGGCAAGCCGAATACCCCGGGTATTTTCCAACTCTACTCAAACGGATTGAAAACTAATCGTGATGCGTGGGTGTATAATTTCTCGACCCGCACGGTCGAGGAGAACGTGCGCCGCATGATTGAGTTCTACAACTCCGAGGTCGACCGTTATCGGCAGGCCGCCAGCCCCGCAAAGAAAATTAAGGTTGACGACTTCATCACCCGTGACTCGACACAGTTTAGCTGGGATGCTATCAACAAGACCGATATTGTTCGAGGTAAAAAGGGCACCTTCGACCCCTCGAAGGTGCGCGCTTCGTTGTACCGCCCGTTCTGTAAGCAATCGGTGTACTTCGACTTAACGAACCAGTTCAATAATCGTACGTACCAATTGCAGAAGCTCTTCCCGACCCCGGATCACGAGAACATCGCCATTATCGCTTCGGTTGCTGGTACCAAGGATTTCAGCGTACTTATTACCGACACGCTACCTGACCTGCACCTCGTGGGAGATGCTCAGACCTTCAGCCTCTACACCTACGAGCCGGTCGTTGAGGATGACGGAGGGTTTAACTTCAACCTGGGCGGCGGCGAGGTCGTGGACGGCTACACCCGCAGGGAAAACATTACCGATGCCACCCTGGCTACGTATCGCGGCACCTATGGTGACGAGGGCATTGCGAAGGAAGACATCTTCTACTACATCTACGCATTGCTGCACCACCCCGAGTACCGCGAGAAGTATGTAGCAGATCTGAAGAAGATGCTCCCGCGCATCCCGCTGGCGAAGAGCTTCTGGGAGTACTCGCGTGTTGGTCGTGCCCTGGCTGAACTGCACCTGGGTTACGAGAGCGTGGAGCCTTACCCCCTCGATGAGGTGGCTTCCTCCCCCACTCCTGAGGGCCTCGAGGAGCGCTTTGAGTTCTACCGGGTGCAGAGGATGAAATTCGAATCCAAGAAGGATAAGACTCGCATCAAGTACAACGGTCACCTGACTCTCAAGGGCATCCCGGAGGAAGCCTACGAGTACCAGGTGAACGGCAAGTCTGCGCTGGGATGGGTTGTTGACCGCTACCAGGTGAAGCCCGATAAGGATTCACTCATTACGAATGACCCGAACGATTACTGCCGCGCAGTCAATAACCCGCGGTACATCGTGGACCTGATTAAGCGTCTGGTGACTGTCTCGCTGGAGACTAAGAAGCTGGTGGGTTCGCTCCCCGGCTTCGAGGTTCTGGAGGACAACGCCTAACTTGAGCTTGCGAGAGAGCTGCTGAGGTAAAGAGAGCCCCACCGTGCGTAGTGCACGGTGGGGCTCCCCCATTCTGGAACTCCCCGGATACATAGAAAGCCCGGCTAGCCTATAGCAAAC
>ERZ1674288.24-NODE-24-length-26442-cov-10.309622_pt1 | contig 26442 bp, 27 predicted proteins | sample MGYA00581190_ERZ1674288 | MGnify/ENA primary metagenome ERZ1674288 (study PRJEB41354, sample SAMEA4873332) | human saliva metagenome | biome: human-associated habitat [ENVO:00009003]; feature: mouth environment [ENVO:08000002]; material: saliva material...
CCGGGGAGGTGCCGCCCGCCTCATTCATACCTAAAAACCGCCGGGTTTAGCGCCCGCGTGCGGAGGGGTAGATGCTGCCGTCCATCACGCCGCGCTCCACCTGCTCCAGGCTCACGCCGCGAGTCTCCGGCAGGTTGCGGAACATCAGCAGCGCAATAATCACGTTCACCACGGCAAAGCCGATGAAGGAGCCGGTCAGACCGACCGCACCCAGAATCACGGGGAATGCCAGCGACAGCGCACCGTTCATCATCCAGCCGCTAAACGCCGAAATGCCCATACCCGCCGCACGCACACGCAGCGGGAACAGCTCACTCATAATCACCCACGTGGACACGTTCAGGCAAGTCTGCATCGCGCCCACAAAGCAGACGATGAGCACCAGCAGAATCCAGGGGCGCGCCGCATTATCGGCGGGCAACAGCATGGATGCGCCCGCAATCAGCACGTGGAAAAACGCGGTCGAACTATAGCCGGTAATGACCATGACGCGGCGCGGCACACGCTCCATCAGGCGCAGCGACAGGATGGAGCCAAGCACCGCAATCGTACCCGGCGCAATGTTTGCAATGAGCGCCGCGGATTCGCTGAAACCAGCCTCCTTGAGCACCTTAATGCCGTAGTACATGATCGAGTTGATGCCGGTCAGCTGCTGGCCCGCGCCGACCAGAATACCGACGAGCAGGATGCGCACGAACCAGCCGCGCACGCCCACGCTTTCCTTAGCTGCCGCATCGTTCTGGGTGGTCGCCTCCGCCTGCAGGGTACGCTCAATATCGGCAATTTCAGCTTCGGCACGCTCGACGGAGCGGATGCGCTTCATAACCTCCAGCGCCTGCTCACGCTTGCCGACGCGCAGCAGCCAGCGCGGCGATTCGGGCACACGCAGCATACCGACGAACAGGCCGATGGCGGGCAGGGTGCAGATGGCGAACATCCAGCGCCACACGCCGTCGTGCTCGCCCCACAGGTTGCCGATGAGGGCGTTCACGATGAACGCGGCGAGCTGACCGCCCACGACCATGAGCTCGTTGCGGCCGGAGAGGGAGCCTCGAATTTCGTAGGGTGCGAGCTCTGCGAGGAATACGGGCACCACGGCGGAGGCGCCACCGACCGCCAGGCCGAGCAGGGTTCGTCCAGTGATGAGCACGGCGACGTTGGGTGCAAACACGCAGGTCAGGGCGCCAATGAAGAAGATGGTGGACAGCCCAATGATGGTGGTTCGGCGGCCGTACCGGTCAGAGATACGACCACAGGTGAGCGCACCGATAGCCGCCGCGAAGGCGAGCGATCCGGTGACCCAGCCTTGAGTGGTGGAGTCCATACCGAGTTCGCGGCTCATGGGTTCGAGCGCGCCGTTGATCACTCCGGTGTCGTAGCCGAAGAGCAGACCGCCGAAGGTGGCGATGAGTGCAATAATGCCGAGGTATCGACTGTGCTTCCCGGTGCCCAGAGGGGGCAGGGTGGAGGCGGTGCTCTGTGCGCTCATGGTGTCCTTTGATGTGCCGGTGGCGGGTGGTCCTGCCGGAGCTGGTTCCAGGCGGCAGGGGTGGGTACATAGGTAAGGTGAGGTGCGTCAGGTTAGACGCACCTCACCTAATCCTAGCGAAAACGTTCGGCGGGTGATATTTATTTCTCACCACGGACATTTTTCAGCGTATATTACGGCCAACATATGCGACCGCATGAGTGCCCCTTTAAGAAGGAGCACCGTTTAGAACAGCGCGATCTTCTCGGGTGCGGGGAAGATGGCGTCCAGGGCGGCGAGGTCCTCAGCGTCGAAGCGCAGGCATGCCGCCTGTGCGTTGGCGCGCACCTGTTCGGCGCTGGTTGCACCGGCAATGACGGAGGTGACCGGCGACTGCTGCGCGAGCCAGGAGAACGCCGCCTGCACCTCGGTGATGCCGCGTTCGGTGCAGAAGCTGTGGAAGGCTTCGAGCTGGTCCCAGTTGGCGGCGTCGAGCACGTTCTTCTTGGAGTGGGACAGGCGCGAACCGGCGGGAATGTTGTCGCGGCGGTACTTGCCGGTCAGCAGGCCGTTAGCGAGTGGGAAGTACGGCAGCACACCCATGCCGAAGTGCCGTGCGGCGGGCAGGATTTCGAGTTCTGCGCGGCGGTCGAGCAGGTTGTAGTGGTTTTCAGCGACGATGAACCGTTCGGTGCCGAGTTCGTGGGCGCAGTGTTCGGCGTGGGCGAGCTGCCAGCCGGAGAAGTTGGAGTGGCCCAGGTAGCGGACTTTGCCGTCGCGTACGAGCTGGTCGAGGGCGCTGAGGGTTTCTTCAATGGGGGTGTTGGGGTCGGGGCTGTGGTAGAAGTACAGGTCGATGTAGTCGGTGCCGAGGCGGCGGAGGGAACCTTCGACGGCGCGCATGATGTAGCGGCGGGATCCGCGAGCGTTGCGGTCGTTGCCGTTGAGGTCGCCGACGGGCAGACCGAATTTGGTGACGATGGTCAGTTCGTCGCGGTCGAGGCCGAGCTGGGTGAGGGCGGTGCCGAACATGGTTTCGGAGAGGCCGGGTTCGGCGCCGTAGAGGTCGGCGATGTCGAAGAAGCTGATGCCGGCGTCGACTGCGGCGGCGATGACTTCGTTGGTGCCTTCTTGGGTGCGGGTGGGGGTGCCGGGGCGGCCGAGGTTGTTGCAGCCGATGCCGACGCTGGGTACGACGAGGCCGGAGTTGCCGAGCCTGCGGTAGACGGGAGATTCAATGCGTTCCATGCTTTTAACTCTACGTTGTGTGGGTATGTTGCGGGGTTATTTCCCCTCCAGTTGGGAGGCGAAGAGCTTTCTGAAGCGTGATGTAGGGTCGGTTGTTAGGTCTTGGTAGGTTCCTTGCTCCACCACACACCCACCATCCAACACCACCACAGAATCAACACCACGCAACGTCCACGCACGATGAGACACCAACACCACCAAACGCCCGGCAGCAGCCACCTTCAACCGAGCAAAAATCTCCTCCTCAGTCTCAGCATCCACAGCACTAGTCGGCTCATCCAACACCCACACCGGCGCATCCCGAAGAACCACACGCGCCAACGCCAAACGCTGCCACTGACCACCCGAAAGACCAACACCACCAAACGACTCACCCAACTGAGCATCCAAACCGCCCTCAAGACCACGCACAAAATCATCAGCACAAGCCACCGACAAAGCCGACCACAAATCAGCATCACCAAGACGCTCAACCGCCTCCTGCGACAAACCCAGAAGAAGATTTTCACGCACAGTCAGTTCATAACGGCCGTAGTCTTGACTCACCAAACCCACATTTGCCAACAAATCATCAGGTGATATGTCCTGTACCGGCTTATCTCCAATGAGGATGTCTCCTTTGGAGGGCTTAAGCATACCCATGAGTGCATTTACTAGGGTTGTCTTTCCCGATCCGCTGGGCCCGACAATACCAATCATCTGCCCGGGACCAAAAGTGAGATTGATGTTTTTAAGAGCTAAAGAATCAGCTTTTGGATACTGGATAGCAAGATTCCTAATGGAAACGCTGCAGATTTCGGGGTAGGTATCGGCAACCGGATTTTTCTGCTCGGGCTGTGCGCTAGAAATAAACTTTCGATATATATCAATTGCGTTTGACCCCGCTGCCATCGAGCTAAGGTCGCTTCCCATCGAGCCAAGCGAGACTATAGCTGAGGTAATACCTATAACAGCTCCAGCAAGAGCACCGGGAGCCGGCACCGAGGCCGCTAGAAAAATAAGGGCTAAAGCTAGCAGTGCAGCGCTTATAAAACCAACAATTGTATATATTCTGAGGATGTAACGAGCTAGGCCAATTTCCTCCTCACCGGATTTTTTCCGTTCTTGATTAGCACGATGCGCAAAGAACGACCGAGCATTAAGAATTGCAAGCTCACGAGCAGTAGTTATTTGTGCAATCTGGTTAGTGCTATGCCACGCGTTGTAGCTATATGAATATATTTTTTCCATTGCCTCAGCATTCTTACTCGAATAGAGATGTGACATCAAGGCAACAGGAATCATGCCTGCAAGCATGCAGAGTGAAGCATATACATTGATCTTTCCTACGGAATAACTAAGGGCTCCCGTCGAAAAAATGATGAATATCAGAGCACCCATAGTGGAAACTTGAGATCCTAGACTCCCCCCTGTCACAGCTTCATGAGCTGCCCTTGATGAGCGAGCATAATCACCGCTCGCGATTTCCTGAGAGGAACAAGTCGCCAGACGAGAAGATACGTTCTGAATACCTGTACTTGACATTCGAGAATTTAGAATCATACGCAGAGAGTCTGATGCTTGTCCCAAGGCAATGTATCCTGCCAGCACAAAACTAACCCCCAGCGCTAGCGGGAGCACTTCATCCTGGCTCTGGCCCAAATGCTCAACAAGTCTAGTGACAGCCTCCATCTGCAGAGCAGGGAATAGTGATAGGCACACAACAGACACTAGATAGGAAACGGTCCATACGGGGTGATTTTTGAAAGCATAACCCACGGACCAAACAGTATTAGCCATAATCTTACGCATCTTTATAGCCCCTTTCAGCAGAAGTTTTATAACCTGCAGAATCTTCAGAGATCTGGTTTTTGAAAATTTCCATGAACTTTCCCTCTGCCTTCAGTAGGTCTTGGTAGGTTCCTTGCTCCACCACACACCCACCATCCAACACCACCACAGAATCAACACCACGCAACGTCCACGCACGATGAGACACCAACACCACCAAACGCCCGGCAGCAGCCACCTTCAACCGAGCAAAAATCTCCTCCTCAGTCTCAGCATCCACAGCACTAGTCGGCTCATCCAACACCCACACCGGCGCATCCCGAAGAACCACACGCGCCAACGCCAAACGCTGCCACTGACCACCCGAAAGACCAACACCACCAAACGACTCACCCAACTGAGCATCCAAACCGCCCTCAAGACCACGCACAAAATCATCAGCACAAGCCACCGACAAAGCCGACCACAAATCAGCATCACCAAGACGCTCAACCGCCTCCTGCGACAAACCCAGAAGAAGATTTTCACGCACAGTCAGTTCATAACGGCCGTAGTCTTGACTCACCAAACCAACATTTGCCAACATGTTGTATTTACTCTCAGAAGAAGCACCCTTATACGTTATGCTCCCCTGGGCAATTGGTGTAATTCCAAGAATTGCATTTATTAGCGTTGTTTTTCCCGCGCCCGAGGCACCAACTACTGCAATCATTTGATTATTCATCAGCTCAAGATTAATATCTTTAAGCGCAAAAGACGAAGCGCCCTCATACTGAACGGATACATCTTTGCATATAATTTTTGAAATATTTTCACGGTTAGGGTTAGAAGTTTTTATCTCAGAAGCATGGTCATAAGTATCAGAGTCGCATACCCTTCGGAATTGCTGAACAGATAATGCTCCATTAATAATCTGACCAAATGAATATCCCACCTCTTGGGTCGCGTTAACACAGGCAATGATTCCAATCAGCGATCCGGCCACATACGATATATTGGCGCCTGAATCCACAAGGAAATACAGGGACGCAAAAAGTAAGACAGAGCAGAGTAGCCCTGCAACTACGGAGATGATTCCTCTAACACTTTCAAGGCTCAATTCCCTACCGGCCGCCCGGCGTCGCCAGGACGCTACGCGTTGCGAGAAAAATCGGGAGGCTCTCATGAGGTGAAGTTCTTGGGCTCGACTCTGAGCCATCAGATTGTCTAGATAGTAGTTCTCTGCCCGATAGTCCTCGTACATTAGGGTGTAGATAGCGTAATCACGTTTAGCGAGGATTACCATTGCAATAGATAGGGGTAGTGAACACAGTGCCGCAAAAATTGCTGCCACAATGCTGACGTTCGCGATATTAAGACAGAGAAGTAACACCATTGCGAAGGCACTCACCAGTGTCATAACTGACATGGTGTGAACCTGCAATTCCTGTTTCGATATTGCCTCTCTAGCAGCACGTATATCTTCCTGTGATTTTGTGCTACCTATATCAGATAACGGAAATGTAGATAACCTGTTATTTAACATGCAGTGAACCCGATAGTTCACCTTTGATTTGAGGATGAGCATGTTACTTATGACCCAGCGTTTAGCAATGATATTAATTCCGACAACAAGGGCAAGAGCAACAATATAAATCCATGCTGTGCCACCATTTGAACCGCTCAAGGCTGATACTGTATGACCGATTAGCAAGGATTGGCTCAGGGGAATGCAGGCTATGACGGCTAGCGATAGGGCGACGCTCACCAGGGTTGTGGGACAGGTTTTCCAGGCTAGGCGGAAGGACCAGAGTATAGAAGAAAATAGCTTTTTCATTCTCACCACGCTCACAAAGTCATATTGAACTCATCTTTGAGCCCTGAAACTCCTCGATGAGCGGACATTGAAACACTACCCGTGCCTCACTAGCTACCCTACCCCTCAATGAAATATAAAACACACATATTCGTGCGTGTCCAAGAATATTAAGCAGACGTATCTGTGATATTTTCGGGCATTCAAGGGTCAGCTGACAGCTCTACCCGCAACGCCCCCAGCCGCCCTTCGTCATAGTCGGTCATATTAAGTTCATATTTCGCCCCAATGTCATGTCCAGAAATATTAGGACATCAACCGCCGCACCCCTTGCACGCCCTCGGAGGCGGTGGGTAGAGTGAAAGCGTTATCTATCAAGAGCGACCGAGAGATCTGGCTCGTCGACGTCGCAGCAACCTCGCCAGTATCCCCCACCGTCACGGTGCAGGGTGCGGACAAGGTGCTCCCGCCAGAACCGATAGAGAAGAATACCCTTCGGCACCCCTTGATGATGCGCACCCGCAAACCGGTGGCGCGCATCCTGCAGAAGAATTCGCGCACCCTTACGGTGCGTATCTATCGGGTGAACACGAAGGATGGTTATGACGACAGTTCACCCGGCTCTTTCTTTTGAGCTGTTCCCTCCGCGCTCACACGCGAGCTGTGAGTCGCTACTCCGCACGATTGCGGAGCTTGAGGGCACCAACCCCGACTACGTGTCTGTCACCTACTCCGGTGACGCGAAGCGCCGCCAGAAGACCCTGGCACTGCTCGACCACCTGGTGCATGAAACCTCCCTCACCCCGCTGGCTCACCTGATTTGTGCAGGCCATTCGGTGCACGAGCTGGAGCGTGCAGTCCGCCTAATCCTGGGTCTAGGCGTACGCGGCTTCCTGGCTCTTCGCGGTGACATTCAGGAGGGTCAGGTTTCTGAACTTCCTTTCGCCCGCTACCTGGTGGAGCTCATTCGCCGCGTTGAGCGTGAAGATTTCGCCCACCTGGCAGCTGGCAAGGTGTCGATTGGTGTGGCGGCGTACCCGCAGAAGCACCCCGAGTCGGCATCCCTGCTGCAGGATATTGAGATTCTGCTGTCGAAGCAGCGTGCCGGCGCGGATTTCGCTATCACCCAGGTGTTCTTCGAGGATGAGCGCTACAGTGCCCTGGTCGATTCGGCTCGCCTGGCGGGTGTGGACATCCCGATTATTCCGGGCATCATGCCGGTGACCTCCCTGAAGCGCCTGCAGAACCTCTGCCAGATGGCGGGCATGTCGGTTCCGACGGATCTTGCGTACGCCCTGGAGACCGCAACCAGTGACGCTGAGCTGCACCGCATCGGTGTTGAGTATGCGTTGAACCAGTGCCGCACCGTGATGGATGCGGGCGCACCGGGTCTGCACTTCTTCACCTTCAACGAGCATGCCGCGGTGCTGGACGTTCTGGACCAGCTGGACCTGCCCCGATACAGCAACCGTTTCTCCCAGCCCCTGAGCGAGCTGGAATTCGCCTAAACGCGACCCGCTCCACCCGGCGCGGATGCGCCACCCAAGTTTCCCCCAAAGTACCCCGGGAGCGTCCCGCGGATCTCGGCCCCATCGACGGGGCCGGCAGGGCCCGCTGATTCTCCCAGTTCTATCCCCAGTAAAGGAAAAAATTATTATGTCGAACACCGCATTCCCCGCCGCCACCATTGTTGGCTACCCCCGCGTGGGCCGCTTCCGTGAGCTGAAGAAGGCTCAGGAGGCTTTCTGGAAGGGCAAGGTCACCCTGCAGGAGCTGCAGGACACCGCCGCTGACGTGCAGCGCACCTACTTTGAGCGCGTGACCGCCGCGGGCCTGAAGGCTGACGACTACTCGATTCCGGCGACCTTCTCCTACTACGACCAGGTGCTCGACGTTGTTCGCCTGTTCACCCTGGTTCCCGAGCGTCTGGCTGAGGCTAAGGATGCACGCGGCCTGCTGGATCTGCCCGGTTACTTCGCACTGGCGCGCGGTACCGAGACCCTGCCTCCGCTGGAGATGACCAAGTGGTTCGACACCAACTACCACTACCTGGTGCCTGAGATTGGTGCCGGCACCGAGATTAAGCTGAACCTTGAGGCTATTGACGAGCAGCTCGAGGTCGCTAAGCAGGCTGGTGTGAAGGTGCGTCCGCAGATTGTTGGCCCGCTGACCCTGCTACTGGGCGCTAAGGCTGAGCAGGGTTCCGCCGAGGACTTCGCACCCATCGACCGTCTGGACGAGTTCGTTGCCGCTTACGCTCAGGTGCTGGAGCAGCTGGCTGAGCGCGGTGTTGAGTGGGTTCAGCTGGATGAGCCGGGCCTGACCGTGGACCGTGCCGACAACGCGAAGGTTGCGCAGCTGGCCGAGCGCACCTACCGTGCCCTGGCTGCCGCCGAGAAGCGCCCGCAGATTCTGGTGACCAGCCCCTACGGTTCCCTGCGTGAGAACCTGCCGGCACTGCTGGGTACCGGCATTGAGGCTCTGCACCTTGACCTGGTGCACGGCGTGTACTCGAAGGCTGAGCTGGAGTCTGTTTCTGCCGCTGGTGTGCACCTGGTTGCCGGTGTTGTGAACGGCCGCAACGTGTGGCGTGCCGATGTTCGCGCGGCTCTGAAGACTCTGGAGGCGCTGCCCGGCGCATCCGAGGGTGCCGTGTCTGTGGCTTCTTCGACCTCCCTGCAGCACGTGCCGCACGACCTGGAGCTTGAGGATCCCGCCGAGGTTCCCGTGGACGGCCTGGCATTCGCTGACCAGAAGGTCGCTGAGATTGCTCTGCTGGCTCGCGGCCTGGCCGAGGGTGAGGCCGCTATTGAGCCCGAGCTGAAGGCTGCCGACGAGGCACTGGCTCGCTTCGCTGCCGACCCGCGCAAGCACAACGACGAGATTCGTGCCCGCGCCGCCGCTGTGACCGCTGAGGACTTCGACCGCCCGACCATTGACGTTCGCCGCGCGGCTCAGGCTGACCTGAACCTGCCGAAGCTGCCGACCACCACCATCGGTTCTTTCCCGCAGACCGCTGAGATTCGCCGTCGCCGTGCGGAGGCTCGTGCGGGCAAGATTTCCGCCGAGGAACTGAACGGCTTCCTGCGTGACGAGATTGCTTCGGTTATCGCACTGCAGGAGGAGCTGGGCCTGGACGTGCTGGTTCACGGTGAGGCTGAGCGTAACGACATGGTTCAGTACTTCGCTGAGAACTTCGACGGTTTCGCAACCACCCGCCACGGCTGGGTTCAGTCCTACGGTTCGCGTTGCACCCGCCCCTCGATCCTGTTCGGTGACGTGAAGCGTCACGGTGAGGGCCTGCGCGGTGAGGCGTTCACCGTTCCGTGGAGCTCCCACGCACAGTCGCTGAGCGAGAAGCCGGTCAAGGGCATGCTCACCGGCCCGGTGACGATTCTGGCGTGGTCCTTCGTGCGTGACGACCAGCCGCGCCGCGAGACCGCTAACCAGGTTGCTCTGGCTCTTGCCGACGAGATTGCCGACCTGGAGCAGGCGGGCATCCGCATCATTCAGGTGGACGAGCCGGCTCTGCGTGAGCTGCTGCCCCTGCGCCGCGATGAGCAGCCGCAGTACCTGGACTGGTCGGTGAACTCCTTCCGCTTGGCAACCAGCGCGGTGAAGGATTCCACTCAGATTCACACCCACCTGTGCTACTCGGAGTTCAACGAGATTATCGACTCGATTAACGCTCTGAACGCTGACGTGACCAGCATTGAGGCCGCCCGCTCGCACATGGAGCTGCTGGCTGACATTCCGGAGAGCTTCGTTTCCGGTCTGGGCCCGGGCGTGTGGGACATCCACTCCCCGCGTGTTCCTTCTCAGGATGAGATTGAGTCCCTGCTGAAGGCTGCGATTGGTTACGGCACCATTGCTGACCTGTGGGTGAACCCTGACTGTGGTCTGAAGACTCGTGATTACGAGGAGACCAAGCAGTCTCTGCGTCACCTGGTGGACGCCACCAAGGCGATTCGCGCATCCCTCTAGGAGGCGCCTATTGGTTCCGCTACCTGCTGCGGGTTAACCGGATGATGGTTTGCTCGCGGTAACCTGCGGCAGGCGGCGGCTGTTCGGCTTCGTTCCGGTATGCGTACCGACTGTATGCCGAGCTTTTGGGGATAGATAACAGGCCCGCCCGTACGGTTTTTCTTCTGCACCGTACGGGCGGGTTTTTCTGCATCCTGGGGGGCTACCCTGCCCCTTTCTGCCGCCTAAAACGCCTCTGAGAAGCGCCTGTACCGGTGCGCCAGCATCTGACGGCGTGCCGGTCATCCTGTGGCTTGCGGGCGTAAGAACATAGAATGGAACCATGACTACTAACTCTGGAATCACTAAAGAATGGGTGGATGAAACCGTCAAGCCGGGCGACGATTTCTTCCGCCACGTCAACGGCAAGTGGCTGGCAACCCACGAAATCCCGGCGGACCGCCCCAAGGACGGCGGCCTGTACACCCTCCGCGATAACGCAGAGAAGCACGTGCGTGAGCTGGTGGAGAAGATCGCGAAGGAGCAGCCGGAGTCCCGTATTGGCGCACTCTACAACTCCTTCATGGATGTTGAGAAGATTGAGGCGGACGGCCTGGAGCCGCTGCTGAAGGAAATCGCCCCGATTCTGAACTCGGCAACCCCCTCCCACCTGGCTGTGACCCTGGCGCTGCTGTCTCGTGCGGGTCTGCCGCAGCTGTTCGCCTGGTACACCAGCAACGACCCGAAGGACCCGAAGAACTACACGTTCTTCCTGTACCAGTCGGGTCTGGGTCTGCCGGATGAATCCTACTACCGTGAAGAGAAGCACGAGGCTGCATGCGCGGCGTACGTTGAGCATATTGCCCGCATGTTTGAGCTGACCGGTCTGGCTGAGGGCTTCGGCCTGACCCCGGAGCAGGCGGCTCAGCTGGTGTTCACTCACGAGTCTGAGCTGGCTCGCCTGCACTGGAACGTCGTGGAGAACCGCGACGCCGAGGCGACCTACAACCCGTACCAGGCGACCGAGCTGGACGAGAAGTTCCCCGGCTTCCCGTTCTCGCAGTGGCTGCTGGCTCTGGGTGCCGACCCGGAGACCCTGGGTCAGGTTATTGTGGCTCAGCCGTCCTTCTTTGAGGGTGCGGCTAAGCTGTTCACCTCCATCCCGCTGATGAGCTGGAAGCTGTGGGCTGTGTGGACTGTTCTGCGTTCACGTGCGCCGTTCATGTACGACGAACTGGTTCAGGAAAGCTTCAACTTCTACGGCAAGACCCTCTCCGGTACCCAGCAGATTCGTGAGCGCTGGAAGCGCGGCGTGGGCGCTGTCGAGAAGGCTCTGGGTGAGGAGATTGGCCAGGAGTACGTGGCTGTGCACTTCCCGCCTTCGCACAAGGAGAAGATGCTGGTTCTGGTCGGCAACCTCCTTGAGGCGTACCGCGAGTCTATTGAGTCGCTGGACTGGATGACTGAGGCAACCCGCCAGAAGGCGCTGGAGAAGCTGTCGAAGTTCGTCACCAAGATTGGTTACCCCGATAAGTGGCGTGACTTCTCCGCACTGGAGCTGGCGCCCGGTGACCTGTTCGAGAACCTGCGCCGTACCGGTGCGTTTGACGCTGACTGGCTGATTGCCCGTAAGGGTCAGCCGGTGGATAAGTCGGAGTGGCTGATGACTCCGCAGACCGTGAACGCGTACTACATGCCGCCGGCGAATGAGATTGTGTTCCCGGCAGCGATTCTGCAGCCGCCGTACTTCAACCCGGATGCTGACGATGCGGCGAACTACGGCAATATCGGCATGATTATTGGCCACGAGATTGGTCACGGTTTTGACGATCAGGGTTCCCGCTATGACGGTGACGGCAAGCTGGAAAGCTGGTGGACTGAGGAGGATTACGCGAAGTTCAAGGAGCGTACCTCCGCGCTGGTGGAGCAGTACAACGCGTACGTTCCGGTGGGTCTGGACCCGAAGTTCCACGTGAACGGTGAGCTGACTCTGGGCGAGAATATTGGCGACCTGGCTGGCATGTCGATTGCGTTGAAGGCGTACCGTCTGGCTTTGAAGAAGCAGGGCATTAAGTCGCTGGCTGACGCGCCGGTGATTGACGGTATGACCGGTATTCAGCGTTTCTTCTTCTCGAATGCTCGCGGCTGGTGCACGAAGTCCCGCCCGCAGCATGCTGAGGTGATGATTTCGGTGGATCCGCATTCGCCGGATGAGTTCCGTGTGAACGGTGTGGTGCGCAATATTGATGAGTTCTATGAGGCGTTTGGTGTCTCTGAGGGCGATGCACTGTACCTGGCTCCGGAGGAGCGCGTGCGCATCTGGTAGCATCCCGATAAGGGTATATGCTTTATTGCACATATAAGAAAAGCGCCCGCCTCGTGGGTTTATTCCACGGGGCGGGCGCCTCTCTGTTGTTAGAAGCTACAAGCTTCTAGGCTCCTGAGTTTTAGGAAGCAGAAGCCGATGCAGAAGCGGAAGCCTCAGAGTCAGACTTCATGCCAGTCAGCTTCCATGCACCGTTCTCGTACACACCGCGCAGGGTACGCTCGTTGACGTTCTCGCGGCCGCTTTCGGGGACCTCCAGAACCTTATCCTTAGATGCCATGAATTCGCCGCGGGTAAGGGTGAAGCGAACATTCCAGGTGTATGCCTTACCATCGCGGGTGGGCTGTGCGGAGAGCAGGGTGATGGTGACGGTCGGGTCGTGCATCCAGACTTCGCCCTTGACCAGCTTTTCGCCGAGGGTGCCATCTTCCGGCTCGAGCATCGACTTGAGTTCGCTCTTGTCCATGGCGCTTTCACGCAGGAGCTCAGTCTTGCCGGTGCGCATGTAGTATTCCATGGCTGCGCCAAAGAATGCGATGGACTGGTACAGGCCCTCTACGCTGTTTTCGTTGGCGACGGCGGGCTTGGTCGGCACGGGCACGTTCTTGGCCGGCTCGGTGCGGGTTGCCAGCTGGTAGTCGGCAGGCTTGGAGGTGTAGCCGTCGAGGACTGCAGCACCGGAGTAGTCGGCGCGTGCGTTGTTAACTTCGGCGTCCGAGGTAGAAGCGCTACCGGATGCAGATGCGGAGCCGCTGGATGCCGGGGACTGCGAACCGCATGCGGCAAGGAGGGTTGCGCCACCGGCGGCTACAACCAGGCCGAGTGCGGATCGGCGGGTTACGTTCTTCATTTTTTCTCTCTATCTGTGGTGTGTTTTCCGCACCGTGGTGCGGGTGATGCCTGGGGCATCTAACGGGAAGACGGCACCACATGAGTGTGGTGCCGTCTTCCAGTATATGTCTTGGGCTGGGGCCGTAGGTTTTAGCCGCCGTAATAGTAGTAGTTGCTGTAGGAGCTACCGTAGTAGTCGCTGATGACGATGCGGCCGCGGCGGCCGTAACGGTGCGAGTAGTAGCCGTTGTAGGGGGTGCGGCGCACGGTGGGGCGGTAGGTGGTTGCCTGCGCGGGGGTGAGCAGTGCGCCGAGGGCGGTTGCTGCGCCTGCGCCTGCTGCGGCGAGTGCTGCGCGGCGGGTGAGGCGTGCGGGCTTCTTGGTGGCCATGATGTGCCTTTCGGGGTCGGTGTTTCTGTGAAGTGACGTGGTGCGTGCACGGCGTGCGGCTGTGCGTTGAACCTTTCTTATTGTAAGCCTCAACGTTAATGTTTTTGCGTGCAGAGTGCACCTTCTAGTTGAGGGTTAGACCATGCGGGCTAGTCAACGTTTTTCCGGCAGATAAATTGCGGAAATATTGGTTGAGAAACACGCCGCGCACGCACTAAATACGGGCTGAAAACAGCCTAAATTGCGGGCTACATGTCTACTTCGGCGAGGCCACTGATTTTGCCGTAGCGGAAGTACCGGAGGGTAGAGCGGCGGTTCGCCCAGGCATTAATCTGGGCGACATCGTCGGGGTTGCCGATGTCTGGCCAGCGGTCGTTTTCGATCCTGAATCGGGTCATTGCGAGGAGGGGGTAGCTGCCGAAGACGGGGCAGAATTCTGTGACCAGTTTGCCGGATTTTGTGTAGAAGTGGAGGGAGTCTGCGTGTTCACGGTCGGTGTTGTTGTCGTATGAGACTGCGTCAATCGCATTGAGCGGGAAGAAGACCGTATCGTTGAACGGCTCTCCCCTTTCGATTCCTTCGGGCGAGATTTTAGTGTAGCTACCGGCGGCGTCGCAGAAGAAGAACATGAAAAAGCCGATCATGCCGAGGCCAATAAAGTCGAATGCGAAGTGGAATCCTACGTCTTCCCAAAGGTGAATGAGGAAGACTCCTATTGAGAACGGGAGAATTACTAGGGCATAGGTAGCAATTTCGAAGCGGTTCGTTCGGATGACGTATACGGCTTCGGCGCGTAGTTTCTTGTCGCGGCGTCGGTTGAGTTCGTACGTGACGACGATGCGGAGGACCTTGTAGATCAGTATGGAGTCGAGTGCACCCCATATGAAAATCATGATGGTGTTGACCATGGTCGCTCACCAGCCTTTCTATCTATCGGTGACCCGCAGTCTTCCAGCAACGGTGCGGAAGAGGCGGATTTGCTCTCAGAGTAGCTAACGAAATCGGGTGGTTGAGCCCAGATTCGCGTTATCCGTGGAGTGGTTGCCGAGTCTTCACCGGAGCATTGCGTCGAGTTAACCTTCTGGTCAGATACGGTGCGATAGGCTAAGGATGTGCCCGCCACCTCACCGGAGCGAGCATGATTCACCAACCACTACCGCACAAGGACGTACACACTATGAGCGCTGTTGAAGACGGACTCCTCGGAGGACTTATCGTCGCCCTAATACCGGGCTACCGCATTAAGCTCGGCAAACCCACCCTGAATAAGAGGCAGAAGAGGCCCATCGCGGCGTTTATCTTCTTCTGGCTTGTAACTATTCTCGGGTTTGTCGGTGCACCGCTTATTTGGCTATCTCTTGGTCGCTGGGATGCCCAACCAGGAACAGAAGAATTTACTGTTGCAATTTCTGGCCTCATTTTTAGTATCGTGTCTCTTGGCCTGCTGGGCGCTATTCCTCTGAACCACTGCTACGCCTTCTACCTTGAACTGCGCGAGGATTGCGTGCGCTGGCGTAATTGGCGGTGGAAGGAACGCACGTTTACCTACCCCTCGATTACGTTTGCCCACGTGGAGAATAACGGCAAGAACGGGTTCTTGCGCATTGGCAGCGCTGAGATGGGTAAGCGTACCTGCAGTTTTGACCCGTATCAGTTTGATGCGACGATCCTCATGGCGCAGGTGCTGTACCGTGATGATCATGGGCGTTGGGCTGAGGAGGACGGCCTGGATGTGATGAGCGTGGTGGGTATGTATGGTTCTTCGCGTGATATTTATGCCCAGTTTTATGACTTGTGTGAGACGAAGTATGTGGTGGGTGTGACGAAGAGTGAACGTCAGAAGCGCCGCCGTAGGGCTGCTCGTAATGAGGCGCGTAGGTTGGAGCGTCAGCAGGCACGCGAAGCAAAGAAAGCTCCGAATTCTCGTGAGAAATGAGGTGAGTGATGGAATCTCATAACAAATGGTCGGAAAGAATTACAATGCTTTTTCTGACGATGTGCGTTGGGTATATCTTTTTTATTATTCCTATAAATCTACGTGATGACAGTGACGGTTTCACCGCCACCTGCACCGTGACTAAGGCGTACACGCAAGAGCGTCGCGGCACAGACCTTGGTGGCATGACTGACATTGGCTTGAAGGGCGTCTTTGAGACGGAGGAGTGCGGCACCCTCACAATGTTTGAGCCCCCTGAGGGTTGGAATATTTCCGCGTATGTTAAGACGGCGCAGCCAGGAAAAAAGTATCTGTTCCATGTTTCAAATCGTTCACCTAAGAAAGATCAAGATTTTGTAACAACCCGCTTTGAGGAAATTAAGGAATAACAGTTCGCAGCTCCAGAGCCTGCGGAGAACCCACCAGGCAAGACACTGAAAGTAGGAAAGCAATGTTCCCATGGATTAAGAAACTCACATCCCCGGAAGCCAGAATTTTCATTAGTCTTGTTCTGGGTATGGGGTTATTGTTTACATTCATGCACTATACAACGCATATCGAAGATAAAAATTGGTACGCCGTATGCACCGTGAAATCAGCTAGAGTTGAAATTGTTGGGGGTCAGGTGTCAAACATGACTGACACTTCTCCCAAAGGTATTTTTGAGGCAGATGAATGTGGTGTTATTGAAATGTATAACGCTCCAGATGGCAAAAATATTCCGGAGTATGTTTCCCAAATTCAGACGGGAAAGAAATATAAAATGTATAAAACATGGAGCACGAGAAATGATGATAGAAACTTTAACACTCTTCGCCTTGAAGAAATCAAAGAATAACAGTTCTCAGCTCCAGAGCCTGCGGAGAACCCACCAGACAAAACACTGAGAAAGTAGGAAAGCAATGTTTCCATGGATCAAGAAACACATACCCCCGGAAGCCAGGACATTTATCGCCTGCACCTTCTCAATAATGGTTGTCTTTGGTCTGTGTTACTACATAACACATGCCGAGGATAAAAATGCATATGCCGTATGCACTATAAAGAGCCACAAAATTGAAGCTATTGGTGGGCAAGCGTCCAACTACACGGTTGAAAGCCCCAAGGGTATCTTTGAGACCGACGAGTGCGGAACACTTGAAATGTATGGGACGTCGGATGGAAAAAAGATACCGGAGTATGCATCTGCGATTCATGATGGAAAGAAGTACAAGGCATACAAATCTGCGACCGACAAAAATAAAGATAAAAACTTCGGTATCGTCCGCCTTGAAGAAATCAAAGAATAACCAACTTATGAGCCATAAATAAAGCCTCGGGCGGCGCGAGCCTACAACTCGCGCTACCTGGGGCTTTCCATATGAAATCAGCGGACAATTTCGCGTCACCCTTCACCTTCAACAATGCAGGAGGAGCAGAGTCCCCCTCATAGCAGCTCAGGAAATTGGGTGGTCACGCACGGATCCCGGCCCTCTGATGAATGGTCGCCCAGTCTTCACCCGAGCCTTGCACCCAGTTAACCTTCTGGTCAGATACGGTGCGATAGGCTAAGAACGTGCCCGCCACCTCGCCGTAGCGAGCACGATTCACCAACCACTACCGCACAAGGACGTACACACCATGAACGCAGCTCTTTGAGACGACCCGCTTTGAAGACATCACAGAATAACAGCCCGCAACCCAGAAAGAAGGTGAAGAGCAGTGAAAAAGAACTCCCCCAGGAAAAAGAATGTTTCAAAGAAAAGAAACAGTTCAAAGAAAAATGGTTATTCGAAGAAAAAATCTATTATCGCAAAGAAGCCCACAAAGAAAGTTGCTTTCAAGAATTTTCTTCGCTCAAAGGCTAACGATATTTGGCGTGACCGCGAGAGAATCCTACTGATGTTGTGCCTTCTGGCTTTTCCCGCCTCCTTATATTTCATTTCTTATGTCAACCCGTACAACGACTCCACTATCTGCACTGTTACGTCAGTCGAAATCGTTGAACATGAGGACCCCTACTCAATCTCCGGAGAATTCGAAACGGAAGAGTGCGGAATCATCACAACATCGAACGCCCCCGATGGAGAACGTATCTACCCCTACCTCAAGAACTTTAAGACGGGCAAGAAATACAGGGCATATAAGTCTCTGCTGACCCGCAACGATGAATTCGACTTCAGCGTCCTCCGCTTCGAAGAAATCAAAGAGTAACCCCTCCCCCGCAGAAAGGATCCACCGTGAGCTTTATCGGCGAATTTATTATCGACTTTATTGGAGAGGCTATCGCCTCCTCGCCTACACTGCAGCGAGTGCTCCTGTGGATTCTTTTCTCTGCGTCCGTGCTTCTCATGCTTGTCCCGGTCATTACGGGCGAGTACGCGTGGAGCATCCTGGCTATTTCTACGATGCTGTTTTCTGTCGTGGCGATTGACGGCACGCATGAGCGCTGCGTGAAAGACGCGAAGAACGGCGGCGCGTACCATTACTTCCTGCTGACGGTGGGCACGCTCTGCGTTGCTGCGATTGTTCTGCTCGCTGCACTCTCCCTGGCGGGTGTCCCGCAGGTTGCCCTCACCCCGCAGACGGACGGCATCAATTTCGCGCCCTGGTATGTGGCGGTGTCCGCGCTGGTTCTTCTGCTGTTTTTCTACAGCGCCGCGGAGCCGAACGAGGAGATCCCTAACCTGCGACGTATGGAGCGCATCAACCGGTACGTACGCCTGGTGGTGCTGGGTGTGAGTGCCCTGATGGTGTTCTTCTGCCTGCTGATTCCGGTGGTTTCGTTCGCCGCTGCCGGTTATGAGCCTGTGGGTGTTTCGGTGGTGCTGTGCCTGGTGCCGGTTTTCCTGATTTTTGTGCGCCGCGCCCTGTTCAAGCTGTGGGCAGCGACCTTTGAGGAGGGTACTGCCGGGTATGGCGTGTTGCGTGGCTTCTGCGTGGCCCTGGTGGGTTTGGGTGGATGTTTGGCGGCGGCCCGTCTTGCCGTGGATGTTGTGCAGTACGGTAGCGGCTTGTCGTTGGTGTATGTGGTGCCGGTAATCGCCTCGTACCTGCTGGCGAAGAGGTACCTGACTGTGGGTGTCGCTATCCCCGAGAAGGAAGACGAGGAGGAGCCGGAGGCTGAACCGGCAGCCAGCTAAACCGTGGAACCCCGTATAGATAAAGCCCCGCGGGTTGAGGAGTCTTGTGCGCCAAAGCGCACGGTCTAGGATGATTCACACACCGGGGTATCCTTGGGGAAGGTACGCCGCCTGCGGGTGGCGCACTTCCGGATATTCACCAACCACACGAAACGAGAACCCACTATGCGCACTTTCCTCATTATCTTCTGGGGTATCTTCGCTCTAGTCGCGACAGTTGCGACATTCTACGTCATCATCAATTACGAAGTGCAGCGCTGGAAAGATAAAAAGCGGCAGCGCGAGGGTATTTATATTCGACGAGTTAATCAGGGCGAAGCTCTCATTATGATATTTACCCCCGCCTTCCCCAGCCTTTCGTTTGTAGCCCACATATACGGCGGCCCGGATTCAATAGATATATGGGTTGACATAGTGGGCTTTTTGCTATCGGCTATGTTCATGTCCTTTTTGCGTTATGTGCATGTCGCTTATGTGAAGCTTTCTCCCGAAGGTATCGAGCAACGTATGTGGTCGGCACGCACGACCGTCTATCCCTTCAACGCCATTGACGGCATTGAATACTATGAGGCAACCTCTACAGACAACCAGGATCTTGTGTCTTTCTACAGTAAATCCGGAAAACTAATTGCCGCTTTCTGCCCGATTATTCATAAAAATTATCGTCTGATGGCGATTGTGCGGTTCAGGATTGATAATGACCGCTGGCCTGATATGAATAATCCGAGTGATATTGCTCGGGTGGATGCTCTAGATAGTGGCCCTGATACAGTCCCGTACTTCAGGGGAAAAGAGAAAGTCACCGGCCTTGCCGACGTCTACATGTAGCATCGTACGGCGTTAGCTTCGAATATAGAGAAGGCCCCTGGGCTGAGAGATTATCTCTCAGACCAGGGGCTTTCTGCATGCCAGCAGCGGCTCACCTGAGCGCCACCACCCGCCGGTGAATGGTCGCCCAGTCTTCACCCGAGCCTTGCACCCAGTTAACTTTTTAGCCACCTAACCCGTAGACCATCAAAGTGCTCGACATTTCCACTTGTCAGAGCTTTCAAGCACATAGAGTATCCTTGGGAAAGGTACGCCACCTTCGGGTGGTGCGCTTCCGGATATTCACCAACCACATACGAAATGAGGACTTTCATGTCTGAAAACACCCCGCAGCCGGCTGCACCGCAGCAGCCGCAGTTCACCCAGCAGGCACCCGCCGCACAGCCCGCATACGGCGCACCCGTCGAGGCGCCGAAAAAGAAGAAGTGGGCGGCAGTAACCGCACTGGTTCTGGGTATTATTTCCGCCCTGACTGGCATCCTTGTTATTGGTTCGTTCCTGACCATCCCGACCATTGTTTTCGCGGTGATTGCTCTGGTCATGGTCAAGAATGGCACCGGCAAGGGTAAGGGTATGGCGATTGCCGCTCTTGCACTGGTTCTGGTGGCGTACATTGCTACGTTCGCTTTCTTCCAGATTCGTGCGGCGAACGTTGAGAAGTCTAACCGAGAGGCCCGTGAGGTTATCCAGAAGTGCGAGAACCACGAGCCTGGCTACTACATCATCGAGAAGGACGGCAAGCGTTACTGCAACGCTGGCGGCTGGGTCTACGAGATGGATAAGTAAACCGGTTCTTCTGGTTTATTGACCAATGATGCGATAGGTGGGGGCGTTCGTTCACGCGGCGATGACCGTGCCTGCGAGCGCCCCTCACCCCTATCCTCCGTGGGTGCTTCAGCATCTGGCGGCGAGTACACCCCGGAGCACCTGCAGCGCATCCTCGATGCGCACTCCACTACCGTTACCGACTCCTACTGATTGAAGGAGCGAATAGCCAAAATGATGTCTCAAGAATCTGCTATTACCTTTTGGGGCGTATGCTCCATCATCACGACTATTTTCACGATTTTCACCCTTGCCGCTTACATCATCAATCGACGCCGTGACGAGAAGAAGAAGCGTGAAGGCATCTACATTAGTCGTCTGCGAGCGCTGCTGGCGTACGCTATTGTCTTTATCCCGGGCTTCCCGATTATCCGCTATTTTTTGTCGCTCAATGGCCCTGAGACTAACCCCTATACGGAGGGTATCTGCATCTTCATGACTGCTTTCCTCTTGTTCTACCTGTGGCACGTCAACGCCACGTACATGAAGATTTCTTCTGAGGGTATTAATATGCACACCCCCATTCGCGGGTCGAGGATCTGCCCTATCGGCGCGATTGATAGCGTTGTTTATAGCGAGTCCAAGGATGAAGATACCCCAAGCCGGATGTGGTTCCTCACTAAGTCGCGTGCGCGTATTAACCCGTTGAACCCGAATTATGACGAGTACTATCTCTTGGTCATTACCCGGTTCAGGATTAAGTATGGTCGCTGGCCTGAGCTGGATAATCCGGCTGACGTGGATAAGGTGAACCAGCTGGATAACCGTGCTGAAGTCATTCCGTATTTCATGAATAATCAAGAAATTTCGGGTCTTGCCGACATCGACATGTAGCCCCCGGTTTGTAGGCTGAAGGCTCCCGGGGATGCGCGGCTCACCCCCGCGCTACCCCGGGGCTTTCGGGGCTCATACGCCCCTCAGTGCCCTAAGAACTCTACCCTCAGCATGTAGGCACCGCCGCCTAGTTTGGGTGGGGTGCGTGCTCTTCCTATTCACCAACCACACGAAACGAGAACCCACCATGCGCACTTTCCTGATTATCTTTTGGGGTATCTTCGCTGCGTTCACAACAGTTGCGACATTCTACGTCATCATCAATTACGAAGTGCAACGCTGGAAAGATAAGCAACGGCAACGTGAGGGTATCTATATCCGACGAGTTACTCGGATCGAAGCTCTTCTCATTACGATATTTACCCCCGTTTTTCCGTGTGCTATGTTTGCAGGTCATATATTTTTTGACCCTGAGTCAGCAAGGATAACGATTGACATAACGGCCTTGTTAGTATCAGTACCATTTGCCGCATACTTACGGTATGTGCATGTTGCCTACGTGAAGACCTCCGCCGACGGCATCGAGCAGCGTATCTGGTTCTCCAACCCGACCCGCTACCCTTTCAACGCGATCAACCGCGTCGTGTTCTACAAAGCATCGAATTATGAAGACGACGATATGGTGGGGTTCTACGCTAAATCAGGCACCCAGATTGCCCTGTTTAGCCCGTTGCCTTATAAAAATTACCGGCTTCTGGCGATTGTACGGTTCAGGATTGAGAACGAGCGCTGGCCTGATATGGACAACCCGGATGACGTAGCGCAGGTGGACCGTTTGGATTGTGCCGGGAAGACGATGCGCTACTTTGAGAATCTGGGGAAGGTTACTGGCCTTGCCGACGTCTACATGTAACCAACCACCACGCTAGGACATTTCATGCTCAGAAAATTTCTTGCCGAAACCGTCACCAACGGCTCCATAGGACTCAACCGCCCCAAGGGTTATATTCCTCTGGGACAGCGGCAGAAAAAGCCGCTTTTGGCTGTTTTGATTGCGGACGCTTGTACAGTGGTTGTCTGCCTCCTGTGTCCTCTGCTTTTCAGGGCAGAGAGCCTTGTTGACTACATTCCAGCCTACATATTTACAAACATAGTTGGAATGCATTTCTGGTTCTTAGCTATTCACACCAATTCCTTCTACGTCCAGCAGAATGAAACCTCCGTGAAATGGCGGAACTGGCGATTCAAAACCCGCGAGTTCGACTACAGCAGCATCACCAAAATACACATGCAGGTCAACGGCAAGGGCGGGCACCTACTCATCAGCAGTAGCCAGATGGGGCGCTACCGTCTGGGTTTCAGCCCCGTCTTCTTTGACGCCACCTACATTTACCACATGATTCTCTTCCGCGAGCGCTACGGAATCTGGCCGCCCAAGTACATCCCTGAGCTCTTCGTAGAGTTCGGCGATTACGAGGACATGGACGCTCTCATCAAGGTCATCTGCTACGCCCGCACGTATGAAATTGGTTCCCCCGAGGCTGGGGAGTACCGACAGATCCCGGAACACCTGCAGCGCATCCTCGACCGCGCCGCGGCAGAGTCCAAATAGTTGAAAGGGAAATAGCATGAACGCTATCTCTGAAACCTTCAGAATCCTATGGCTAATCTTCCTGTGGCTTATCTTTATCTTCATGGCCCTTGCATCACTAGGGATGAGTGTTATTGACGTTTGGCCCTGGGGCGCGATGTTCTTCATTGCAGGTCCTATAGGCCTCTCAGCTATAGATACGGTGCGCAGTAAAAGCTATGGATATGAAGCAAACGGTGGCCTCTTCCACCACTTCTTTATCTTCGTTCACTCCATCAGCGCAGTGGGCTTGATTGTTCTGACGGTTCTGACCGCTTTTGGGGTACTGCGCACTGCGGATGCAATGCTGTGGACCCCGGAGACGAACTTCGCTTCCTGGTACATGACTGGCGGGCTGCTCATTGTCGACTTCCTTATCTACCGCACCGAGCCTAATGACGATATTCCTGACCTGCAGCGCATGGAACAGCTGGACAGGTGCTCAGCCCGAGTGGGCGTTGTGTCGGCGGCTATTTTCACGGTTCTGTGCCTTGTGGTTCCTCTGACCAGTTTCATGACTGCAGGCTATGATCCGGCGGCTCTGGCGGTTGCGCTTTTCCTGGCCCCGGGGTTCCTGCGTGTTGTGCGTGAGGGCCTCTTCTACCTGCAGGGCACCCGATTTGAGGAGGGAACCGAGGGATACCGCATCCTGCGTGCCGTGTGTATTGGCGTGGCTGGTTTGGCGGCGTGTATTGCGCTCGGATACGTCGGCTATTCGCTGGTTCGCCTGGAGTGGTTGCCTGCGCTGTTCTTTGCTGCCTCGGTGGCGATGAATGGGTGGTCGGTGAAGAAGTACGTGACCGTGGGTATCACCATTCCTGAGAAGGAAGACGAGGAAGAGCAAGCCGCTACGGAGGGCAAATAATATGCGTATTTTCTTTATTATCTTCTCCGGAATTATTTTCGTGCTGTCCTTTATCTCTGCTGTCTACATCATTATTAGGTATGAGATTAATCGACGCCAAGATAAGAAAAAAGAAGCACAGGGAATTTACATTAAGCGAGTAACTCGCGCTGAGACGTTACTCTGCCTGTTCATTCCGATGCTCCCTTGTCTTGCTTGTCTGGCAAATATTCAAAGTGAAAATGTGAATATCTGGTTGAATACATTAAATATTATTTTTGTATTTTTCTGCTGTCTTTATGCCCGCTATGTTTTTGTCGCTTACGTGAAGCTCTCCCCCGAGGGTATTGAGCAGCGCGTCTGGTCAGCCAACCCAACCCGCTACCCCATTAACGCGATAGACAGCATCGTGTATTACGAAACATTGAATGTTGAAGACCAGGATATGGTGGGCTTCTACACCCGCTCCGGTAAACAGATTGCTGCTTTTGGTCCCATGACTCACAAGAATTACCGCCTCATGGCGATTGTGCGGTTCAGGATTGAGCAAGAACGTTGGCCTGACATGAATAATCCCGCTGATGTAGCTCAGGTAGATAAGCTGGACAATGGCTATATGACCATTCCTTATTTCAGGGGCCGTGAGAAGGTAACTGGCCTTGCCGAGGTTGATATGTAGCCCTCCCAATAAGCGCCGGCTACCCCCTACATCCGAAGAGCCGCAACCGGCACGAACACCACCAACACCGCGAAAGAGGAGCACGCATCATGCACACCTTTTTCCTTCTACTCTGGGGCACCTGCACCCTCGCATCAGTCATCGGCGCCATTATTGTCGTTGTCCTGCATAATAGGCACCTGCGCCAGGACATGAAGCTCCGCGACGAAGGCATCTACATTACACGCGTGCCCCGCCGTGAAGCACTCGTATGCCTTCTCACACCCATATTCCCGGCAGGTTTCTTCGCGCTCTACCTCTACACGCAGGCAGAGCTCGGTATCCTCTTCAACCTTCTGGCGTTCATCTCGATGCTCTTCTTCCCCTACCACTTTCTGAACGTTCACCTGGTGTACACAAAAATCACGCCCGACACTGTGGAGCAGAAACTCTCACCGTTCGCCACCGTAACCCCCTACCCGATTAGGGCTATCGACCAGGTTTTCTACTTCCAAGGTGAGGCGGAGGAAGAATTGGAATGGGCTGGGGTAGGGACCGACAGCGCCACCTTCTACACCAAGAAAGGCAAAGAAATCGCCAAGCTAGACCCCGTTGGCAAGAACCACCGGTTGCTGGCAATCGTACGGTTCCGGCTCGAGTTTGAGCGCTGGCCTAACCTGCGGGACCCGCAGGATCTGGCGTATGTTGATACGTGGGATAGCCGCGAGTGGACGCAGCCCCTGTTCAGGAAGCTGTACAGAAGGCGCAACAAAATCACCGGCCTAGCGGACATCAAGATGTAGCGCCGCACGGCAGCCGATACGATAGACCCAAACACCGAACCCTATTCACCAACCACACGAAACGAGAACCCATCATGCGTACTTTCCTGATTATTATCTGGGGCATTATGGCCTTTATCTCGGTAACCGGGACACTCTACATCATCATCAATTACGAGATTCAGCGCTGGAAGGATATAGAGCGCCGCCGCCAAGGCGCCTACATCCGGCGAGTTAATCAAGCAGAGGCTCTTCTAGCGATATTTACCCCTGGGTTCCCGTGTTTTGGTTTCTACCTTCATCTTGTTGACGAGGGTTCTGCGGGTATCTTCTATGAATCGATTGCATTATTTCTGTCAATTGGACTCATGATGTATGCCTGGTATGTGCATGTTGCCTATGTGAAGATTTCCCCTGAAGGTATTGAGCAGCGTATGTGGTCGGCGCGCACGACCGTGTACCCGGTCAACGCTATTGACGGCATTGAATACTACGAGGCAACCTCTACAGACGACCAGGACCTTGTGTCTTTCTACAGTAAATCCGGAAAACTAATTGCCGCTTTCTGCCCGATTATTCACAAGAATTACCGCCTCATGGCGATTGTGCGGTTCCGTATTGAAAACGATAGGTGGCCTGATATGAACAACCCTAATGATGTTGCTCGAGTAGATTATCTGGATGATAAATATATGACGGTTGGCTATTTCAGGAGTCGTGAGAAGGTCACTGGCCTTGCCGACGTTGACATGTAAATCCATCAAGAAGTGAGGCAGTTAATGGAAATTAATTACAAACGCCGCCAAAGAATAGCACTCATTATTTCATTCATCATTCTTTGGTACATGTTCTTCGTATTCCCTAAATACTCACGTGATGACAGCGACGGTATCACCGCCACCTGCACCGTAACTAAGGCATATACAAAAGAGATTGGCGGAACAGTAAGCGGCATGAATGATACTAGACCCAAAGGTATTTTTGAGACAGAAGAATGCGGCACTCTCACGATGATTGTTCCTCCGGAAGGTCGCAAGATTCCCGAGTATGTTGAGACCGCCAAGCCTGGCAAAAAATACCTATTCCATGTCGCAAACTCATCTTTAAAAAAGGAACGAGATTTTGATACAACCCGCTTTGAAGAAATCAAAGAATAACAACCTCATAAACTAAAAACAAAGCCCCCGCAGCCGAGAGTGAACTGCGCCCCGAAACTTGGACGCTTTAAATACTAGCCGTTATGCGGCCTCCT
>ERZ1674288.25-NODE-25-length-26381-cov-12.808022_pt1 | contig 26381 bp, 22 predicted proteins | sample MGYA00581190_ERZ1674288 | MGnify/ENA primary metagenome ERZ1674288 (study PRJEB41354, sample SAMEA4873332) | human saliva metagenome | biome: human-associated habitat [ENVO:00009003]; feature: mouth environment [ENVO:08000002]; material: saliva material...
TTTTTTTCATTATCCTCCTGATTTTCAGGAAATAGTGAAAAAATCCGCGATTTTTTTCATAATCCAGGTCACAAATAGGCAGTTAGGGTGCCGGGAGAGCTCCCCGACCCAGGTCCCCTGCAGGAGCTCATCCTAGCGGGAAGCCGCGCCCATCGCTCTACTTGTTATGCTGCTTGAGCCATTTTTCAGCAAAGAGCTTGTAGCCCTGCGGTTCAAGGATATGAGACGCCTTCCACTTATTGGGTCGCTCCGCGGTACGGTGCAAACGCACATAGTAGGCGGGGCTGAGGCTTCCCTCGACTCGCACGCTAACCGTGAGCCAGTAGGGGTTGTCCCCACCAGGAACTTTCAGGGTCGGGTCATCAACCAGTTCAGCGCTGATTACGGTTCCTTTCAAAAGGTCAATACGCGAGTTAGGCCCGTACTCATTCTGCACTTCGGGGTCGACCATGGGGTAAAGCTCTTCTGACCATTCCTTGTACGGCTTGCCGTTGGTGTAGGCGGCGACGATTGCTTTCGCGGCTTCAAGAGCACGACCGCGGTCTTCGTCAGTGATGCTGTTGAGGGTGGGAACACTGGAGGGCTGCTGGGGTCCGCCACCGGTTCCTGCCAGAGGGGAGGGGTCAAGGCTCACGGTCGGGGTCGGGGTGGCTGCCGCAATGGTGGATGCTGCGGTGGTGCTTGCCTCTGCGCTCGGGGAGGCGGTCACCTCGGCGACGGTGGGGGTGCGACCTGCGGTGGTGGTTGCAGGTGCAGGAGTGGTGGAGCTGGGGGTGGGGGTGCTGGTTGCGGTTGAGGCGCCACCGGTGATGAGGGTTCCGCCCGGCGCGGAGCTATCGGTGCTAGCGGAGCAGCCGCTGGCGAGCAGTGCGAGGGCAGCGGCGGTTGCGGTGATTTTGCGGGTCATGGAGAGGGGCTTTCTCTGATGAACGGTATCTATGTATCGGTGTGATGCGTCTAGGCGGGGCATATGCTTAGGCTGTGTAGCGTTGCGACCGCCTGCGGCTGGTGTCTGCGTCGGGCGTTGACGCATAGTGGGTGCACGGTTAGGTACCGGATTATCGGTAGAAATTCGGTGTTTTTTGTGCAGTCCAGCTCATATCATGGTAGCTCAGGGCGAGCGCCTGCAGGATATCTTTAGGCATGATAGGGTATCTTTTGACACCGATAACCACGTGCCGCCGTGTTTTTGCGTCTTGCAGTCCTCGATGTTGTGTTCTGGCTCAGATGCTTTTCCTGCGGCACCGCATACTCTCATCACTCATTCAATCTCTGCCCTCCTGCTGGGGGTGGTTTTGTCGCGCCCCGAATCGCGGGGTCTACGTATTTTGGAGATTGTTATGGAGAACAAGGGTGGAGTAACTATCCCCCGCTGGGCTTTCGGACTGGCAGCAGCCGTCGTCGCCCTACTGGTTTTGCTGGTCATTGTTCTTATCCCTGGCGGTAAAGACTCAAACCCGGTAGCAGCAGGCTCTTCCAACAATACGGAACAGCAGCAGTCCTCTTCAGCCGGTACTTCCAATTCAGCATCTGCCGAGCCCTCCATCTCCGCTCTAGCGGCAAGTAGCTCCGCGAGCACCAATGCTCGAGCTACCTGCAATGTAATAGTGCCTTCAGGCGCAGAACATTCGGATAAAGCTCCTGAAGATCTTACTTGGCAACGGATACCGCTGGGAGTTGAGTACCCAATCAGCCCGACGTACGGCCCAACTGTCCGAGTTGGTCATGTAGGTCAGTGCTATGCTCACACCCCAACCGGCTCCGCGTTGGCAGCGGCTGGGGCAGTAACTACCCTAAGTAATTCAGAAAGTTCTGAAGCTGAGCGAATGGCTTTGCTCTCATCTCGCCGTGACGCGTCAGAGGACAATCTCTGGCATCCCGCCGCAGACGATAAAAAAGTTGATGCATATTATGTGGGCTATGAGATTGAGAGCTACTCCCCTGAGCAATCAGTAGTGTATCTCTACATCCGCTATCGTGTCCCTTCTAGCATGGTTGTTCGTGTTCCTATCCGCATGGTCTGGGAAGACGGCGATTGGAGGTTGGACTCCAATAAATCTGAGATGCAGCCTGTTGTCCTCACCGATAAATCCCAACTCCCCTCCCACGTGTTCAAGCAGAGCCGCGGCTAGTACTTCTACAAATCCGTTGGGTATGAAGACTTCTGAAATAGATTGGAAAAATTATGGCTGAGAATAAGCCAAATAACGTATCCATCCCGCGCTGGGCGCTCGCTGTCGTTGCCGCTGTAGTCGCCCTACTAGTTTTGTTGGTTATTGTTCTTATCCCTGGCGGTAAAGACTCAAACCCCGTAGCAGCAGGCTCTTCAAATAACGAGCAGTCGCAGCCTGCTTCCTCTAGCACTGCAGAGCCCTCCATCTCAGCTCTAGCGGCAAGTAGCCCCGCGAACACCAGCCACCGCGCAGTATGCGATGTGAAAGTACCCACCGGCAAAGAATCTTCTGCCGAGGTGCCCTCAGATTACACCTGGGCCGCTACTAGCGACGGTGCGCAGTACCCGGTATCTGCAATCTACGGTCCGACGGTAAAGGTTGGGAAGACCGGTCAGTGCTTCGCCCACAATCCGACTGGAGCCGCCATGGCTGCAATCTCACTTGTCCACGCACAAAGTGACCCCCAGATCTCTGAGGCTGAGCGTCGTGCTCTGCTGTCCGCACGCACTTCAAATGACCCCCTCGATAACCCAACTCCGCAGAGTCTAGACATGCAGGTTTTCGGTTATGAGGTTCAGAGTTACAGCCCAGAACAGGCCACCGTTCAGTTTGCAATCCTCAGTCGCTCGCCGAGACGAGTCGTTGTTCAGTTCACTATCCGTGTGGTTTGGGAAGACGGCGACTGGCGCTTTGACTCCGACGATTCAGAAATCAAAGCCAAAGTGCTGACTGACACCAATCAGCTTCCCTCTCACGTGTTCAAGAAGAACGATAGCTAACACCTCTACTGCTTTATAAGCATTTTGGAGAAAAAATGAGTGAAAATAACCCCAAAGGCGTGACCATCCCCCGCTGGGCGCTCGCTGTCGCTGCCGCTGTAGTCGCCCTACTAGTTTTGTTGGTTATTGTTCTTATCCCTGGTGGTAAAGACTCAAACCCCGTAGCAGCAGGCTCTTCCAACAATACGGAACAGCAGCAGCCTGCCTCCTCTAGCGCTGCAGAGCCCTCCATCTCAGCTCTAGCGGCAAGTAGCTCCGCGAACACCAGCCACCGCGCAGTATGCGATGTAAAGGTGCCGACGGGTAAGGAATTTTCTGCGGATATTCCTTCTGACTACACCTGGGAGCAGATGACCGATGGCGTCCATTATCCGGTATCTAAAATTTATGGTCCGACCGTGCGTCAGGGTCGTCTGGGCCAGTGCTTTGCGCACAACCCGACAGGTGCAGTTATGTCTGCCATTAATGCAATGGTTGTGATTGGTAATGACGAAATACCAGCTGACGCGCGTCGTGCTATCTTCTCTAGCCGCTACGATGGCAAACCCGATCCGTGGGAAGAAGAAGAGTCCAGCGACTCGAATGATGACATGTCTGACTATGTATCGGTTATTTATGCCTACAGTATCCAGGGATACTCTACGGAGCGTGCCACGGTGAAGGTCTACTTCATGGTTCAGAAGAAGGGCAAGTCAATCAATATCGGCTGGGTGCCCATCCGCATGGTCTGGGAGGACGGCGATTGGCGTTTTGACTCAGAAAAGTCAGAACTCACAACGAACATACTGATGGATGAATCTGATGATCCCTCACAGCGATTCACCATCGGCAAGGAGAAATTCGCTGAGTGGGGATTCAAACGCTAACCAGCAAACGCGCAGTAGCCTACTCACCAACAAATCTTGTATCTCTCTGAGGAGAGAAACTACTCGACACTTCCCTTTCTATCACTCACTCAGACTCTGCTCTAACCAGAGCAAAGCCTCAAAATGTGCCCTTAGCTAGGGCAAAAGATTGGAGATTGTTATGGAGAACAAGGGCGGAGTCACCATCCCCCGCTGGGCTTTCGGACTGGCAGCAGCCGTCGTCGCCCTCCTCGTCGTACTGGTCATCGTGCTCATTCCGCGCGGCGGCGATAATTCCAACACCTCCGCCGCGGGCGGCTCGAACGGTGCGACTCAGTCGAAGGCCACCTCAACGGTAGCGGCAGGCACCTGCGGCGCTGGCGCCTCAGACGACCAGGCAGTACTGGACGCAGCCCCCAAGGACACCACGTGGGTAACCACCGATGGGGGTTGGATGGGTCCGGTATCGAAGACCGCAGGTCCGGTAGCAAACTCACCGATTCGTAACTGCTTCGAGCACTCGGCTGAGGGTGCACTGTATGCGGCTATGTGGGCATACATTCAAGTGAATGAGATTCCGGAAGCATACATGCCTACTCTGATTGGGCCTGGTGCTGACGCTGCGCGCGAGAGCCGCACCAAGAAGTCAACTACCACAGTCCAGCTTGTAGGTTACCGCTACATCTCCTATACCCCTGAACGAGCAACTATCCGCGTCATGATCAAAATTCCCTCGGGTACATACCGTAGCTGGGACATGGTCATGGAATGGCATGATGGTGACTGGCGCTTCTGGGTTCCTTCCACTCTGCCGACTTTCACGAATGTAGACGACCCTGACCAGTTCATTACCTGGGAAGCCTAAAAACTAAAAACCGGCACAACCGACAAAAGCGCGGTGGGGTACGACCTTTCATTAGGTCATGCCCCACCGCGTTTATACGTTTAAGCCAACTCTAGGGCGCTACCCGCTAGAGCACGTCCGGGTGGACCGCCACCTCCACGGCGGCAGGCAGCACCCGCGCACTAATACGGTACGCCGACGGTGCCGGATCACCATCCACCTCAACCGGCTGCGCACCATCCGGGAACTCCAACACCACCTCAGACCCCACCAGGTGGCGAATCACCGGCAACTCAATGCGCGGCGAACCCAAAATCGTGCGGCGCGTAACCTTCGCCATCAGCAGCCCCCACTCCACCAGGTCACGCGGCGACGCCACAATCACCTCAAGATTACCGTCGTGCACATCCGTCATATCCGCCAGGCGAATACCGCCCTGCAGGCGGCCACAATTCGCAATCAGCACCGAACGCATCGGCAAAATGCGAGGCTCCCCACCGTCCACGCTAATACGCACCGGATGCGACCTGCCCAGCATATGCTTCATGCCGGACTGCACGTACGCAACCCAGCCGAACTTCGCCTTAATCTCCTCGTTCGTATCGTTCATGACGAGCGCATCAAAGCCGGCACCACTCATCACAAAGAACGTGTGTTCGGTTTCTTCGCCGGTGGTGCCCGTCGTCGTCATTTCAATCGCGTCAACGGCCTGACCCGCGCCGTTGAGCGCAATATCAACGCACGCCGCCACGTCACTCACCGGGATGTACAGGTTGCGCGCCAGCAGGTTGCCGGTACCCATCGGCAGAATACCCAGACGCGGCTTGCGCCCCTCATGATGCGCCAGCGCCGCCGCCACAGCACGCACCGTACCGTCACCACCGGCAGCAATCAGCAGGTCAACGCCCTCGGCAATCAGCTCGCGGGCTGCCTCAGAACCAGGCTCGTCCACGCGGGTGGTGCGCACCAGCGGCTGCGGGTGGCCGTTCGCCGCGAGGGTACGTTCCAGAATCTCGATAGCCGGCGCAGCGCCGGGCTTGCTGGGGTTGTACACCACGCCCACGCGCTGCGCCTCACCGGTGGGCAGGCTCGGCAGAACGCCGAAGGGCGCACCCAGTTCGATAGCGCGTCGACGCGCGTTCTTGCGGGCGCGAGTGACGGAGGCGGTCAGCGCTGCCGCCGCGGAAACACCAAGGAGTTTACGGTATAGAGGCATAGTTCTTAGACTACCCGGTTACGCAGAAACCCGCCCACCATTTACGCGGTGGGCGGGTTTTTCGGCTGGTTTTGATACGCCTTAGCGGGCGGGCAATCCTTTACTCAGCAGCTACTGCGATAGTTCTTGGAGAAAAACGTAGTACTTGGGTCAGCTTACTCATCTAAATTCACCACTTCTTTGAAACGATCAAGGTTAGAGCGCGAGTGAAGGACAATCACAACCTGCTTGTCACTGCCTTCGATAGCGCACGCCATCGATTCGAGCTCAGTGCGCTCCTCTGACGGAGTGAGACTCTTCAAGGTCTCATCAAGCAACACAAGCCGGGCAGCGCCGTCACGTAACACGGAACGCGCAAGCATGAGCCCGCTCGAATTCGATGCTTCAGATGCGAACGGATCGATATCTGGTACGATTACCACTTCGCCTTGGGGATACCGGCGGTATAGAGCATCAAGCATGACGGACTTCCCCGCGCCAGTTGGTCCAATCAAGGCAACCATAGAACACCCAGAGTCAAGAACGCTCTCAAGCAGAGCCAGGTCAGCAGACCGCACGGGCGGATAAGAACGGTCGGCCCGGTACTCTTCAAGCATCCGAACACGCTCCGCAGTCAAGCTGACTACACCAACCTGTTGCAGCGTCTCCACCGTAGATTGGATGCCAGATGACAGAGTTACTGCAAAATATATTACGACCGCGGGAGCAACCACTGAGTTCGATCCTTCGACCATCAGTGCCAATACCACTGCAGAAACATTCAGTGACAACACAAGCAACTGGATCAGTCCCGTACGCAGTGCGTAGGCGTTCGCCAACTGAATCGAGCTGCTGACGTATGCAGCCTCCGAATGAGCGTAGGCTTCTTCTCCAGCCCGACGCAGCCCTGCACTGACGGGCGCAGCGTGTAAGCCAGCCTGGGCACCAACCACCCCGATGAAGTCACCTCGGCGATTGGCAGCCGTCGTCGAGGCAGGGAGAATCCACTTTGAACCCTGACGCATAGCAAGCATCGCTAGGGGTGCTACCGCCAACACAACGATTATGAACAGCGGGGCGCCGGCCACTGCGCCTCCGATGAGCATAAAGGTCTGTAGAATGACCATAAATACCGAACCCAGGGCGCTAGGCACCGCCATCTGAAGGTCGGAGAAGTCTTCACCCATCCGCCCCATGACCGCACCGCTTGTTCTAGGACTAGCGAATCGATCGAGCCTCCGTATAACCCGGTCGTGCAAATCGCTCAGCCTAGCGATGGGAGCCCAATAGAGCGGGCCAAAGAACATGACGGATCCAACAATTGCTGCCAGTGCGCAAGCAGCTGACACTCCAGCAACCTGAGCAGACAGCCCATCACTGTGAGCAATCGTCAATGCAAAAGCAACTTCGGATCCGCTCAAGAGTAGGGCGCCACACGTAATCCACACCAAATGCGGTCCAAACAACAACAGGGCCGATCGTCGGAATGTGGCACGCTTCGGCTCAGGGTCAGGAAGGTCCTGTCCCTCGCTCACATCCGTCGAACCAGCATCTGCCTCCTTAGCTGCCCCGGGGCTATGAGCCTGCAATTCAAGAGGGTCTACCCTCGCATCATTGCCGGGGGTGAAGGCACTCGGTACGTACTCCTCCGAGCTTGCCAGAAGTGTGCACTTTGGCACGCACTCTAAGATCCTCTCGGCAACCACTTCTCGTGTTACAGGATCAAGCGCTGCGAACGTATCGTCCAAAATTAGCCAGTCCGGTTTGTCTGCCAAAACGATAGCTACAGCAGCACGGTGTCTCTCTCCTGACGACAAGGTTGTTGCGTCTTGCCAGAACCGCCCGATCACATCCTCAGTGAGCCCCATACCTAAAGCGAGGCTAGTGAACCGGGATACCTGATGTGGCGAAGCAGAAGCTCGCCACGCTGACAACACCGAATGGGACACTTCCGGGTTGCGTGGTACGAAAGCAGAATCGGGGGTGGTCACGGATGTGCGCAATGCTTCAGCGCGCTCAGACGTAGCTGCAAGCACCTCTCTAGAATTTGAAGGCTGCCCCACCCAGTCCTGCTGTTTAACCGTGCAATTTGGAGACGACTCGAGCTTGTCGAGCTCACGCATCATTGGCACAGCGAGCCGAATAACCCGATAGTTTACGATGTTGTTCTGCACCGCTGCGTACAGGTAGCGGGCTGCCAAAATAATTCCAACACCGAAAGAAGCGGATGGCCAGAGCCACGCGCCGAGAACCGCAACCACAGCGAGCACCGCAGTTAGTGCTCCCCGTTCAAGGAATCCATTCAGGACCTGCAACGGAACCCGTCTGCGCAGAAGCTGCTCTTCGGTGTTTCGGATGCTAGCGACCTTGTCCAGGGCGGTACCCCAGCTGGGGATGCTTTGCCCCCGAGGCAGCGCGTTTGCTACACGCTGGATCCACTGCCTACGCTCTCCCTCTAGAGCGACGTACTGTTCCCATAGTCGGCCCACCAAGTTGATGAGACGGACGCTGACGAATACCAATCCAGTGATAAGCAACGCAGCGATGGCGCCGCTTGCACCATATAGCGCGAGCGAAGCCGCGAGAAAGGCAATAATCTGAACGGTTGAAACGGCGAAATCAACAACGAAGGCAAACTGGCTGATCTGTGCTGGGTATGTGAGAACATGCCCGTGAGCTTCCGGCGGATGGGATGACCTACCAAAGATGTCCCGGAAACGGCGGTATGTAAGCTGTCGAACCGCGATCGTGAGAATAAGCTCTTGGCGTTCCTTCACCCAGTACCCTAGGCTTTCAGCCAGGAAAGCGAAGATGAGTAACCAAATAGCACTGCCTGGGGCCCTCTCACCTGACGTTACCTGGCCGATACCTGCCGTAATCATCAGAGCCCCTGCAACATTCAGTAGGCCAGCGGTGAAGACGGTGAAACTCGTGCTCGTTGGCGCGAATACCAAAGCAAGCCAGCGGATCCGTCTCGGCAGGTTCCGCGCTATCCTTTGATAGCGCGCATACAAGTGCTCGATGGGCATGTCTCTCAGATGCAGGCTACGAGCAGCGCTCTGTGTTTCGCCCCGTCGCTTGTGATTGATCACCATTATGTTTCCAGTCATTCGGTATTCGAGTTCAGGTGTACGGCCTCGTTAATAAGTTCGTCGTTCGGAAAACGGGCTTGGAGGTCGTTGAGAGCTATCTGGACATCTATGCTCGGATCGAGCTCAACCGTGCGTCCTGCCTCTACCGCTACTTCCTCAAAACGGCCCATATCGCTCAAGAACGACGCGAAATCCTGGTGATATTCGGCGAACTCTGGGTCCATCGCGATAGCCTCTCTGAACAGTCGCTCCGCCTCTTGAAAATCCCCCGTTGACTTCACAACTCGGGCCAAATTCGATGTAAGCACTGTGTGATGCAGTCTATAATGAACAGCCAACGTCGGCTGAGATGTTACCTTCTCGGGCATGCACTGAAAGAGGGTACGGGACAAATATACAATAATTTGACCAAAATCCAACATATAAGCGTGTCTGTCGGGCTCACCCCCGCGCATACAGGGAAAACCCACCGCCTTACCAATAAGGTGGCGGACATCCGCGCTTTAATGCCCTCATCGGGCATCTGCCCGAGGTGTATTAGTGGCCTGACTACGCGTCACACGGCACAGTAATGATGCCGAACAGCTGATGCAGCTCCTCCGGATGCACCTCAAAATACCCGCGATCCGGGCCGCTAAACATCGAACTCTGGTTCCAGCCGCGAAGGCCAGCACGCGCATAATCAAACCGGAAATTACTACGCGCCGCCACATGATCCATAAAAATGCGGGTCGCACGACCATTACCCTCGCGGAAGGGATGCGCGTGGTTCAGGTGCGCAAAAATCGCGGCGGCAACCTCCACAAACTCCTGATGGTTCAGGCTCGCCCAGTCAGTCGCGCGGCTAGTGGCGAAAACGTAGTCGAGGTACCGGTCAATACTCAAGGGCCCGCGCTGAACGCTCGCGAAAGCACTCACACCCTTGGACATGTCCACGGTGCGGTACTCCCCCGCCCAGTCGTACACGTCCTGGAAGAGATAGCGGTGAATGGCCTTGAGGTGCTCGGCGTCGAAGGTGCGGGCGATAAGCTCGGGGTTCTTGGTGAGCTCGTAGCCTCGTCGGGTGATGATGCGGTGCTCGTAGAGCGAAAGTGCCGCGGGGTCCTTGATACCCGGCTTGTTCCGCATGACGTGCTGGTAGGGTTCGGGGTAGAAGTACGCCACCCAGTTCTGCTGATGATTCACGGTTTATTCGCCCTCCTCTGCGTGCTGGTCCACGTTTTGGCTTGTCAGCACCTGGTAAGCGAGCGCCTTCGCTAGTGCCTGCCGGTCGTATTCTTCCGCGGTGATTCGCCCGAGCTCGTAGTCGATGAGTAGCGTGACGTCTTCGCGGGTGGGGTTGTCGCCCTCAAGCCAGGATGAGGCGAGGGGCTGCATGATGTTGCGGCGCTGCTCTTCGGTGAGCGGCTCGAATAGTTCGGGGTAGCGCAGGTGCAGGTCAAAACGATCTGACACTGGATGTTCCTTTCTTGACCTTCGCAGGTCGGCCTCACGGCTGGGATGTGAGGGTGGGAGGTGACGGTTAGCTGAGGTGCAGACCGTATCTCGGCTCGTCGAGCAACACCTTTGAACCGGCACGCCAGTACACCGGCTCGTACCAGCGGGTGTTGTCGATTTAGACTACGAAGTTCTCATCAGCGATGATGACGCGCTGCTTCTGCTGCAGAGAATAGTCCTGTAGAGAATAGTAGAAATAACGCTTTTCTTCGTCTTCTTCTGCACGAATTAGCTCGGTGAACACTTCAGGGCCATTACACACGATGTATTCGTAGAGCGCATCAAAATCGGGGGTGCTGTCTTCCACGGTTATCCCCTTTCCGGAAGGTAGTCGACGGGCTGATACTGCCCGGTTGCGCTGGGTTCGGCGGAAGATTTTGCTTCTTGCACTTCTCGCCTAGTCGGCAGGCTTTTCCGCCGCATGCTTCTTCTCGCGTCGACGGCGATCCCCACCCCCCGTTTTCTTGGGAGGCACCTCGTATATTCCCACCCTAACGCACTTCCCGTAGGTGTGCACCGCCGTTGGTCATGCCGCTACTTTACGCTCTGGCGCACCGTCCCGTATTAGAAATTCTCAGATACCAGGCAGAAGGTTCATCTACCTCATTTCGGATTAGGTGGCGTTGGATTAGGTGGCGTTCCATAACCATATCGTTTGCAGGGTGTGGAGGGGTTCCGTATAGTTGAGGGTGCAAGGTAAAGCAAGAACCCTGAGGTAGTCGCCGCAAGGCGATGAGGTATACCGGGTGAGCCGTAGCGGGGTGTACTGGTGGATTCTGGTCGAAGCTACGGACCTCGCGCATAAGGCACCCTCAGCGGGTGCCTTTTCTGCATCTGAAACTAGACTCCCAGTCATGCATGACTAAACCGGTTGCGGGTAGATACAACCTCCGTATATTGGGGATTATCAGGATAAAACGACGGATTACCACCTACGGGGTGCGCCTTTTTCTTGTTTCGCGCTCTCTCTTCATGAGAGAATGACCGCCCGCTCAGCGCCCTGACGGTAGGCATGCTAGGGTATCTTTTGACGCTCATATGAGAGCACCCAGTAGCCGGTGATTCCGCTTCCTAAGGAGGCACCTCACATGGGGATGCTCTACTGTCTCCACTCACTCTCAACCAGTAAACACCGCCCCCAGCGCCGAGGGGCTGGCTCAGTCTATAACCCACCGCCGGGAAGATACGATTGGAGACTCGTGAAAACATATAACACCGCATCAGGTCCAGCCATTCCCCGCGCGCTCATCGGGTTCTTCTACATCATTGGCCTGCTACTCCTCGGGCTCACCCTCCTGTGGGTGCCGCGAGGAGGCGCCTCCCCCAACGAAACCCTAAAAGCTAAACCCGGCGTCGTGATTGAGCCCGGCACGTGCGGTGCTGGAGCATCCGCAGACAAGACCGTCCTGAAAACCGCCCCGAAAGACACCCAGTGGGTGACCACCGAGTCGGGGTGGACCGGACCCGTCTCGCAGACCGCCGGCCCCGTTGTAGAGTCCCCTATTCGCAGCTGTTTTGAGCACTCTGCGCAGGGTGCCCTGTACGCAGCCGCGTGGGCGGTCATCCACGTTAATGACAGCCCGGAGGCGTACATGCCGACCGTCATCGGACCCGGCGCTGAGCAAATCACCAAGGAACGTCTGCAGGACACGAAGACCCGCACCGTGGTTCGTATCATGGGGTACCGCTACATGTCGTACACCCCGGAACGCGCAGTCATCCGCATTCTCTTTCAGACCCCGTCAGGTACCTACCGTTACTTTGAGACGACCCTGGAATGGCACAACGGCGACTGGGCTCTGTGGGTTCCCGCCGAGCAGCCGCAGGTGACTGACGAATATGACAAGGGCAAGTACGTCACCTGGAAAGCCGCCTAGTCAGAGCTGAAACCGCCGCACCGGCTGAATAAAACACCGATTCACACTACGAAAAGGGCACACCAATGTCGCAGACCCCCATGTCGTCCAGTAGTCCCACCCCCATCCCGGCACCATCCACTCATTCCCCGATTCCGCAGGAGCAGATGCATCAGCGTCAGGACCTGCTGGAACACCTCCGCCAGGTCAAGCAGCTGGTGGATCGCGCAGCACCCTGGGCGGCTTCTTTGAAGAGCGCCCAGGAGTCGTACGTTACCGCTGTGCCTAACCCGCCTCGCATCAAAATCACTAAGCTCTTTGTAGCTTTCGTGAAGGTCCTCGCCTGGACGTACCTTATTAGTGCCCTCATCATGATGGTGACGTACCTGCGGTATCTTGTCGCTAACCCGCAGATTCACTCCAGTGATATTCCCTGGCACACCATCCACGTCCCGGCGTTGGTTTCTGCCGCTGCTATCGCGGTTGCCTGGTGGCTGTGGAAGTACTTCGGCATCTACCCGCTGGCAATGATGAGTGTGGAGCGAGAGAACCTGAAACGCCAGGCGCACAACGAATCTGTGTGGCGCGAGTATGAGGACCCGGCACGTGCGGAACTATCGAAGGTACATAAGGAGTACATGGAGCGTTTCTCCCACTGGTACCCGGAAGACTACCTGTACCCGTACGCCTCGGACAGCCTGTACAAGTACGTGCGGCAGGGTCGGTCCTTCACCCTGCAGGATGCGCTGAACCTGTTCGAGAAGGAGAAGCACGAGCTGTGGGTTCGCCTCAGCATGGAGCAGCAGGCTGAGGAGCAGCGAATCCATAACGCTATTGTGGAGGACCTGATGAATCAGCAGCTGTATGAACAGCGCAAGGCGAACGTTCTGCTTACCGGCATTCTGGCAGCGACTACAGCTACCGCGGTGGCTGCCTCGACTCCTCGTTATCACTATCACTACCACTACTAGGAGTTACGGGAAACAACAGTTTTTAGGGGAGGGGACGCACTCCGGTGCGTCCCCTCCCCTGTTTCTTATGCTCGTGGGCTATTCTTCGTCATCATCAACGGCGGGCAGGCCCAGCAGGGCGATTCCCGCCTCGGTGAGGGACCAGCGCATCGTACGGCCAGCCTTCACGCCCTCAACAAACCCAAGCCCCTGCAGCAGTTTGAGTCTATCGCGCAGAGTCGGCGCCGTAACACCCAACACCTCCTGTAGCTCGCTTGAGGTGGGGGCGACTGGCGCACGGAAAATATTGGCTTGTCCCAACAGATGCAGAAGGTCAAGCAGGGAATCCACCTTCTTCTGATTTTTTGCTGTTTCGCCCCTCAGCCACTCATGGTTCTGATTCAACTCAGCAGTACGCTTATTCAGCGATACTAGCGCCTCGTAGCGGGTCGCCAACTCCTTTTCTAGGTATTCCTGTGCCTTCTCAATCAGTTCAAGGAAGGCATGCAGAAAAGTAGTTACTTCACCGTAGTTGAGTCGCTCCTCAGCATCAGAAAACGCCTTGTAATAACGCTCTTTATGGAGGTTAAGTGTGCTCGGCAGAGTAAGCGCCGTCAGGTGGCTGAGTACCCACACCATATGGGAAGCGAGGAGGTACCTGCCAAATCGTCCGTTGCCGTCGTAGAAGGGATGTGTGTACTCCACCATAAAATGCGCGGCGATTGCAGAGAATAACGCCGGCACGTTCGGGTCAAGGGCGTGGTCGAGCGCCGCCTGAATGTTAGCGGTGATAGCTTCCTCGCCCATCGGGGGCTTATGCACAACCTTAGTACCACTAGTGATATGGACAGGACCGGCACGAAAAAGTGCTCCGTCTAGACGATTTTCATCATCCAGATGCCCCTCAAGCAGGGTGTCATAAAGCTTGCGCACTTCCTCGACCGTATCAGGCGGCCGACGTTCTCCTAGTGTGTTCAATAGATTCATAAATTCCACAGCACGTTTAGCGCGAGGATCTTCACTGTCACCAGATGTAAGTGCGTCAGAAATCAGCCGGCGAGTTGTATGCACACCTTCAATGCTGTCAGTGGCCACGATGCTGCGTACTGCCAGGTCAGATAGGTAGCTCCTCATCGCGACACCAGGTAAGCGAGAACTCAGCTGTTCGATAGTCCGCTCCCGCACCATAATACGGTCGTAATGGGCAAGCACGGTACGATCCACCAAGTAGAACAGGGGGTGCTCCCCTACCATGAAATCGTTGAGGAGGTAGGTGGAGTAGCCGTTGCGGCGTACCTGCAGTTCCTCCTGTACGGCAGCTTCGCCGCGTTCATGGAAAATACTTTTCAGAGTTCGGTATCCGTGACCGGCAACACTCATCTAGTCCTCCTTAATAGTGAAAAAAACCGCGATTTTTTTCATTATTCCTAAAATTTTTAAGGAATAGTGAAAAAATCCGCGATTTTTTTCATAATCCAGGTCACATATAGGTGATTCGGGGTGGTGCCAGCCTCTCCCACAGCACCTTCACTACACCCACTAGAGCACCTCGGGGTGGACCGCCACCTCCACGGCGGCAGGCAGCACGCGCGCGCTAATGCGGTACGCCGACGGTGCCGGGTCGCCATCCACCTCAACCGGTTGCGCACCATCCGGGAACTCCAACACCACCTCAGACCCCACCAGGTGGCGAATCACCGGCAACTCAATGCGCGGCGAACCCAAAATCGTGCGGCGCGTAACCTTCGCCATCAGCAGCCCCCACTCCACCAGGTCACGCGGCGACGCCACAATCACCTCAAGATTACCGTCGTGCACATCCGTCATATCCGCCAGGCGAATACCGCCCTGCAGGCGGCCACAATTCGCAATCAGCACCGAACGCATCGGCAAAATGCGAGGCTCCCCACCGTCCACGCTAATACGCACCGGATGCGACCTGCCCAGCATATGCTTCATGCCGGACTGCACGTACGCAACCCAGCCGAACTTCGCCTTAATATCCTCGTTCGTATCATTCATGACGAGCGCATCAAAGCCGGCACCACTCATTACAAAGAACGTGTGTTCGGTTTCTTCGCCGGGGGTGCTCGTCGTCGTCATCTCAATCGCATCAACGCTCTGACCTGCACCGTTGAGCGCAATATTCACGCACGCCGCCACGTCACTCACCGGAATGTACAGGTTACGCGCCAGCAGGTTACCGGTACCCATCGGCAGAATACCCAGGCGCGGCTTGGGACCCTCATAATGCGCCAGCGCCGCCGCCACAGCACGCACCGTACCGTCACCACCGGCAGCAATGAGCAGATCAACACCCTCAGCAATCAGCTCGCGGGCAGCCCCGGAACCGGGCTCGTCCACGCGGGTGGTGCGCACCAGCGCCTGCGGGTGGCCGTTCGCCGCGAGGGTACGTTCCAGAATCTCAATAGCCGCCGCAGCACCGGGCTTGCTCGGGTTGTACACCACGCCCACGCGCTGCGCCTCACCGGTGGGCAGGGTCGGCAGAACGCCGAAGGGCGCGCCCAGTTCGATAGCGCGTCGGCGCGCTTCACGGCGGGCACGAGTGACGGAGGCGGTCAGAGCCGCCGCCGCAGAAACACCAAGGAGTTTACGGTATAGAGGCATAGTTCTTAGACTACCGGGATACGCAAAAACCCGCCCACCGTTTACGCGGTGAGCGGGTTTTTCAGCTGGTTGTGAGATTACTCAGCAGCTACTGCGGGGATGACCTCAGCGCCACCCATGTACGGGCGGAGTGCCTCGGGGATACGTACGGAGCCGTCTGCCTGCTGGTGAGTCTCCAGGATGGCAACCACCCAGCGAGTCGTCGCCAGGGTGCCGTTCAGGGTCGCTACGGAGCGGGTGCGGCCCTTACGCACGTTGCCTGCCTCGTCCACGGTGTCCGGGGTGCGCTCGCGGATGTTCAGGCGGCGCGCCTGGTAGGTGGTGCAGTTTGAGGTGGAGGTCAGCTCGCGGTAGGTGCCCTGGGTGGGGACCCACGCCTCGCAGTCGAACTTGCGGGCTGCGGAGGTACCCAGGTCGCCTGCGGCGGTGTCAATCACGCGGTATGCGAGGCCGCAGCGCTGCAACATTTCCTCTTCGAGGGACAGCAGCTTTGCGTGCATCTCTTCTGCCTGCTCGACGGGGCAGTAGACGAACATTTCAGCCTTGTTGAACTGGTGCACGCGAATGATACCGCGGGTGTCCTTACCTGCGGAGCCAGCCTCGCGGCGGTAGCAGGAGGACCAGCCCAGGTACTTCTTCGCGCCCTTCTCAAAGTCGAGAATTTCGTCGGTGTGGTAGCCGGCGAGCGCCACCTCGGAGGTGCCGACCAGGTACAGGTCATCACGTTCGAGGCGGTAGATTTCGTCGTCGTGCTTGACGTTGAAGCCGGTGCCGTTCATGATTTCGGGGCGTACCAGGGTGGGGGTGGTCATCATGGTGAAGCCGTGCTCGGTTGCGAGGTCGAGCGCCATCCACATGAGTGCCTGTTCGAGGCGTGCTACCTGGCCCTTGAGGAAGTAGAAGCGTGCGCCGGAGACCTTCGCGCCGCGTGCCATGTCGATGCCGTCGACGAGTTCGCCGATTTCGAGGTGGTCGCGCGGTTCGAAGCCTTCGGTGGTGAAGTCGCGGGGGGTGCCGACTTCCTTGACGACTACGTAGTCGTCTTCGCCGCCGACGGGTACGCCGTCGATGATGAGGTTTTCGATGCTGCTGATCAGTTCCTCGTATTCGGCGGTTTTCGCTTCGGAGGCTGCCTTTGCTTCGTTGACGCGGGCTGCCAGTTCCTTCGCCTGTGCGACGAGGGCGGGCTTTTCTTCCTTGGGTGCCTTTGCGACGGTCTTGCCGAAGGCGTTCTGTTCGGCGCGCAGGGTCTCGTATTCGCCGATGAGTGCGCGGCGTGCGGTGTCGGCTTCGAGGATGCGGTCGACGTGGGTTTCGTCCTTGCCGCGTGCTCGCTGGGAGGCGCGGAAGACGTCGGGGTTTTCGCGGAGGAGGTTAATATCAATCACTGTTTTATCCTACCTAATCTTGCGGTGGGTTGTGGGCGGGGTTTGCGCTGGTGGGGCGCGGGTAGGTGCGGGGGTGTCTAGCGGCGCTGCAGCTGTGCGGGGCGACCGTTCGGGAAGAGCGACTCAACCCATTCGTGTGCGGCGTCGAAGGAGCCATCGGAGTGGATGGCGTCGACTTCGGTGTTTTCGTGGTCGGCGCGCGGGTAGGAGCCGAGGAATTTCAGCGTCGGGGAGACGCGGTGCAGGCCGCGCAGTGCATCGCGCATGCGTGCCTCGTAGATGTGGCCGTCGGCGTCGATGCTGAACGAGTAGGAGCCCATGCCTTCGCCGGTGGGGCGCGATTCGATGCGGGAGAGGTTCACGCCGCGCACGGAGAACTGTTCGAGCAGTTCGAGCAGGGCGCCGGCGCGGTTGGCGGGCAACGGCACGGTCAGGGTGGTCTTATCGGAGCCGGTCGATTCGGGGATGTCGGCGGTGCGGGAGAGCAGCACGAAGCGGGTCACGGCGTTCTTGTTGTCGCCGATGTTGTCCTGCAGTACGTGCAGTTCGGGGTGGTAGTTCAGCAGCGCCGGGGAGCAGATTGCCGCATCGTAGGTGCAGCCCTCTTCGAGCAGGCCGACAGCCGCCGCGGCGGTGGAGGAGCCGGGCAGGTAGGCGGCGGTGGGTACATTCTCCTGCGCCCAGCCGCGCACCTGCGCCCAGGCGTGCGAGTGGGTGGAGATGGTCTTAACGTCTTCGATGCTGATGGGCTTCGCGGCGACCAGCACGAAGCGGATTGGTACGAGCACCTCGCGGATAATGCGTACACCCTCGCTGGCTGCGATAGCATCCAGGGTTGCGCTCACGCCGCCCTCCACGGAGTTTTCGATGGGCACCATGGCGGCGTCTGCCTCGCCCGCGTTGAGGCGTGCGAGCGCGTCGGGCACGCTGGTGGCGGGGATCCGTTCGGCGTCGGATGCGCCGGGGACGCTCAGCAGGGCGGATTCGGTGAAGGTGCCGGAGGGGCCAAGGTAGGTGTATCGCATGCCACTATAGTAGCGTCTGCTGTGGAGGGGGCGCCGAATTCGGTGATAGGTTACGGTCTTTGGCGGTAGTTAAAAGACCCCACCAAAGTCACTAACCTATGGTCGAAAAACTTAGGTCATTACTGAAAGACCTAAGCCACCACCGAAAACCCAGGCAACAGCTGAAACCGCTACCTCACGAACTGGCGTACACGCGCGGTGTCCCAGTACTGGGCGGGCACGCCTCCACCCATGAGCTCACGGGCGATAGCGGCAGCCTGCACGGAACCAGCCTCCGGCAGGGGTGCGTGGGAGCCAGCAATAATGACGTTGCCGCGGCGGCGGCCCTTCAACATAGCGGAATCCGCCACAATGCACACGTACTCGAACACCTCAAGCAGGGCGGACGCCTCCGCGCGGGCACCGGTCAGCGCCGGCCCGTCACCGCAGTTCAGGATGTACAGGCCACCGGGTGCCAGCGACTCTGCGACGGTGCGGGTGAACTCGACGGTGGTGAGCGCCTCGGGCGTGGTGTCCCCGGCGAATACATCACGGATCAGCACGTCGCGGGATGCGGGCGCGAAGGTTGCGGTGACGGCGCCCGCCTCACCCACGCGAATCTTCACGCGCGGCGCCTTGGGGATGTCGAACCAGGCGCGCACATACTCGGCGAGCTTGGCATCCAGCTCAACGACCGTGTTGCGGCTGGTCGGGTACAGGTCAGCGAAATAGCGCGCCATGGAGCACGCGCCGCCGCCCAGGTGGGTGATGCGCAGCTTCGCGGCGTCCAGATGCTCCTCCACGTGCGAGGAGACGACCGCCGCAATCCAGCGCATGTATTCGAAGTCGAGCTGGCGGGGTTCGCCCACAATCACGTGGGAAGACTGCACACCATTAATGAGTAGCAGCCAGCCGTCGGCGTGATAGCCGTCAGGGACCAGCTCCGCCTCGCCCGTGGAAATCGGGTACACGCCAGCGGCGGCACCCTGCACGGGGGTGTTCTCGGTATCGTCGATGCGGTTCTTCTGGTTCTTCTGTGCCTTTTGGGTTTTCTTGGGTGCCCTGCTCTTCTTCGCCATACCCTCTAGACTAGCCGACTAGCCTAGCCGACAACCCGCACGCCCCTAGCGTACGCACCCGCGAGGAACCGCCTCCGCAGAAACCGGCTGAGTAGACTAGAACCCATGGGATTTGTATGTCAGGGCCGCTACGCGCTCGCACCGATTGAACCGACCGACGCCGAAAAGTACGTCAACCTGCAGCTGGACTGCATGGAGCAGACCTACGACCCGCTCTACTTCGACGCGCTCGGGGAAAGCTTCACCGCCCGCCACCGCGCCGAACGCAACGAATACCTCGAAGACTTCCGCCGCCACATCTCCTCCCCCACCGTGCGCGGCTTCTTCGCCTACGACGTACCCGGATGGACCCCCGATGGCGGGCTCTCCTGCTCCATCGGCGCGCGGATTGACTGGGAGAAGCCGGTCGGCCTGACGCTCTCGCTCTGCGAGCCCTCCGATTGGGAGCTCGAACGCGCCGATTCCATGCCCGAGCTGCCCGCGGGCACCCGCAAGCTCACGCACCTGTACACGCTCAACCACACGCACGGTACCGGCCTCGGCCGGGCACTCTACGAGTCCGCCATCTACCCGGACGAGAACTCCTACCTGTGGGTCATGGCTGAAAACGAACGAGCACTCTCTTTCTACGAGCACCTCGGCTACCAGCGCAACAGCATCGAATTTGAGGCACGCGGCATCTGGGCACCCGGCCACAGCGTGCGGTACGCGCGCATCCTCAACCCCTAAACAGCGCACCCAAACAGGGGAACAGCCCTCCCACATGACGCAGCGCACCGCACCCCCTGTTAGGCGCCACCCCCACAACGCCTTAAGATAGAAGATGACCTATAAGCTCGACGCACCCGCGCACAGGAGCACATACACCCCTGCGCAGCCGCGGGACCCAGCGCCGAACATCCGCATAGAAGGAAAGTAAAACTATGACCACCGGTCTTTACCTCTCCGCTATGTCCCAGAACTCGGGCAAGTCCCTCGTCGCCCTGGGCCTAGCAGACTCCCTCATCAAGCGCGCAGACCGCGTCGGCTTCTTCCGCCCCGTCTTCGACGGCGCAACCATCTCTGACGACCCCGTAGCACGCCTCATCCGCGAGCACTTCGGCCTCGCTGAGGAGCAGGTCGGCGGCGCCGTCTCCATGACCGACGCCCTCGCACTCATCGCAGAAGGCGACACCGAAGAGATCTCCGCACGCGCAGTCTCCGCCTACGAGAAGGTCGTAGCAAACAGCGACGTCGTAATCGTCGACGGCGTCTACCTGCCCGCCAACGCACTCTCCGTCGAGTTCGACCTGAACGTCCAGATTGCACGCGACCTGGGCCTGCCCGTCGTCGCTATCGTCGGCGCACAGGAAGCAACCGTCGAAGAAGCAGTCACCGCAGTCGACGTGGCACGCACCGAGCTGCTCGCCTCCAAGGTAGACCTGCTCGCAATCATCGTCGGCCGTGCAGAACCCGAACTGCGCGACGAAATCGAAAAGTCCGTCAAGCGCGGCGACGCAAACCTGCCCGTCTACGTACTGCCCGAAATCCCCGAACTGAACGCACCCACCGTCGGTGAAGTTGCCGAAGCCCTCAAGCTCGACACCGAAGGCATCAAGGCAGAAGACCTCAGCCGCGACATCCACGGCATCAAGGTCGCAGCAATGAACGTCTCCAACTTCCTCAACCAGTTCGTCGACGGCGACTTCGTCATCGTCCCCGGCGACCGTGCAGACATCGTCGCAGCAACCCTCGCATCCGCACTGGCACCGACCTTCCCCGCACCCTCCGGCGTGCTGCTCACCGGCGGCCTGGACGCGCTGCCCGGCAAGAACACCGCAGTCGGCTCCCTCATCGACAACGCGCCGTTCCCCGTGCTGTCCACCACCAAGGACACCTTCAAGTCTGCACGCGCAGTCTCCCGCGTCCGTGGCGCCCTCGAAAGCGGCCACCAGCGCAAGCTCGCAGCAGCAATGGGCGGCTGGGACGAGCACGTCAACAAGGACGAACTGCTCGCACGCCTCGAAATTGAGCGCCCCGCATCCATGACCCCGCTGCGCTTCCTGCACAACCTCATCGAGACCGCACGCGCAAACCGCCGCTCCGTGGTCCTGCCCGAGGGTTACGACGTGCGTATCCTGCGTGCATCCGAGATTATTGCACGCCGCGACTTCTGCGACCTGATCCTGCTGGGCAACCCCGCCAAGATTGCAGAAATCTGCCAGGCTGAGGGCATTGAGCTGCCCAGCTCGATCCGCATCATCGACATCGAGAACAACGAGTACACCGAAGACTTCGCAGCAACCTACGCTGAGCTGCGTGCCCACAAGGGTGTCACCATCGAGGCTGCCCGCGAGCGCATGACCGACCCCTCGTACTTCGGCACCATGCTCGTCTACAAGGGCATCGCCGACGGCATGGTTTCCGGTGCAGTGAACACCACCGCGAACACCATCCGCCCCTCGCTCGAGTTCATCAAGACCCGCCCCGGCACCAAGATCGTCTCCTCCGTCTTCCTGATGCTGATGGAAGACCGCGTTCTGGTCTACGGCGACTGCGCAGTGAACCCGAACCCCAACGCAGAGCAGCTGGCTGACATTGCGAAGGCATCCGCGGAGACTGCACGCCAGTTCGGCGTCACCCCCAAGGTTGCTATGCTGTCCTACTCGACCGGCACCTCCGGCGCTGGCGCAGACGTGGACGTTGTGCGTGAGGCAACCGAGCTCGTGCGCGCATCGAACCCCGACTTCGCGGTTGAGGGCCCGATCCAGTACGACGCTGCTTCGAACATGTCTATTGCGTCGACCAAGCTGCCCGGCAGCGAGGTCGCTGGTCAGGCTACCGTGTTCGTCTTCCCCGACCTGAACACCGGTAACAACACCTACAAGGCTGTTCAGCAGTCTTCGGGTGCTGCCGCTGTGGGCCCGGTTCTGCAGGGTCTGCGTAAGCCCGTGAACGACCTGTCGCGCGGTACCACCGTTGAGGACATCATCAACACCGTTGCGATTACCGCAATTCAGGCGCAGAGCCTGTAAGCCGGTTTTTGACCGCTGAATGAGGCCGCCCCGGCCGCTGCACCCCCGTGTGGGGGCGGTGGACGGGGCGGTTTCTTGTGCTGTTTTTACTTTTAATGCGCCGAGAAGCCACATGTGTTTCGAAAAGCAACATGTTACGTGGCTTCTCGAAACACATGTGGCTTTTCGAGGATGATGCGGGGCGGGGATTTTGTAATTACGGGGATTTTTGGGTGCCGCTTCCCCGGTTAGGATTTGCGGCGGTCGAGACGCACATAGTTGATTACGCCAAGAACAGCCATGCCCACGGCGGTCAGAACCGGGCCGAGGGCGGGCGGGAAGAGCCAGGTGAGCCCCGCCTCCACGGTGTAAGCGATGAGGCGGTAGGCAAGGTAGGCACACGCCGCCACGAAGAGGGCGTAGGCGACGATGATGCCGACCGGGCGGGGCTCGTAGCCTTCTCGTCGGGCACGGAGGGCGGCACCCAGCGCATTACCCAGATACAGGGCGAGAGCGCCGACGACGACAGCCGCGGTGAGGGCACCGTCAAGGAGCGTGCGCGGGGTCAGCGGTGCGGTGCCTACCTCGGAGAAGAGGTTGAGGAGGCGCACCACGGTGTAGGCGTAGCAGAAGATGACTGCCGCACGGATGGTGAGGGGTAGGTTGGTCCAGAAGGTTTTCATGCGGCCCCTTTCGAGGTGGAGGGCGGGCTTCTGTCTGAGTGTTACCCCAAGGATACCCAAGAACGCCGGCGTGTGATGCGAATCAATAGCGTTTTGACTGGTAAATATTATGCGCGCGGGTACTGAATTTATGTGCCGAATTTTTGTGCGCCGAGAAGCCACATGTGTTTCGAAAAGCAACATGTTAGGTGGCTTCTCGAAACACATGTGGCTTTTCGAGGAGGGGTTTATGGAGGAGGCGCCGGGGTTTTTGTAATTACAGACTTTCACCGCCTCCACCCCGTGCCAATGACCACCCGGGCAGCAGCAAACTGCCCGGGCTGCTAGGCTGCTGCTATGGACAACAACTCAACACCCTCACTACCGGACCTCGTTCTCCCGTCCGTGGTGACAACCCTCAGCCTCCCGACCAAGCACGCTTCAACTGACGTGCGGCTCCCCCAGGCGTGGCTACTGCGCTCCGTTCCCGATGAAGAGAACCGCAGCGCCGCCAGCGGAAAAGTCTACGATGACGCTCTAGATTTCCGCTACGTTTACGACTCGAAAGTTCGGAACTACACAAACGTTCGAGAGGGTGACTTCGTGCTGATTCGAGATAACTCGATTCTTCTCGGGTCAGCTGTTATTCGAAAAATTGAGTCATACGAGGCCGATAAGGTCATGACGTTTTGCCCCCGCTGTGGGAGTAGCCGCATCACTTTCAAGTCCGATGGACTGTGGCGTTGCGATGGAAATTGCTTGAGGAGAGATAAGCTCAAGCCCGAGAAGCGCCTGCATAAGAATCCTCCGCAGAGGACTGAGAGAGTTCAGCGTTTCATTGCCTACTATGGCGATACCTGGACTGAACTCATCGGCGCGTTGGACAAAGATTCTTTTGAAGGGCTTTGTGCACCAGGCAAATATAACCGACAGAACAGCATTGTTGCCCTCGATACGGCAAAAGTCCTTGACTGGCTTGAAAGCCTGAACACTTCGGGTATTCATCAGCTTCCCCTGAGCGATGCTCACGGGGTGCCAGTGAATCCTCGGGGCGGTTTTACGGAGCGCACGGTTTGGTCTCGCAACGGTCAGGGACAGTTCCGGCAGGAGCTGTTGAACCGCTTCGGAAACATGTGCGCGTTCACGGGTGCTTGCCATACGGCGGCGCTGGATGCGGCACATCTGTACAGCTATGCGCGCGAGGGCGAGCACCGCGTGGATGAGGGCCTTTTGCTGCGCAAGGATTTGCATAAGCTCTTCGACGGACGACTGGTGGGTGTGAGCTCTTCGCAGACTCTTCTTCTGCACCCCGATTTGGGGAATACGCAGTATCAGTCGTTGGCGGGTGCTCGTTTGAAAGTTGAGTTGCCGAGCCGCGCCCTGGAACTGCTGGACGAACACCGCTCAGGTCTGAAATGGCTTGAAGATGCACTGGTCTAGGCCTGCTCTGGTTTAGGCCACCGGGCACGCAAAAGGAGGTGCAGTAGCTTTCGGGCTACTGCACCTCCCATGCGTTTTTACTGGTTATGTCTTATTGGTTGTGTCGGCGGGCGATTGCCTTACCGATTTCGTGCGGGATACCCACCACGAGGGCGTTACCCATGCAGAAGGCGCGGTTACCGTCACTCATGCCGGTGTCAGTCCAGCCGCGAGGGAAGCCCTGCAGCTGATCCAGCTCATCGGGAACGAGGCGGCGGTACGCACCGGAATCACCAACCACAACGTGCTTGAAGCGGGAGGCTCCCGAGCCTCCTTCGCCGGTCAGGATGGTACGCGCCGGGCGGTCGAGCGGGTCAGGGAAAGACATTGAACCCTCGGTGTAGAAGTATTCAAAGCCGCTCGCCTTATTGATGCGCTTTTCCTTCTTTGCGCCCTTGAGGTATTCCCAGGAAGGCACCTTGTCAGGGGCGATAAAGAACTGTTCCGGCACCTCAGAATCGGGAAGAACCACGTCACCGAGCGTCTTAAATTCGCCTCGGTAATCGGGCTCTACCTTGCTGGTGAGCACGGTACCGTTCTGCATGACACCGGCAATCTGGAAGGGCGAGGTCTTAGCACCGATTCCGAAGTGTTCCGTCTCGTGATAGGGGTCATCGGAGATGGTGAATTTATCAGCCTCATTGAGCTCTTCGAAGACGGAAAGAAGACCCTCAGATTCTGCAGTTTTGACCGGGAACGCTTCCGCCAAAACACCGGTGTGGGTGATGCGGCGCGACAAATCCCATTCGGGGGCGTTGTGTTCGGCGTAAATGTAGACGCGCTTACGCTTCTGCGGGTGGCCGTACTCTGCCGCGTTGATAACGCGCCATTCGACGCTGTAGCCGAGCGCGTAGAAGCAGGAGAGCATAATAGCGAAGTCGCGGCCTCGCTGCTTAGCGGGCGACTTCAGCAGACGGTCGACATTCTCGAGAACAACGTATTTAGGGGTTTTGAGTTCGAGTGCGCGGTGAATATCCCACCAGAGCACACCCTTCTTACCTTCAATGCCGTGCGACTGCGAAAGCGGCTTGGTGACCGAGTAATCCTGGCAGGGGAAACCGCCGCAGAGCAGGTCAGCGTCGGGAATTTCGTAGAGGCCCGCCTCAACATCATCGAGTACGGCGTGAATGTCGCGGTTTTCAAGGTTTGCTTCTTCACCGAAACGCTCCTGGTAGCAGCGTGCCGCGAACTGGCGGCCAACGGTTCCCGGGGGCTCCCACTGGTTCGCCCACACGGTCGTGAAGGGGCCCGCGGAGGGCAGGGTCATGCCATTGGCGTTATAGCCGTCAAATCCTAAGCGGAAGCCACCTACACCGGCGAAAAGCTCGATAACTCGGATAGGCTGGCTACTGCTGGTGGTTTTCTGATCCATGAGTCAGTAGTCCTTATAGTCCTCTTGTAAATATATTCGAATACTAATACTATAACATAGAACAGCTATTCAGATCAAGTGGATTCCCGAAAAGCCAATGACGAGACGAAGAGCGCAGCTGCGCTATCTGACGTAGCATGAAAACAAGAACACAGCATGGCCAATATTATCGACAATATCAATCAAGCAGAGGAGCAAAGGCAGTGGAGCTATTCAACTATGATGACTCAGATATCGAGAGCATCTACAAATATGCTCAAAAAGTAGTAGGAGTGGAGTTTGCCAATATTCTCAAGGCCTTCCAGGAATCCACCTACAAGACTTATCAGGACTACATCAATCAAACCCCCTCCACCACACCAGATAAAAAAATTAGTAGTGCATCAAAGGGGCAGTACGGGACATATATTGAAAAATATTATTTTGGCATACCCACCAACAGCTCAACCGAACCCGACTTTAACAAGGTAGGAGTTGAACTTAAAGTTACCCCCTTCAAAGTAAATAAAGATGAAAAAATTTCCGCCAAAGAACGCTTGGTCCT
>ERZ1674288.26-NODE-26-length-26330-cov-9.057050_pt1 | contig 26330 bp, 19 predicted proteins | sample MGYA00581190_ERZ1674288 | MGnify/ENA primary metagenome ERZ1674288 (study PRJEB41354, sample SAMEA4873332) | human saliva metagenome | biome: human-associated habitat [ENVO:00009003]; feature: mouth environment [ENVO:08000002]; material: saliva material...
CGCTCTTCCGATCTATTGACCTGCCGCGAGAGTACCCGGCGGGAGGCTCACGAAAATAATTCGGTCGTGACTGCGATTCCTTCGAGCATAAAACTGCACTCCACCTATATATAGCCTGCCCTCAGCGCGTATCCTTATATACATGACTGAAAACAAGAAGGCACAGATTGGTGTCACCGGCCTTGCTGTCATGGGCGCAAACCTCGCCCGCAACCTGGCACGTAACGGCTACACCGTGGCACTGCACAACCGTTCCGTAGAGAAGACCGACGCACTGCTGGCTGAGCACGGCGCAGACGGCGACTTCATCCGTACCGAGTCCCTGCAGGAACTCGTCGACTCCCTCGAGTCTCCCCGCCGCATCCTGATTATGGTCAAGGCGGGCGCGCCCGTCGACGCTGTTATCGAGCAGCTCACCCCCATGCTCGACGAGGGCGACATCATTATCGACGGCGGTAACTCTCACTTCCCCGACACCATCCGTCGCGAGCACGCCCTGGCTGAAAAGGGCCTGCACTTCGTAGGTGTTGGCGTTTCCGGTGGTGAAGAGGGCGCTCTCTGGGGCCCCTCCATGATGCCCGGCGGCTCCGCAGAGTCCTACAAGCACCTCGGCCCCTTGCTCGAAAAGATCGCAGCGAAGGCACCGCAGGACGGCGCACCCTGCTGCGCATGGATCTCCACCGACGGTGCGGGCCACTTCGTGAAGATGGTCCACAACGGCATCGAGTACGCCGACATGCAGGTCATTGGCGAAGCGTACGACATTCTGCGTTCCATCGCAGGCATCGAGCCTGCACAGCAGGCAGAAATCTTCAAGACCTGGAACGAAGGCGACCTGAGCTCCTACCTGATCGAAATCACCGCTGAGGTGCTCGCACAGGTTGACGCAAAGACCGGCAAGCCCCTGGTGGACGTTATCGTCGACGCAGCGGGTCAGAAGGGTACCGGTCTGTGGACCGCTAAGGCTGGCCTGGATCTCGGTTCCCCCGTCTCCGCTATCGCAGAGTCCGTGTTCGCACGTGCCCTCTCCTCCTCCGAGCGTGAGCAGCGCGAGCAGGCACAGCGTGAACTGCCCGCCGGCCTGATTGCAACCACCGGCATCGGTGCAGGCGACCCCGAGTTCGTTGAGGATGTGCGCCGCGCACTCTTCGCATCCAAGCTCGTTGCGTACGCACAGGGCATGGACCTGCTCACCCGCGCAGGCAAGGAATACGGCTGGGACCTGAAGCTGGACACCATCGCATCGCTGTGGCGTGCAGGCTGCATCATCCGTGCCGAGCTGCTGGGTGACATCATGGCTGCCTACGCTGATGAGGCTCCCGCGAACATGCTGCTGGCACCCGCCTTCAAGAACCTCATGGAGGAGCTCGTTCCTTCCTGGCGTCGCGTGGTGGCTAAGGCAACCGCACTGGGCATCCCCGTGCCGGTGTTCGCATCCGCACTGTCCTACTACGACGGTCTGCGCCGCGACCGCCTGCCCGCATCCCTGATTCAGGGTCAGCGTGACTTCTTCGGTGCGCACACCTACGGTCGTATCGACGAAGAGGGCGCCTTCCACACCATGTGGAGCGGCGACCGTTCCGAGGTGAACGCAGCGGACATTCACGTTCACTAAGCTCCCGTAGCTGAACACAAAAGCCCGCCCCGGCTGGATGAGAATCCGGACGGGGCGGGCTTTCGTTATGCCTTCACTATGCTGTTGCGCGGGGTGCTAGAGAGAAGCATCCCAGGGAAAGAAGCGCCAGTGGAAGAACCGCAGGGGAGAAGCACTGCGGATAGGATATTAGCTAGGAGCCGCCAGACGCGCCTCTACGGGCCCAAAACGCCAGCAAGCACTAAATCCACATGGCGGGGTCAATGTACGCCACAGCGTCCACCAGCGGCTTCTTCTTCTCCGGGGTGCGCGGGCGGTGCTTCGCGGGAATGCCGGTAATAATCGAATCGGCGGGGTGATCGTTGACGACCACGGCGTTCGCACCAATCGCGCTATCGGCACCAATGACCACGGGGCCCAGCACCTTCGCACCGGCACCAATGGTCACGCGGTCACCAATGGTGGGGTGGCGCTTCACCTTCTCCAGGGAACGACCACCCAGGGTCACACCGTGGTACAGCATCACGTCGTCGCCGACCTCAGCGGTTTCGCCAATCACAATGCCCATGCCGTGATCGATAAAGAAACGGCGGCCAATGGTCGCACCCGGGTGAATCTCCACGCCGGTCAGAAAACGCGCAAACTGCGAAAGGGTACGCGCCAGCGACTTCGTCTCTTCCTTCTGCCAGAGCTTATGGGTCAGACGGTGAACCCAAATGGCGTGCATGCCCGAATAGTTCAGCGCAATCTCGACAGCGCCGCGCGCAGCGGGGTCGTGCTGGCGGACGTTCTCAATATCTTCACGCAGGCGCGCAATAAAACTCATTGGGTTCCCTTTCCCTCATCGGTCGTGCTCTGTATGTGTGCGACCTTTCCAAAGGTACCAACAATGAAGCCCTTTCGGCTATTCCCACCCCAATCAGCAACATGGTGGACGCGCCCACTGCTTGGCCTGCCCAGCCGCGCGGATACACACGGGGCGACGCAAAAGAACAGCGGGGGAGCGGCACCAGAGCAACAGGGGAGCCACGGGACAGCTCAGCTCCTTGCCGGTCAGTTCACAGAGTCTTTATTTCGCAGTGGGCATAGAAACGCCCCGCCTGCCGTGTATGCAACCGGCAGACGGGGCGTAGCACTATAAACTGATGCCTCCCACTAACGGGGGCATAGAAGCTCAATTAGCCGCGGATATCCTCGTACAGAGCGGTGGAGATGTAACGCTCACCGAAGTCAGGAACGATAGCCACGATCAGCTTGTCCTTGTTCTCAGACTTCTTAGCCTCCTCCAGAGCAGCCCACACAGCCGCACCGGAAGAAATACCGCCCAGAATACCTTCCTGGGTAGCCAGCAGGCGGGAGGTGCGCATAGCGTCCTCAGCGCTGACCGGGGTCACGGAATCGTAGATGCCGCGGTCCAGGGTGTCGGGAACGAAGTTAGCGCCCAGGCCCTGAATCTTGTGGGGGCCAACGCGACCCTCAGAGAGCAGCGGGGAGTCCTTCGGCTCAACCGCAACAACCTTAACGTCAGGGTTCTGCTCCTTCAGGTACTTACCGGTACCGGAGATGGTGCCGCCGGTGCCAATACCCGCCACGAAGATGTCGACCTTGCCGTCGGTTGCTTCCCAAATCTCGGGGCCGGTGGTGTTGTAGTGAATAGCGGGGTTTGCCTCGTTGGAGAACTGAGACGCCAGGATGGCGTTCTCGGTGGTGGCAACGATTTCCTTAGCCTTCTCCACAGCGCCGCGCATACCCTCGGTACCGGGGGTCAGCACAATCTGAGCACCGTAAGCGCGCAGCAGCACGCGACGCTCAGCAGACATGGTCTCCGGCATGGTCAGGATGACGCGGTAACCGCGAGCAGCACCCACCATAGCCAGCGCAATACCGGTGTTACCGGAAGTACCCTCAACGATGGTACCGCCGGGCTTCAGCTCACCCGACTTCTCAGCAGCGTCAATGATGGCGCGGCCGATACGGTCCTTGACCGAACCTGCAGGGTTGTAGAACTCAAGCTTGACCGCGACGTTACCGGGAAGACCCTCGTCCAGTCGGTTCAGCTTAATCAGGGGGGTCTGGCCGGTTGCTTCAACAATGCTGCTGAGAATCTTTGCCATGGGGTGCTCCTTACATGAGCCTGGGGGAGGCCAGCCGCGACGGGGTCTCCGCAATGAATAATCGGTTACGTGGCAACTCTACTACTCGCCGGCGACAGGTTTAAACCTGCGGTCACAGTTCGTAATAATGCCAGAGAAAAACCTCAAGGAACGAGGTTCAAAAAGAGGGTACAGAAAAGCGCCGCACAAACCCTTTCTCGATAAAGGACAATGAATGTGCGGCGCTCTCTAGAAACATTATGTAGCCCAAAAGACAACCTCTATATATAAGAGTAGTGATGAACTCTGTTCACCGCAAGCTGGAGCCACAAATTTTATTGCCATCAATGGAAAAAACAGTGAAAAACCGCATCCTGAGATGGAAAAGACGCAAAAGCGGGGGAGAGAACCAGCCCAGAGGACTAGTTGATGTCCATGTGCAGGTCCCACTTGTTGTTCAAGTAGCGACCAACGGCCTCACCGAACATCTTCACGTGACGCTTATCAGCCGCCACGGTCTGCTCCTTGCCGTCCTTGAACAGTTTCTCACCCAGATCCACGTTCAGAGTCACAGTCCAGTTGTACGCACCCTGAGCCAGAACCGGCTGCTTAGTGCCAATAGTCAGGGTAGCAGTCGGGTTCACGTACCAGGTCTTCTTCTCATCAATACCCGCCTTAGTGGAGTCCGCGTACTTCTTCATCGCCGCCAGGGTCTCCTGGTCGGTGCTGACCTCGTTCATGTAGTGCATATCGCCGGTGCGCAGCAGGTACTCAAACGCCGCACCGAAGTACGCCAGCGCCGCCGCGAAGCCAGCCACCGAATTCTGGTGCATAGCCTCCGGAACGATCGGGGACGGCACGTTCTGCGGCGGGTGCTCAGCGTTGCCCGGCTGGTACTCGCCGTGCTCCTCCATCTTCTCCAGCTTCGCTACGCCGCTGTAATCCTTATTGTCGTTAGGCAGCGGAGAGCTCGACGCCGAAGCAGAAGCCGACGCAGAAGCGGAGGGAGAAGCAGACGCCGAAGCCGAAGCCGAAGCGCTCGGCGAAGCGGTAGCAGACTCAGAAGCCGCAGCAGAAGCGCTCTCAGAGCCAGAAGCGGAAGCAGATGCCTCAGAAGTAGCCTTAGAGCCACAAGCCGCCAGCAAAGCCATAGAGCTGACGCCCAGCATACCCAGCGCCGCGCGGCGGGTCAGGTTCTCGGACATAGTGATACCTTTCAGTCAGTCGGTGATTGCAACCAGTTTAGCCGCAAACCCAACAGGATACAGAGTTGAGCGGGCGAAGCGTGAGAAGCGCCTCGCAGATAAAAGCGTTATGACAGACTATGACGCCGCGGAGGTGGCGGACGCCTCAGTAGAAGCGGCGGCAGAAGAGGAGGCGGAAGTAGACGGGGAAGCCGAACCGGATGCTGCGCCGGACGCTGCTGCACTCGCGGTAGAAGCGCCTCCCTGAGCGGTGCCTCCTTGAACGGTGGCACCGTATGCCACGCTCAGCTCCCACATCTTCGAATCAGCGTGGTAACGACCGCGGAAATCGCACTCCTGAATCGTCACCTGAGAAGCCGGACCCGCAGCAGTAGCACTCGGGGAAGCAGAAGCAGAGGCGCTCGGGGATGCCGCATCAGACACCAGCGCATCCTCCGACGGCTCAGTAGGCTCAGCAGAAGCCGAAGCGCTCGCCGAGGCGGCCACCGGCTGAATCTTGCCCTCAGCCACCGCCTCCGTACCAAAGTCCAGAGTGTACTGACCCTTAAACAGCAGATTGCCATCACTCATAATCGACGGTTGAGCGCTCGCCAAAGCATAAGAAGCCGACGGGTTCACATACCAGGAGCCCTTCTCCACACCCGCCAAAATCGACGCCGACAGGGCATCCACCTCAGAGCGAGTCTTCGAGGACAGCTGAATGCCGGTCGAGAACGCATCCGTGCTACCGGTCTTCACCAGGTAATCCATAGCCGCCGCAAAATAAGCAACCGCCTCATGGAAACCCGTCACCGTATTCAACGAGAGCTTATCAGTCACCTTCGGCTTCGGAGCATTACGCGGCGGATGATCCACCGTACCCTGCTCATAATTCAACGCACCATCATAGTGGGTGTACTCCACCAGACCCGAATAGTTCTGACCATCATCGCTGTACCCATTCGGGTTAGCGCTCGACTTCGAACCGTTCAGGCTACCGCCCTGAGAACCCGACTGCTGGCTAGAGCTACCCGAGCCGCACGCGCTCAACAGCGCCGCAGAACCCGCAACAGCGGAGGCGCCCACACCCAGACGCAGCAGGGAGCGGCGAGAGAAAGACTGAGAAAAAGAAGACATAAGAGAAAAACCTTGAATCCAGGAAAGCTCGTTACTACCAGAGTAAAACAAATCATGCCCTAACCCGAGTGCGAGTTAGGGCATGATGCCTCATCCATCTGAGGGCTTAAAGGTTGTCACCATTAGAGTTGCCGCCATTACCGGAGTTACCGCCACTGGTGTCACCATTAGCGCCACCGGAAGCACCGCCATTAGCGCCACCATTCTTCGGCTGAGCCGAAGCCTGAACCTCGTACTCATCCTGAATCGTCAGGGTCCAGTCATTATCGTGGCGCACACCGGTAACCACCAGGCCACGCTCAGTGCGACGCACCTTTTCGGACATCTCCGCAGGGGCACCGTCAATGACCACGGTCGGACCCAAATCAATCACCAGGTCAAAGGTCCACTGGACGCTCTTCTTCACCAGCGCGGGAACAGCAGTGAACGCAGACATGGTCACCTTCGGCGACACAAACCAGTCACGATTCTGCGAGCTCTCATTCGACTCATCCATGAATGACGAGAAAGAAGCAATGAACTTATCGTCAGCCTTCGACTCGCGCAGCGGAGCCGCATCACCGGTCAGCACCAGGTAGTTAATCGCCGCATACACGAACGCAATCGAGTCGTACAGACCCTGCACCGAGTTCTCCGAGGCGCTCGCCGGGCGCTTGGGGAGCGGCACGTTCTGCGCAGGAGCAGACTCGGTCGCCGGAACGAAATTACCCTTCTTCTCATAGTTATCGAAGGTAACCTCGCCGCTAAAGTCAGCGCGCGCAGAAGCCGAAGGGGAAATCTGCGGGGTATCCACATCAGCGTCTTCGGCAGAGGACGAGCTACCACCGCACGCAACCAGCAGGGCGCTCAAAGACATGCCCGCAACGCCCGCACCCGCGTAACGCAGGGCAGAACGGCGGCTGATGCCGGTAGTGGAACTGGGAAGCCCGGAGGTCATGGGGAAAAGCGCCACGGAATACCTTTCGAGTGAGAATCTCAGGTGAGAGACGAGTGAGAGAACGCCTCGACGAGCGGATATCACACGCGGACATCCCTCTAGAGACAGTCCTAAGTATAACGCGCCCCCGCCTTCACACCCGTGCGTACCAGCGCCCAAACGAGCGTGATATGCCGCCCATCAGCGAACTTACCGCAGCCAGTGAACTTACGGTAACCAGCGGGAGCATCACACCGAATGGGGTATAGCGAAGGAGGGGACGCGTTCATCGTCTATAGAGATCGTCTATAGGGGAGAGGCTACTGGGCACCTGCCGCGGGAGCAACATCTCCACCAGCGGCACCGGGCTCAGCGGCACCGGGGGCTACGGTCGGCTGAGCCGTCGCAGCTGCAGGTTGAGACGCCACGGGCTGCGCGGGAGCGGTAGCCGTAGGCGCCTGGGTAGCGGCAGGCTGAGGAGCCTGAGCCGCGCCACCCTGACCGGCACTATTCTGGGCACCACCATTCTGGGAGCCAGTGTACTGACGGGAACCGCTCTGGTCGGCACCGCTCTGACCTGCGCCATTCTGGGCGGCACCGTTGTTAGCGGTACCCTGCGCGGCACCGTTACCCGAAGTGTTCGCACCGGCGTTTGCGCCAGCATTAGCCGCCACGGTGCTGTCATCAGTCACCGTCGGGGTGTACGTCGAGGAAGGATGCGCGCGCGGAGTCTGAATCGGCTTCGGAGTCAACGCGGGATCATACTGCTGAGGCGCAATCACCAACCAGCGCTTCGCCTCCTCATCGTACTCAGCATAGAGAGCCTTAATCTCCTGCGCCTCGGTGTCCTCCAGGGGCTTGGTCGTATTGGTTGCCTTCTCAACCTGCAGACCGTGCGCCTGAGTCACGGTGCACGCCCACGAATACTTGGTGCCGCGGGTCGTCGGCTGCTTATCGGTCAGGCGGAAGGTCCACTCACCATCAACCAGCCAGTTCGTGCCGGGCGCATAGAAGGCGCGCAGCTTCTCCAAAGAAGCACGCTGAACAGAATTATCCTGATGAACCACCTGCAGAGCCGGACCGGGATCACCGGTCATGCGGGCGTAGTTCACCGCCGCCGCAAAATACGCGAAGGTGGCGCGCAGGCTACGGGCGTTCTTCTCGTACATGCTCTCATCCTCAACCGGGATGGGCACGGCGCTCGCCTTAGAATCAACACTCGCGGGGCCGGCGGTCGGCTCAATCGTGTAGACCTGACCGGTCTCCGGGTCGGTGCTGCTCATCGGAGCAGCACCGGTACCGGCAACGTACTTGGTCCACTTCAGCTCGCCCGACAGGTTATCGTAGGCACCCGCAATCGAAGCGGAAGGAGTGGGGGAGGCGGTCGCCTCCGCAGTCTTTTTGGAACCGCAAGCGGCAAGCATCGCACCCAGGGCGGCAGTGCCCGTGAGCGCAATAAAGTGGCGGCGGCTGTGAATCATAGTGATCCCCTTGAATGTGCTGTGATGCGGAAGTATCGGTGATAGGTGAAGAGCTCACGCCCTAATCCTCAGCCTAACATCACGCCCCCATCAGAGGGCGTGAAGCAGTCACCCGCGGGGCGGGTAGAGGCGCATTGAGGCGAAAATGGGCGGACCTCATCTAGCCCTAGCCTATAGATTTCACGCGTGGCACACAAATAAAAGCCCTCATCCGTGCCTCATATCACCCAATATGACGGGATCTTTGAGGCACGGATGCAAAGAAGCTTTAGGCTGAGCCTCGAATGTAACGAGCCGCCTTAGAAGAGGTGCTCTCATTCGGGGTCGGGAGCGCACTCGGAGTATTCGCGGACGGTTCAGCGGTAGCCGCCGGGGTGGCGGTAGCGCTCGGGGAAGATTGCGGATCCTCCAGCATCTGCCAGCCCTCTTCGCCAAAGTAGACGTAAGCGTCCGCCTTCTGATTGCTGCCGTAGATGCCGGTGAGCTGCTCACGCTGACGGGTCTCATGGTTGAACAGGAACGCGTTCTCATCCACCTTCAGGGTCGCCTTCCAGCAGTAGACGTCCTGCTCGGTGGCGGGTACCGGCTGCGGGGAGCTCAGATTGATGCACATGGGGTGGTTGCTCTTAGAGACCAGCCAGCCAATGTTGTAGCGGTAAATATCGCGGTACATATTCGCCATGTGGCTAAAGTGCTCCTGTCCGGGCAGGTTCATGAAGGGGTCGGTATCACCGGTGAGGAGCATGTAGTTCTGCGCCGCACCCCAGTACTGCAGGAAGGCGTGCAGACCCTCAACGGTACGTTCCTTAGCCTCCGGAGGCATGATGGGTCGGGGGACATTGACGGCACGGTGACTGAGAGTGCCGTTCGAGAAATTGCCGACGCGCTCAAAGAACTGATCAGGCAGAATCGCCGGGCCTCGGCCGTCCAGAGCGGATTTGGGTAGAGGCTCGGCGTAAGTGATGCTGCGCGTGGTGGTCGCAGATTTAGTCTGGGTGCTCTGAGGTGCCGGTGCGGCATCAGTAGGAGAGGGTTCAGTGAGTGGTTGAGGGCGAGAAACTGCGCTGGGGCTGCAGGCGCTTGCGAGTGCACTCAATGCTACTCCGGAAGAAAGAGCAAGAAGATGGCGACGTGACAGCGAACCGAACATACGCAACCTTTCGCAAGAGTAAAGACGGGCAGGCAGTAACGGGTAGCTCGAATGCAGTTGAGCGAGAGCTCTGTGAGCGTTCCCGAAGGGTGTGGCATACCGCGGTGAGTACGGATGCGATAGAAAGGGCAGGCCAGAAGCCTCCTGAGGGAATCGGTGTGGGTTATGACCTGCCTGGTTGTCGTGCTCAATGATTCTAAGCGTACTTTCAGGTTCGAAACGACCATATCTGCGCTTGAGCGTAAAAAGTTATCAAATCTTAATATTTGCCCGTTTTATGCGGGTTATAAAACGTACCAATGTGTTTGGGATAACCGCATTAAAATCTATTGTTTCCCCTAGAAACTTGGGGATTTTTCGGCTTTTTCTTGATATGAGTAAATCGTAAATTGGAGTTGTTGCACCTCGTGTGTAAATAGTAATTCAACCTCTCCACGTTGTCCGAACACCCATCAAAAACACCCCGAAAAACACCCCCAAACTCCCCGCCGCCGCAACGTGCCCACCGCAACGCCCACACATGGCATGAAGCGGGTTCACCCTATGGGACAATAGCGCTGTGACTACCACCGACTATGCGCAGCTCAAAGCAGCTCGCGAACTGCTCACTCGAATCCCCCTCCCGCTCGACGTAGAAGCCGGCGAAACCCCCGGCACCCCCTACACCGTCGCCCACGACGGCACCGCAGAGCACGGCACCGCCTCCGCACGCACCCTGCTCGCAGCTATGGCACGCCAACTCGACGACTACATTCTGCCGCGCAGCGCCAGCGTCGATAACCCCCTCACCATCGTGGTCGGCGGCTCCACCGGCGCCGGTAAATCCACCCTCGTCAACACCCTGCTCGGCGAACCGCTCACCCAGTCCGGTGCGATTCGACCCACCACCCGCCACCCCGTACTCCTGCACCGCGCAGAAGACGAGGCGGCACTGTCACCCGAACGCTTCCTGCCCACCCTGCCGCGCACCCGCACCTCCGGCATGAACGCCGGATCGCAGGCACTACCCGGCCTCGACCCGAAGATTGCGCGCGCCCTCATTCCTATTACTACCTCGGCGCTACCGCAGGGCATCGCGCTCATCGACGCACCCGATATCGACTCCGTCTCCGAGGAAAACCGCACCCTCGCCAAGGAGCTGCTCTCCGCCGCTGACCTGTGGCTCTTTGTCACCACCGCCAACCGCTACGCCGACGCCGTGCCCTGGGAACTGCTCCACGAAGCAGCCGCACGCTCCATCGCCATCGCCGTGGTGCTCAACCGCGTGCCCGAAGGCGACGAAGAAGCCATCGAAAACGACCTGCGACGCATGCTCGACGAGGCCGGAATCCACGCCGTACTGATTCACACCGTCACCGAACAGCCCCGCGACGAAAGCGGCATGCTCGCACCCGTCAGCCTCGCCCCGCTGACCCTGTGGATCCGCGAACTCGGCGCCGACGCACCCGCCCGCGCCGCCATCGCCCGGCAGACCCTCGCCGGTGCCGTCGAAACCCTCGCCGGTAACCTGCAGGTACTCGCCGCCGAACAGGCACGCCAGCAGGCGGCGCACCAGTCGCTTGCCACCATCGCCGCCGAAGAATACGAGGACGCACTGACCACCATCGACGGCGCGCTCTCCGACGGCTCCCTGCTGCGCGGCGAAGTGCTCTCGCGCTGGCACGACTTCGTGGGAACCGGCGACTTCTTCCGCTCCCTCGACAGCACCATCGGTCGCCTGCGCGACCGCGTCAGCTCCGCCCTGCGAGGCCAGCCCGCCGCCGCACAGAAGGTAGAAGACGCCCTCGAAAGCGGCATCCACGCCGTCGTACTGGATGCGGCCGCACGCGCCTCCGAAAACACCCGCACCCGCTGGCGTGCCAGCCGCGCCGGACGCTCCCTGCTGGCGCGCCTTGATGCGCCGCAGGCTGTTTCTGTTGCGCCGCAGACTGCCTCCGCCGCGCCCGAACAGAACGCAGGCGCAAACGGCGAGGCAAAGGGCAACGAAGCGAAGGGGGAAGTGCAGTCCGCCGAGGACATCTTCTCCGCGGCCGTTGCGGAACAGATTCGCCTCTGGCAGGGCTCCGTCCTCGAAATGATCCGTGAAGAAGGAGCCGACAAGCGCAAACGCGCCCGCTTCCTCTCCCTGGGTGTGAACGCCACCGCCGTGATGCTCATGGTTGCCGCGTTCAGCCTCACCGGCGGCATCACCGGTATTGAGGCGGGTATCGCCGGCGGTAGCGGAGTGGTCGGCACCAAACTGCTCGAGTCCATCTTCGGTGAAGACGCGGTGCGCCGCATGGCAACCCGCGCCCGCACCGACCTGCTCGAACGCATGTCGGGGCTGCTCACTGAGCACGCTCAGCCCTTCACCGCCGTACTGGAAGAAACCGACCCGCAGGCTGATGCCGAGGACATTCACCGCGCCGCTGAGCAGGTGCAGGCAATCGCCGCAGAAATGAGCACCCAGAGTCAAACCACACAGCGCCAAGCCGCAGCCCACACTAACGGCACGGTTGCTCGCTAAACCACTCCGGACAGGCACACCGCACCACCTGACCGCGCACCACAGACGAAGAAAAACGCACTATGACTACCCCCGAGAACAAACTCGAGAATAAAACCACAGATCGAGGCACCGCCCCCGGCGTGGCGACCTCGCCCTTCGCTCGCTCCGTCGCATCCCTGAAAGACGCCATCAGCTACGGCGAAGGACGAGTCCCCGAAACCGTGCTGCTCGACGCCGCCGAAACCCTCGAACGCCTCAGCCAACGCCGCGAACTCTCCACCGAACACACCGTCATCGGCTTCTTCGGCGCGACCGGCAGCGGCAAATCCACGCTCTTCAACGCCATCGCCGGGCAGAACATTGCCCTCTCCGCGCCCACGCGCCCGACCACCTCCACCGTGCAGGCGGCAATCTGGGAGGCAGAAGGCAGCGAAGAACTGCTCGACTGGCTCGGCATCGACAAGCGCGTCTACCCGCAAACTCAGGCGCTCGCCGCCGAAGGAAACACGGCCGAGGGTAGCGAGGTTGCCGGGGGAGCGGCGGCACCCAACGCCGTCACCGAACCGGCACCCGGACTCTTCAACCGCATCCGCCGAGCCGTTGGCGGACGCGGCGAAATGCGCACCCGCACCGGCGGACTGATTCTGCTGGACATGCCCGACTTCGACTCGGTCACCACCACCAACCGCGACCTCGCCGCCCGCATGATGCGCTACGTAGACGTGCTCGTCTGGGTCGTCGACCCCCAAAAGTACGCCGACGCCGTCATCCACCGCGACTTCATGGTGCCGCTTGCCGCCTCCGGCGCGCAGGCGCTCTGCGTGCTCAACCAGGCGGACAAACTCGCACCCGCCGAGGTGCCCGCTGTGCTCGCCTCCCTCACCCGCCTGCTCCAGGCTGAGGGCACCGAGGCGCACCTGCTCGCCGCACCCATCGCCGTTTCCGCCCGAACCGGTGAGGGTGTCGACGCGCTCCGCGATATGCTCGCCCAGGTAGCCGCCGCCAAGAGCCTGTCCTTGCAACGAACCGACGCTCAGCTGCATGCCACCGCCTCCCAGCTACGCACCTACGCCGGGGGAGAGGGCACCGTTCTCGCTGGAGCCTACGCCCTCGAAGCGGAACAGAAGCTCGTGCAGGTATGCTACGCCTCCAGCCACGCCGAGCAGGTTCTGCAGGCGGCAACCGCCTCCTACCGCCGCGCGGCGGGACAGCGCACCGGCTGGATCCTCACCCGCTGGATGAGCCGCCTGAAGGCCGACCCCCTGCGCCGCCTGCACCTGGGGCAGCAGGACGAAACGAAGAGCACCTCTAAAGCTGAGAAGTCCGCGGGAATGCTCGGCTCCGATAGCGAGAATGCACCCGAGCTGGTGGCATCCTCCCTGCCTCCGCTGAGCGCGGCGCAGAAGGCGGGTATGGCAAACGCCGTACGCCAGTACAGCAAGCAGATGGCGAACCGCATCGACGAACCGTGGAAGCGTAGCATGAAGGAAGCCGCCCTCTCCCGCGAGGCGGAGCTACCCGACCTCCTCGAACGCGATATGATGCGCATCGACTACGGTCTGGGCCGCACCCGCGCCCCCTGGGTCATCTTCAACGCCCTGCAGTGGATTGCGCTCCTCAGCGCCCTGGTGGGTGTCGCCTGGCTGACCCTGATCTCCGGCATGGCGTACCTGCAGATTCAGCTACCGCCCGCCCCGACCCCCGAAGGCTCCCCGGTACCCCTGCCGACCCTGCTTCTGCTGCTGGGCGTATTGCTTGGTATCGCCTCGGCGGGCGTGGGCAGGCTACTCACCGCGATGGGCTCACGCTACTACGCACGCAAACTGCGGGGCCGTCTGCAGACCGGCGTGGAGAAGGCAGTACAGACCTGCGTGGTCGCACCGATACAGCAGGAGGCAAAGCGCCTGAACGCATACCGCAAGGCGCTGGACATCTAGCCGAACCGTCCGGCAGACTCAAAGCGCGCACAGAAGAATCCCTCCCCACCTCAATCGAGGCGGGGAGGGATTCTTCCATTAAATCTATACGCTACTGAAGCTTAGTCTTCGTCAGAAGCCTCAGCGCACGGCGCCTGCTGAGACGCCGCAAGCTCACGCAGACCGTCCGTAATCGCCTGAGCAGCCTTAACGACCAGCTCGGGGTAGTTGCGGTTCGGCTGGCGGGTCATGCGGTCAATCGGGCCCGAAATGGACACAGCCGCAATGACCTTGCCGCCGGGGGCACGCACCGGAGCAGAAACCGAGGCGGTACCGCGCTCGCGCTCACCCACGGACTGCGCCCAGCCGATGCGGCGCACAGCCGCGAGCATGGCGGCGCTGAAGTGCGCATCGCGCAGACCTTCAACAATGCGATTTTGGTCTTCCCACGCGAGCAGAACCTGGGCAGCGGAACCAGCCTGCATGGACAGCTGGGTACCGACCGGAATAGATTCGTGCATGCCGGAGGGGCGCGGAGCGGTCGCCGCGCACACGCGCCAGTCGCCCTGGCGGCGGTACAGCTGGGTGGACTCGTCAGCTTCGAGGCTGAGCTTCTGCAGAATCGGGTCAGCCACGGTGATGAGCTCATCAGAAATAGTGGCGGATGCCAGTTCGGTCAGACGCGGGCCGAGCATGAAGCGTCCCTGCACGTCGCGGGCTACGAGGCGGTGGTGTGCCAGCGCCACGGCGAGGCGGTGCGCGGTCGGTCGCGCCAGACCGGTTGCCTTGACGAGGTCGCCCAGGGATACGGGGCCTGCTTCGAGGCAGTCAAGGATGAGGGTTGCCTTGTCGAGCACGCCAACGCCGGAGGAGCCGTGGGAGTGTACCTCTACCATCTGCTCGTCGGCGGCCATGTGTTCGGGCGGCTTGACGGGGTCAACAATCGGTGCGTTGTGTTGTGTGGATGCGTTGGGGTGACGCATTCCGTGTGCGTTAAAACGTGATGCGGAAGGAGTCATTCTTATATTCTATCTCAGAATATGAAAGATACCCCGGACTTCATGGACTCTTTGGAGTGCAGAGCTGAAGATGGAATCACCCCCTACGGGATAAATTATGAGTTTTTCATAATAAGTGTTTATGTGGGTTTATGGGCGAAAATATGCGAAAAACCGCGTAAAAATGCGGGTAATCCCGCAAAATCACCCTGGAGTCATAGAATAAACCCACACAAAAACACTTGCTGGTTCGGGGTGCTTCTAGGCCGTCTCACAGGCTAAGAATCCGCGAAAAAATATGCGACACGCCGCAGGAAAATACCGATTTGAGGGTCCCATCGGGTACATAATCCGCCCCTCAACCCCACAAACCAGCGGCACGCACCACACCGAACGCATCCACCGTAGGAACGCATCAAGCAGGAGAAAGCATGACTAGCGAACAGAACGCAACCACCGCGGGCACCCGTCCGCGCACCCTGGCAGAAAAAGTCTGGGACGCACACGTCGTCGTCCCCGGTGAAAACGGCAAGCCCGACCTGCTCTACATCGACCTGCAGCTACTGCACGAAGTGACCTCTCCCCAGGCATTCGAAGGGCTGCGCATCGAGAACCGCCCCCTGCGCCGCCTCGACCTGACCATCGCCACCGAGGATCACAACACCCCCACCGACAACATCTTCGGCACCATCGCCGACCTGACCAGCCGCACTCAGATTGAGACCCTGCGCCGCAACGCCAAGGAATTCGGCGTGCGCATCCACTCCCTCGGCGACGAGGAGCAGGGTATTGTGCACGTGGTTGGCCCTCAGCTCGGCCTGACCATGCCCGGCATGACCATCGTCTGCGGTGACTCCCACACCTCCACCCACGGTGCGTTCGGCGCTCTCGCGTTCGGTATCGGCACCTCCGAGGTGGAGCACGTCATGGCAACCCAGACCCTGCCCCTGGCACGCTTCAAGACCATGGCAATCAACGTTGAGGGCACCCTCAAGCCCGGCGTGACCGCAAAGGACATCATCCTCGCCGTCATCGCGCAGATTGGCACCGGTGGCGGTCAGGGCTACGTGCTCGAATACCGCGGCTCCGCGATCCGCTCCCTCTCCATGGAGGGCCGCATGACCATGTGCAACATGTCCATTGAGGCGGGCGCACGCGCCGGTATGGTTGCCCCCGACGAGACCACCTTCGAATACATCAAGGGCCGCCAGCACGCACCCAAGGGCGAAGAGTGGGACAAGGCAGTCGAGTACTGGAAGAGCCTGCCCACCGACGAAGGCGCCGTCTTCGACAAGGAAATCTTCATCAACGCTGACGAGCTCGAGCCCTTCGTCACCTGGGGCACTAACCCCGGTCAGGGTATTCCGCTGAGCCACGCCGTTCCCTCCCCGGATGACTTCGAGGACGAGAACGACAAGGTTGCAGCAGAACGCGCCCTCGAATACATGGGCCTGAAGGCAGGCACCCCCATGAAGGACATCCCCGTGGACGTTGTCTTCCTGGGCTCCTGCACCAACTCCCGCATCGAGGACCTGCGCGCCGCAGCCGACATTGTGCGTGGCCGCACCATCGCTGAGAACGTACGCATGATGGTCGTGCCCGGCTCACAGAAGGTCCGCGCACAGGCAGAAGCAGAAGGCCTGGACAAGGTCTTCAAGGAATTCGGTGCCGACTGGCGCTTTGCCGGTTGCTCCATGTGCCTGGGCATGAACCCCGACCAGCTGGCACCCGGTGAGCGTTGCGCCTCCACCTCGAATCGTAACTTTGAGGGCCGCCAGGGCAAGGGTGGCCGCACCCACCTGGTCTCCCCGGTGGTTGCTGCCGCAACCGCTGTGCGCGGTACCCTGTCCGCCCCGTCCGACGTCGTGGCCTAGCACGCCGCTATAGCTAAGGAGCCATTATGGAACCCATTATTAAGCACACCGGCATTGGCGTGCCGCTGCGTTCTTCGAATGTTGACACCGACCAGATTATTCCCGCCGTCTACCTCAAGCGAGTGACCAAGATCGGCTTTGATGATGCCCTCTTCGCTAACTGGCGTAAGGACCCCGAGTTCATCCTGAACCAGGAGCCCTACAAGCACGGTAGCGTGCTGGTTGCGGGCCCGGACTTCGGTACCGGTTCTTCCCGTGAGCACGCCGTGTGGGCGCTGCGCGACTACGGTTTCAAGGTCGTTATTTCTGCTCGTTTTGCCGATATTTTCCGCGGCAACTCCGGTAAGCAGGGTCTGGTTACCGCGCAGGTTGCACAGGACGATATCGAGCTGATCTGGAAGGCGCTGGAGCACGAGCCCGGCACCGAAATCACCGTTGACCTGGAATCCAAGACCGTAACCGTGGGTGCGCTGGTTGTTCCCTTCGAGATTGACGACTACGTGCGTTGGCGCCTCATGGAGGGTCTGGACGATATCGGTCTGACCCTGCAGAACCTCGAGGCTATTGAGGCGTACGAGGCGAAGCGCCCCTCCTGGATGCCCCGCACTCAGGAACTCTAAGCCGAGAGCTCTAAAACCTAGAGGTATAAAGCTCGAAGGCGGCGACTGATTCAGTCGCCGCCTTCGAGCTTTTCTACACCCAAAACCGTGGTACGCATATAAAAGCGCCTCCCCGGAGCATCAGCTTCCGGGGAGGCGCATTTATTGACGACCTAGAGCTTAGGCACCCTCAGTGATGGGGGTGTTCAGGGTTGCGTTCTCGGTGCAGCCGTACAGCGTTGCAGAACCGGGGGAGCGCACGCCCGCGGTCGGGTTTGCGTTCTGTGCGGTGGCAAGAGCGAAGTCAGAAACCACCTCGTGGTTAATGTAGCTGCCGCCTGCGCCGCCGCCGCTGCTCAGGGCGCTGAGCGAGTAGATGTTGCCTTCGCCCTCGAACTGCACCTGACGGCCGAAAACGCCCTCGTAGTATGAGCCAACGGTCCAGATGTTCAGGCCTGCGCCTCCGCCGCCGTAGCCGGCGCCACCACCGGATGCTACGGAGGTGAGGGAGAGCTTGCCGTGGGTTCGGGAAAGCAGCGCGCCGGAGCCGCCCTTACCGCGGTAAGAGCCGGTTGCGTTCGCACCGCCGGTGCCCTTCTCTCCCTCATGCACGGAGTCGCCCTGGTAAAGGTAGTAGCGCGGGAAATCGTACGATTCGAACCAGGAGGTAGACATGGGCTGGAGCTTCAGCTCGTTATTCTCGTCGAGAATGCCGACCAGCGCCTCACCGAGGGTACCCGCCACTCCGGAGCGGCCAGCGGTACCGCCGGTGACCATGAAGCGCATGTCCAGGGTCTTGTCGTCCTCCTCAAGGGGCTTGAACTCCTGGTAGGGGCTTGCCATGAGCATGCCGCCCTGACCGGTGTTGTCGGTGCCCAGGTCGCCGCCTGCGCTACCGCCTGCGGTGGTGGATGCGTCACGGCCGTCCAGTGCCACGCGCAGTGCCGGGTTCAGCTGGTCCTTGGGCTGCGCGTCAAAGATGCGCTGGTGGGTAGTGAGGGTGCCCAGCTGTGCGCCACCGCCGCCAGCGCCGGCAACGGCTACGACGGTGACTGCGCCGTCGCGGACGAGCTCGACCGCGGAGGAGCCGCCGCCGGACGCGCCGTACACGTAGCCGCTATCGGTGTCCACTACCTGCGCTGCGCCGGTTGCGGTGCTGGAGCCGGTGGAGTCGCCGCCGGCTGCGTAGCCTTCGCCACCGAGTGCGGGCTCCGCGCCGGCTGCGGAGCCGACGCCGCCGTTACCCGCCCAGACGCGCAGGATGTCGCCGGACTTGACCGCAAGAACACCGCTGAGCTGTGCACCGGCACCGCCGCCAGCCAGGGCCGCGTTCGTGACGTCGGTCAGGTATCGGGGAGTAAAGGAAGATGCGGCACCGCCGGCACCTCCCACGAGGTCGAATCGTACTCGTCCAACGCCTTCGGGGACGAGCCATTCGGTGTATGCGCCTGCCTTGTCGTCGTAGCCGGTTGCGGTGGGCTTGAGAGTCAGGGCGGGGGAGCAGGTGGGCTCGCCGCTTGCCGCCCATGCGGGGACGGTTGCGCTGGCGAGGATGACGGGGGCACTCCATGCAGCGCCCTGTACGAGGCGACGGCGCGAAATGCGTGATGCAGTGTTGTGATGTGTCATTTTTGGGGTCCTCCGGTAATTCGCGGATGCAGCCGCGAAGTAACCTGTGGTTGGTTGCGATGCGCCGTGGTTTTCGGTTGACTTTCGAATATTTACGGTAATGTTGAAGTGAATTTTTGAAGTTGAAGTGAATCAGGAAGCCGAACCGTTTTAGTTGGGCGTCATCGCAAGGTTGTATGCAGTGAATGCACGCCCGTTCCCTGCCGTGTGGCCCCGTACTGCGAGGAGCAACGGCAATGCCGGCGCCGATGCCGCAGTTGAGAGCTGGTTGGCTTCTCCTTGAGAGTGGAGGTGCCGTTCAGCGGGCACGAGTGTGCACGTTATTGTAGGGCTGAGGTTGCTCTCAAGTTCAAATTCGTGCGTCAAAAAGACGAAACTAGCGTCAAATTTCGGTGAAGAACCTAAAAATGTTTGCATTAGTGTGAATGTTTGTGTATCTTTCTGTTTTTCCGGCTCTGAATCTGAGGGTTCAGACCGGTTTTTCATATACACATCAGAGCAAAATCCTAGTCGCGAGTTCCAAAGGCTCTTCAGTGTTTGGAGCACCTTTACGCAGGGCTTAGAATAATGATGAATATATGCGCCCGTTTCGCCCTGCTACCGGCAGGGGCGCGGCACGACAGAACGCGGCGTATCGGCACACTGTTAAAGTTCGGCGTAAACCAGCCGACTCCACAAAGGATTTTTAATGACTGAGAACATCAGCAAGCTTCGCATTGAAGGTGGCACTCCGCTCGTTGGCGAGGTTCACGTTCGAGGCGCCAAGAACCTGGTGCCCAAGGCTATGGTCGCAGCACTGCACGGTTCGACCCCCTCGACCCTGCGTAACGTTCCTGACCTGAGCGATGTCGAAATCGTTACCACCCTCGTGGAGCTGCATGGTGCGAAGGTCGACTACGACCGTGAAGCCGGTGTTCTGACCCTCAACCCCGCGCAGGATGCAACCACCGCTGCAAAGAACGCAGAGGAGATTCAGCTCTTCGGTGGTAACTCCCGCATTCCGATTCTGATGGTGGGCCCGCTGCTGCACACCCTCGGTACCGCACGCATCCCCAACCTGGGTGGCTGCAAGATCGGTGACCGACCCATTGACTACCACATGTCTGCACTGCGCAAGTTCGGTGCGGTCGTTGAGAAGGACGATGAAACCGGCACCACCCTGATCGTTCCCGAAGAGGGCCTGAAGGGCGCAGAGATTGTGCTGAACTACCCCTCCGTGGGTGCTACCGAGCAGGTTCTGCTCACCGGTGTGCGCGCTAAGGGTAAGACCATCCTGCGTAACGCCGCGATTGAGCCCGAAATTATTGACCTGATTGCTGTTCTGCAGAAGATGGGCGCAATCATCTTCATTAACGAGGACCGCACCATCGTCATTGAGGGCGTGGATGAGCTGACCGGCTACGATCACGCGTCCCTGCCCGACCGTAACGAGTCCGCTTCTTGGGCTTCTGCGGCTCTGGCTACCGGCGGCGACATTTTCGTTCGCGGTGCAGCTCAGAAGGATATGACCGCGTTCCTAAACCAGTTCCGCAAGATGGGCGGCCTGTACGAGGTGACCGCCGAGGGTATTCGATTCACCCACCCGGCTCAGCGCACCCCCGGTGCTCAGCTGAAGCCCATCGTTTTTGAGACCAACGTGCACCCCGGCTTCATGACCGACTGGCAGCAGCCCCTCGTGGTGGCGCTGACCCAGGCTAAGGGTGCGTCCATCGTGCACGAGACCGTGTACGAGGAGCGTTTCGGCTTCACCAACGCCCTGAAGCAGATGGGTGCAGATATTGTCGTCATGCGTGACTGTGTGGGCGGCGCACCCTGCCGTTTCGAGGGTAAGGGCTACGGCCACTCCGCTATTATTTCTGGCCCCACCCCGCTGACCGGTGCCGACATTGAGGTTCCGGACCTGCGCGGCGGCTTCTCCCACATCATTGCTGCTCTGGCTGCTAAGGGCACCTCTCACGTGAGCGGTGTTGAGCTGATTGCTCGCGGCTACGAGAACTTCGAGGAGAAGCTCAAGGGCCTGGGTGCCAACTTTGAGGTGCTGGCACGCAAGGCATCGAAGGCTCCCAAGCCCGATGCGGCAATCGTCGTTGTTGAGCCCGAGGAAGTTGAGGTTCAGGACTAGTGAGCGGACAGCAGGGAAAGCAGGCTCTGCCTGAGATTGAGCCCACCGCCTCCGGCGATGCTCTGTACAAGGTGCTCGGTAACGCTGCGCGCGGGCTGTACATGCTCATCGCACGCGTTGAGATTGCCGGCCGTGAGAACCTGCCCAAGAGCGGCGGGTACATTATCGTGGCTAACCACACCACCGAGCTTGACCCGGTGACTGTGGCTTTCCCTGCTTTCGTTGAGGGCGCCCTGCCGCGCTTCTTGGCGAAGGATTCGCTCTTCCGCGCCCCCGTTCTCGGCTACATTATGCGCAAGCTCGCGCATATTCCCGTGGTTCGCGGTTCGGTGGATGCGCGTAAGTCCCTGATTACTGCCCGCAAGATTGTGGAGGCTGGCGGTGCCGTCGTGATTTTCCCGGAGGGCACCACCACCCACGATCCGCAGCTGTGGCCCATGCAGGCGCGTACCGGCGCGGCTCGTCTGGCTCTTGCGACCGGCGCGCCCGTCTTCCCGGTGGCGCACTGGGGTGACGAGCAGATTCTCGGTTACGTGGACGAGGCCGGCGAGGACGGCCGCATCAAGGAGAAGCGTAAGATTTCGCTGTTCCCGCGCAAGACCGTTCGCGTGAAGGTCGGCAAGGCTCTGGATATTGCCTCCCTCGTTGAGGATTCCAGCCCCGAGGCTAAGCACACCCGCACCGAACTGGGCGTGGTCACCGACGCAATGCTGGACGCTATCACCGCCGAGCTGGAGAAGATTCGCGGTGAGAAGGCACCTGCTGGTCGTTGGAACCCGCGCACTAAGCGTCGTGAAGCCCCCGGTACCCCCTCGGGGCCGGTCGGTGGCGCGCTCGGTGAACCGGACGAAAAGTAGCATCCCAGCTGGGAAAATCGTAGAGGCCCTGACAGGAGCCGCGGCTATTCGCTGAGGCGCCTGTCAGGGACTCGCACAATAACCTCGCAAGGAAGAGAAGCAGGTGTTTTCGTGACCTTCTTTGGACGCACCCCCGCATCAAGCCCTGAATTTACCCCTCCGGCAACCGTGCAGTCTATTGCGGTGCTCGGCGCCGGTAGCTGGGGCACCGCTTTCGCTAAGATTGCGGCGGACGCTGCCCGTGAGCGCGGCGATGACACTCGCGTGACCCTCATCGGTCGTGATGAGCAGGTGATGGCTGAGTGCGAGCGCACCCGCGAGAACGCCCGCTATTTTCCGGGAATGAAGCTGCCGGATAACATGCACTTCACGGCGGATGCCCCCGCGACGCTGACCGGTGCGGATATTGTGGTTCTTGCCCTGCCCGCGCAGGTTCTGCGTTCGCAGTTGCAGAGCTTCGCCCGCTATATTGAGCCGAACGCCATGCTGGTGTCTTTGGCGAAGGGCCTGGAGACCGGTACGGGCCTGCGTATGTCGCAGGTCATTACTGAGGAGCTGGAAGAGGCTATGGCTCTGCGCGGTGCTGATGTGCGCGCGATTGGCCATATTCCGCACCGTGTGTGCGTGCTGTCGGGCCCGAACCTGGCGAAGGAAATCATGGGGGAGGAGCCTACCGCCTCCGTGGTTGCGGCTCGTACTCTGCCGGTGGCTGAGGCTGTGGCTCACGCGATTGCGTGCGGTTACTTCCGCCCGTACACCAACACGGATGTGGTTGGTACCGAAATTGGCGGCCTGGTGAAGAACGTGATTGCGCTCTGCGTGGGTATCTGCGAGGGCCGCAATTATGGCGATAACTCGAAGGCGTCCATTATGACGCGCGGCCTGGCGGAGATTACCCGTCTGGCGGTGGCGTTGGGCGGCGAGGCTGCGACCATGAGCGGTCTTGCCGGTATGGGCGACTTGATTGCGACCTGCTCTTCGCCGCTGTCTCGCAACCACACGGCGGGTCGTCTGCTGGCTCAGGGCATTACCCCTGACCGCCTGCACGAGCACATGAGCCAGACCGCTGAGTCGATTAAGTCGGCGCCCGTGGTGGCTGAGCTGGCTCGCCGCCACGGCGTGGAGATGCCCATCGTGGAGGCTGTGGTAGCGGTGCTTTCGGGCCGCATCGGCATTGAGGAGCTCGCCCCGAAGCTGCTGGGGCGTTCCCTTAAACATGAAGGGCATTAAGAGCACGCAATGAACCTGAGCTCGGTAACCACCGCTGTGTTGGGCTCCGCAGGGTATGGGGCGCTGTGTGCTGCAGCTACAGGGTCGGTAGCTCAAAAAACCGAGTGCGATCGCCCGGTATACCTGTGGGAACCCGCCGATATGGGAGAAACCGCGCACCAGCTTCCGGTGACTTACACCACCGATATATACGAGGCTCTTGAGAGCGCCGATATTGTGGTGGTTCCCTGGGGCGAACAGGCTGATTCGTGCCCCGAGGAGATGACGGGGGTCATGGCATTCCGCCGATGGGCATACCTGCTGCCTCAAACCGCTATAGTGCTCGCAGCCGCAGGTTCTGCCGAGGACACCATGAACGTGTCTGAATATCTGCGGCAGATACTGCACACTGAGTTTCCAACGCGGCGTGAACGTGTGGCGGTGCTAACTATTACCGCTCATCATCTGGCGGGTACAGGTGTGATGGAACCGGTAAAAACTCACCCCAGGCGCCCCCGTACCGCCACTCTCACCACCGACGATGCGCACATGCATCAGCTGATTACCGCCTTATTTGATGGGCCTGTGCTGCGTATTCACCGTGCGCCATGACCCCGGTATCTGCGGTTACCGCAGCTTGGGTACTAGTGTCAGAAAGGCCCGTAAGAGACGATACAATGGGCTGTAAGTGGGGCGGGTACGCCCCGAAACGAACAGGGAGAAATATATGACCGAGAAGAAGACCGTCGCCCTGCTGTGCGGTGGCCGCTCCTCCGAGCACCCCATTTCGCTCATTACCGCCGCTGGCGTTCTGGGCGCTATTGACCGCACCGCCTACGACGTCATCACTATCGGTATTACCCGTGACGGCCGCTGGTACCTGACCGATGAGCAGCAGCTCGCCGAGCTGACCGCCGGCACTCGCGGCACCGCAGAGTTCCCCGCGGGCACCCAGCAGGTATTCCTGCCGATGGGTGCCGGCGATTCCCGCCTGACCCTGATTAACGAGGACGGTAACGTTACCCGCACCGCGCCGGTGGATGTTGTCTTCCCGCTGTTGCACGGCCCCTTCGGTGAGGACGGCACCGTGCAGGGTCTGCTGGAAATGGCTGACCTGCACTACGTGGGTTGCGGCGTGACCGCATCCGCTGTGGGCATGGACAAGCACTTCATGAAGGTCGCTTTCGAGTCCGCTGGCCTGGAGGTCGGCCCCTACGAGGTCGTCACCAACCGCCAGTGGGAGCACGAGGACCGCGAGCAGATTCTGGAGCGCGTGCTGAAGCTGGGCTTCCCCATGTTTGTGAAGCCGACCCGCGCAGGTTCCTCCTTCGGTATTACCAAGGTGGATTCGGTGGAGGAGCTCGTGCCCGCCATCGAGGAGGCACGCCGCCACGACCCGAAGATCATTATTGAGGCGGGTATTGTGGGCCGCGAAATCGAGTGCGCTGTACTCGACGGTCACCACGGCGAGATGCCCCGCGCATCCTACCCCGGCGAAATCGAAGTTGTGGATGAGGACCACGGCTTCTACGACTTCGAGGCAAAGTACGTTTCTGAGTCTTCCGCTGTGACCGTGTGCCCGGCGAACCTGCCGCAGGATGTGCAGGATCGCCTGCGTGAGCTGGCTGTGAAGGCGTTCCTGGCGCTGGACGGCGAAGGTCTGTCTCGTGCGGACTTCTTCTACACCGAGGATGGCCGCCTGGTCATCAACGAGGTGAACACCATGCCCGGCTTCACCCCGATTTCGATGTACAAGACCATGTGGGAGAACACCGGTATTTCCTACACCGACCTGATTAGCGAGCTGCTGACCCTGGCAATGGAACGCCCCCTGGGTCTGCGCTAATTCTTAGGCTGGGCTAGTTCTTGAGACTGCGCTAGTTCTATAGTTTGCGTTCAGACATTGAATGCGTAACGGCGGGGGAGTAGCTCCCGCTACGTAGTATCTGCTACGAGGCGCCTCGGTGCGGATTCTTGAGGGATTCGTGCCGGGGCGTTTTTTGCGTGCTGGGGCAAGTTAATGCCTGTGTGGGAGGGGTAATTGGTACGTATTCAGCCCTAAGTGTTGATGAGAATCGCTCGTTTTTCACTCATGAGAAAAATCACTTACTTTGACTCCGAGAGTGCTCGAAGCATGGGGTGAGTGTTCTAAAACGACCTTGATAAGGTAAAACATAATTCTGCTCACAAGTGCATAAAATGATGCTTCTAAATCATGAAACGATTCGTTAGATGGTCGTTGCACATCTTGAAGCTCAAAGATTGGTATGAAAGCGCTAAAATGAGTAATGAAGAAAAAGCCGATTCGGTAGAATAGATGAAGGCATATCCAATCTGCCCTAGCGATTGGGTATCTATTCACTCACAACGTATCAGAAAGTCAAGGACAACCTTTGGGAAAACGAAACCGTAAGGTGGTCTCTGCGAGTCTGGCGACAGCACTGGTTGCTTCCGGAAGCCCCTACGTAGCCTCATTTGCCCAAGATGTGCAGGAGGCGGCGTCTCAGGTTCCGCCCAACCCTGTCGGCACCGCAAGCCAAACCCTGGACCCCACCGCAAACGCGGTATCTTCCTCTCAGACGGCAGTACCCACGCTCGCAACCGTGAGCGCATGGCCCACCGCTCAGGGGGACAATAAGACTGACAACGCGCAGGCAGAGCCCACCGCTCAGCCTAGCGCTTCTTCGAGTGCTCAGCCCACCGCTAGTGCTGAGCCTTCCGCAAGCGTTGCACCCACTCAGGACGCTACGCCCAGCCCGGACGCGACGCCTACTCCGAACGCTACCGCGCAGCCCACTGCTGAGCCTTCTGCAACCCCGAGTGCTACCGCTACGGCGAGTCCTAGCGTAGAGCCCTCCAAGGATGCGACCGCAACTCCGGCACCTACCGCTACTCCCACGGTTGAACCGACTGTCGAGCCCACCGTAGCTCCCACCGCGGAGCCTAGCGTTGCGCCTACTGCAGAGCCGACCCCTGAGCCGACGAAGGACGTAACTCCCGAACCGACCCCGGAGCCCACTCCCGAGCCGACTAAGGATGTAACCCCCGAACCGACTCCGGAACCTAACCCGGAGCCTACCCCT
>ERZ1674288.27-NODE-27-length-25719-cov-8.673434_pt1 | contig 25719 bp, 17 predicted proteins | sample MGYA00581190_ERZ1674288 | MGnify/ENA primary metagenome ERZ1674288 (study PRJEB41354, sample SAMEA4873332) | human saliva metagenome | biome: human-associated habitat [ENVO:00009003]; feature: mouth environment [ENVO:08000002]; material: saliva material...
ACACAAACCTTTAGCCTCAACCACACACAAAGTGCACGGTCAGAGACTAAAAGATAGCACCCTTCTCCAGAACCTTATATCTCGCCACCACAGCAAGATAATCATCAGTTCCCACGCGGAGGAGGGGCTTCAATCACCGAGATGCAGACCGACCCAACCACTGTTTCGGTCCGCAACCTTCCTGCTCAACCTTAACATGAGCTTCACCACTTACACAAAAATTGTTACGTTACTGAACAATATTCAGCGCACAGCTCAGAAACGCGGCTCATAAATACAGCTCAAACGTACACCGTGAAATCCGCAGAGCCCGCGCTGTGGCGTCGCTTTTTCTCCATCTCAGCCCCGTATCACCCTGTGAATGTCTGCATTCACACACCGGATACTTCCGCCCAGTGAACTATCCTGTTAAAACGAAAGGGTCGAAACAACTCTCCGGACGCCCCGCACACAGCACCTCGTGTGCCCCGCACCTACCCTGGTACCTACCCCGTCACCTACCGGCGCGGGAATAACAACCCGAAGAGAACCGTTACACCCGACGGACAGCGCGCTAGCACAAGCCTGCTGGCGCATCCACTCACGTTGCGAAAGGAACCCACGTGGCAGAGAACTTCCAGTGGACAGAAACCGACCAGCGCGCCGTAGATACCGCACGTATCCTCGCCGCTGACGCCGTAGAGAAGGTCGGATCCGGCCACCCCGGTACCGCAATGAGCCTGGCGCCGGTCGCCTACCTGCTCTTCCAGAAGGTCATGAACCAGGATCCCTCCGACGACCGCTGGGAAGGCCGTGACCGCTTCATCCTGTCCCCCGGCCACACCTCCCTCACCCTGTACACTCAGCTGTTCCTCGGTGGCTACGGCCTGGAAATGAAGGACCTGGAAGCCCTGCGCACCTGGGGCGCCCTCACCCCCGGCCACCCCGAATACAAGCACACCAAGGGTGTAGAAATCACCACCGGCCCGCTCGGCCAGGGTCTGGCATCCGCTGTTGGTTTCGCCTACGCACAGCGCCGTATGCGCGGCATGTTCGACCCCGAAGCAGCCCCCGGCACCTCCCCCTTCGACCACCACGTCTACGTCATCGCCTCCGAGGGTGACGTGCAGGAAGGCGTCACCGCCGAGGCGTGCGCGCTCGCAGGTCACCAGGAGCTCGGCAACCTGATCGTCGTGTGGGACCGCAACCACATCTCCATTGAAGAAGACACCGACGTTGCCTTCACCGAAGACGTGGCAAAGCGCTACGAGTCCTACGGTTGGGACGTTCAGCGCGTGGACTGGACCCGCACCGGTGACTACGTTGAGGACGTCGCAGAGCTCTACGCCGCTATTGAGCGTGCGAAGGCTGTCACCGACAAGCCCTCCTTCATTGAGCTGCGCACCATCATCGGGTACCCCGCCCCCACCAAGCAGAACACCGGCGCAGTGCACGGCTCCAAGCTCGGTGCCGAAGAGGTTGCCGCAACCAAGGAGCTGCTCGGCTTCGACCCCGCCAAGAGCTTCTTCATCGAGGAGAACGTCCTGGCACACACCCGCCAGCTCGTTGAGCGCGGCGCAGCGGCACACAAGGCATGGGACGAGAAGTTCGAGGCATGGGCTAAGGCAAACCCCGAGCGCGCTGAACTGTACAAGCGCCTCGTTGCAGGCGAACTGCCCGCAGACTACAAGGCTGCCTTCCCCGTGTTCGAGGCTGGCACCTCTGTGGCAACCCGCGCGGCATCCGGCACCGTCATCAACGCTATTGCTGAGACCTTCCCCGAACTGTGGGGCGGCTCCGCTGACCTCGCCGGCTCGAACCTGACCACCATCAAGGGTGCAGAGTCCTTCAACCCGGCATCGCGCACCACCGAAGACTGGACCGCGAACCCCTACGGTCGCGTTCTGCACTTCGGTATCCGTGAGCAGGCTGCCGCAGCCATCGTGAACGGTATCGTGCTTTCCTCCCCCACCCGCGCGTTCTCGGGTACCTTCTTCGTGTTCTCCGACTACCAGCGCCCGGCTGTTCGCCTCTCCGCGCTGATGGGCGTTCCCGCACTGTACGTGTGGACCCACGACTCCATCGGTGTGGGCGAGGACGGCCCCACCCACCAGCCGATCGAGCACCTCTCCTCGCTGCGCGCTATCCCCGGCTTCGACGTGGTTCGCCCCGCGGACGCTAACGAAACCGCCGTCGCATGGCGCACCATCCTGGAGAAGTCCGACCGCCCCGCGGGCCTCGTGCTCTCCCGCCAGAACCTGCCCGTCTGGGCTCGTGAAGACGTTCACGCAGACGCTGAGGGCGAGAAGTTCGCTTCCGCTGAGGGCACCGCACGCGGCGGCTACATCATGGCTGACACCGAGGGCACCCCGGACGTCATCCTGATCGCTACCGGTTCCGAGGTTGAGCTGGCTATCCAGGCTCGCGCAACCCTCGCCGAGCAGGGCATCGCAGCACGCGTGGTCTCCATGCCTTCGCGCGAGTGGTTCGCCGAGCAGAGCGAGGAATACCGCGAGTCGGTTCTGCCCTCCTCCGTGGCAGCCCGTGTCTCCGTCGAGGCTGGCCTGGCAATGAGCTGGTACGACCTGCTCGGCACCGCAGGCCGCGCCGTGTCCATCGAGCACTTCGGTGCATCCGCCGACGCGAAGACCCTGTACCGCGAATTCGGTATCACCGCGGAGGCTGTCGTTGCCGCCGCTAAGGAATCCATCGACGCCGCTAAGTAAGCAATAACAACGCCGCGGTAACTGCCGCACACACTGCGCTCCCTCCTGTACGGGCTCCTCTGTACGGGTGCCTCTGTACGGGTGGGGTGCAGACGCAACGGGTAGGCTCCGGCTGACCACTCAGCCGGAGCCTCCCGCCGCCCAGAAGATTTCACTGATATCTCAATTTTCAATTTCGACATTTCAATCTCGACAAAGAATCGAAGGTTTTCACATGTCTGAGTCCACTCAGAAGCTGTCCGACGCCGGCGTCTCCATCTGGCTTGACGACCTCTCCCGCGAGCGTCTGACCAGCGGCAACCTCGCCGAACTCATCAAGACCCACAACGTCGTCGGTGTGACCACCAACCCCACCATCTTTGCTGGCGCGCTCTCCAAGGGTGCCGCATACGCCGAGCAGATGCGTGAGCTTGCCGCCGCCGGCGCGAGCGTTGAAGAGGCAGTGTTCGCTGCAACCTGCGACGACGTACGCAACGCCTGCGACGTGTTCGAACCCGTCTACAAGGCATCCAACGGTTTTGACGGCCGCGTTTCCATCGAGGTTGACCCCCGCCTGGCACGCGACGCAGAAGGCACCGCCAAGATGGCGCGTGAACTCTACGAGCGCGTGGGCCGCGAAAACGTCATGATTAAGATCCCCGCAACCCAGGAAGGTCTGCGCCCCATCGCAGAAACCCTGGCAGCTGGCATCAGCGTGAACGTGACCCTGATTTTCTCCCTGACCCGCTACCGCGAGGTCATCAACGCCTACATGCTCGGCCTGGAGCAGGCGCTGGAGAACGGTAAGGACCTGTCCACCATCCACTCGGTCGCGTCCTTCTTCGTCTCCCGCGTAGACACCGAAATCGATGCACGCCTCGAAGCTGCCGGCGGCGACGCTGTACAGCTGAAGGGCAAGGCGGGCCTGGCAAACGCGCGCCTCGCCTACGAGGTATTCGAGGAAATGTTCTCCTCCGAGCGTTGGGCACGTCTGCAGGCACACGGCGCGAACGTACAGCGTCCGCTGTGGGCGTCCACCGGCGTGAAGGACCCCGCACTGCCCGACACCCTCTACGTGACCGGCCTGGTTGCACCCAACACCGTGAACACCATGCCCGAGGCAACCCTGAACGCTGTTGCCGACCACGGCGAAATCACCGGCAACACCATCGTGCCGAACTACTCCGAATCCAACGATGTTCTGGACGCTATCTCCGCTCACGTCTCCTACCCGGAGGTCGTGGAGAAGCTCGAGGTTGAGGGCCTGTCCAAGTTCGACGTTTCCTGGGAAGAGCTGCTGCAGACCGTCCGCGAGGCACTCGAACAGGCCAAGTAGCCGCTAGTAGCCGCCGAACTATAGCGCGGCACTAACCGCTGTCGGTGTGCACCGCCCGATGCGCACCACGGCACCGCACCCTAATCCGCCGGGATTTTTGCCAGGGTTCCCGCCCGAGCTTCACCGCTCAGGCCACCCCAGGGAATCTCGGCGGGTTAGGTGCCCCTCATATCATTCCGTCAAAAACCGGTACAATACAGGGACACACCTTCCAGAATGCGGCATCGCCTCCGCGCGAATAAGGTACGAACCGCGCGCCGCACGAACCAACCAAGGCAATCAAAGGAATATATTGTGACTAACGGTCATGAAGCGAACCCCCTCAGGGACACTCGCGACCGCCGCATTACCCGCATTGCGGGGCCGTCCGCGCTCGTCTTTTTTGGCGTAACCGGTGACCTGGCCCGCAAGAAGCTGCTTCCGGCAGTGTATGACCTCATGAACCGCGGTTTGCTCCCCCCGAGCTTCGGCCTCGTCGGCTTCGGCCGCCGCCCCTGGAGCGATGACGACTTCCGCGCTTACGTGCGTGAATCTGTTGAGGCAAACGCCCGCACCCCCTTCCGCGAGGACGTATGGAACCAGTTCCAGCAGGGCATGCGATTCGTTGAAGGTGCCTTCAACGACGATGCAGCCTTCGAAAAGCTCAAGAGCACCCTTGCAGAGCTCGACGAGCGTGGCGCTCACGGCAACCACGCCTTCTACCTTTCCATCCCCCCGAAGGCATTCGAGCAGGTCCTCACCAAGCTCGCCGAACACGACCTCGCATCGCGCGATAACGACACTGTCAACCCTGTCGACGGTTGGCGCCGCGTGGTCATTGAGAAGCCCTTCGGCCACAACCTTGAGAGCGCACGCGAACTGAACTCCATCGTGGAGGCAGTCTTCCCGCCCGACGCCGTGTTCCGCATCGACCACTACCTGGGCAAGGAAACCGTTCAGAACATCCTGGCGATGCGTTTCTCCAACCAGATGTTCGAACCCCTCTGGAACTCCCACTACGTGGACCACGTCCAGATCACCATGGCTGAAGACATCGGCATCGGCTCCCGCGCAGGCTACTACGACGGCGTGGGTGCGGCCCGCGACGTCATCCAGAACCACCTGCTGCAGCTGCTCGCCCTCACCGCCATGGAAGAGCCCCTCAGCCTCGACGCCAAACACCTGCGCGCCGAAAAGGCTAAGGTCCTCGAAGCTGTGCGCATCGACGACCTGCCGAACTCCTTCGCGCTCGGCCAGTACGCCGCAGGTTACCAGGGCGGCGAACACGTCAACGGCTTCTTCGACGAGAACGACATCCCCGCAGACTCCCGCACCGAAACCTTCGCAGCGCTGAAGGTGTCCATCGCCAACCGCCGCTGGGAAGGCACCCCCTTCTACCTGCGCGCTGGCAAGCGCCTGGGCCGCCGAGTCACCGAAATCGCCGTGGTCTTCAAGAAGTCCTCCGACCGTCTCTTCGGCGAACGTGAAAACCCGCAGGTCGGCCAGAACGCCATCGTCATCCGCGTGCAGCCCGACGAAGGCATGACCATCCGCTTCTCCGCGAAGGTGCCCGGCACCCAGATGGAAATCCGCGACGTCAACATGGACTTCGGCTACGGCCACTCCTTCACCGAAGAATCCCCCGAAGCCTACGAGCGTCTCATCCTGGACGTTCTGCTCGGCGAGCCGCCGCTGTTCCCCCGCCACGAAGAAGTTGAGCTCTCCTGGAAGATCCTCGACCCCTTCGAAGAGTACTGGGAAGAAAACCGCATTAAGCCTGAACCCTACGAGTCCGGTTCGTGGGGTCCGCGTTCAGCACACGAGATGCTTGAGCGTGACAACCGCGCTTGGAGGCGCCCGTGATCTCGCACCTGCATAACACCACCGTTTCCGCTATCAACAAGGAACTGAGCCACCTGACTGCCGCCAACGGTAGCCTCAGCAGTGGACGAGTTCTCACCCTCGTTGTTCTCGCGGAAAAGGGCCACTCCCGCGAAGCAATGCGCGCCGCGATTCGTGCCTCCCACGAACACCCGAGCCGCATTATTGTGCACATCTCCCACGACCCGCTCGACCCCGACCAGCTGGATGCAGAAATCCACCTCGGCGGCGACACCGGCGCATCCGAGATGATTGTTCTGCGCGGCTGGGGTAGCGCATCCCGCCCGACCGAGGCGCTGATTTCCGGTCTGCTGCTGCCGGACTCCCCGATTGTGGTCTGGTGGCCGCACTCGGTACCTGAGAACCCGGCGCAGCATTCCATCGGTCGCATTGCGCAGCGCCGCATCACCGATTCGGCACGTGCAGCAGACCCGAAGGAAGCCCTCAAGCACCTCGCCGAGGTGTTCCGTGCTGGCGACACCGACCTGGCGTGGACCCGCCTCACTCTGTGGCGCACCCAGCTGGCAGCGCTCATGGAACAGATGCCTTCCTCCCCCGTGCGCCGCGTGGTTGTGTGGGGTTCGGGCAAGTCCCCGTCCGTGGTGCTGCTCGGTACGTGGCTCGGCTGGAAGCTTGAAGCGCCCGTGCACCTCGCCACCATTGGCGCGGCAAACCGCGGTCTGTACCGCGTCAGCATTGAGCGTGAAGACGGTTCTGTGACGATGTTCCGCCCCGGTATTTCCGTGGCAACCATTTCCACCCCGTACGCGCCCGATCAGCAGATTGCGCTGCCGGTGCGTACCCTCGCCGAGTGCATCTCTGAGGAGCTGCGCCGCCTCGACCCGGACGACACCTACGGTGACGTTCTGAAGCAGGCGTTGCGCACCGTAACCCTCGTGGACGATACCTGCCAGCCTGAAGACATGCTGGACCTCGAAGAATACCCGGAGGTTTTCGATGCCTAAGATTCAGAACATGGGCGCATCCACCCCCGTCCTGGTGGCGCACCCGACCCGCGACGCTCTCGCAGCGGACGCGGTGACCCGCATCCTCGACATCATTGAGCACGTGCTCTCTGAGCGCACGATCGCCCACATTTCGCTGACCGGCGGCACCATGGGTATCGCTACTCTGAAGGCGTGGGCTGAGAACGAGCGCGTGAAGGATATCGACTGGTCGCGCGTGCACTTCTGGTTCTCTGATGAGCGTTTTGTGCCCGAGCGTAGCCCCGAACGTAATGACGGTCAGGCTATTGAGGCGCTACTCGCTCCCCTGCTGTCGCACGGCCTGGTCGTGGGCAATGTGCACCGCATGGGCCCGTCCGATATTTTCACCGGCCTTGAGGCTGCCGCCGAGCACTACGCTTTTGAGATGCGCGACTACGCCGGTTCTGCACCGGCTGTGACCGTGCAGATGCCCGAGGGCGCGACCGAACTTCCGTTGGCTGGCGGTCACGGTGGCGGCGCAGGTCACGAGCACGGCGGCTCCGGCGGCTGTGGTTGCGGTGGCGGCGGTTGCGGTTCGTCTGCACCGGAGCAGTCCCTCGAAGAAACCACTCTCGAAGACTTTGACGCTGCCGCTGAGGCTGCCGAAGCTGCAGAGTCCGCCGGTGGTTGCGGATGCGGCGGCGGAGGCTGCGGTGGTGGCGGTGGCCAGTGGCCCGCACCGGTCTTTGACATCACCCTGCTGGGCATGGGCCCTGACGGCCACATCGCCTCCCTGTTCCCGGGCCGCAAGCAGGTTCTGCTGGGCACCGGCCTGCCGGAGGACCCGGTTGAGGGCGGTAAGGCTGTGACTGTGATGGTTTCTGATTCGCCGAAGCCCCCGGCTGAGCGCGTGTCGGTGACCCTGCCGATTATCAACAACTCCCGCAACGTCTTCTTCCTCATCACCGGTGAGGATAAGCAGGATGCGACCAGCCGCCTGCTGGCTGGCGCGAAGCTGGACGCTGAGGATCTGAACGCGGAACTGCTGCTGGAGACCCCGGCGGTGGGTGCGCGCGGTAAGAAGCAGACCTTGATTTTTGCTACTGAGGAGTCGCTGGCTCCTGAGAACCGCCCGTAAGGTTCGGTTCTGAACTGCATGAGATAAAGGGTGGAGCCCCGGATAGTTTCGACTACCCGGGGCTTTTCTCTATGGTGTTTGAACCAGTCCGAAATGGTACTAGAAGTGGTACCATGAAGTATGCCGAGTCACTCTCTCCCCCGCCAAGAGCTCTACACCTACCGCGTCGAGTGGTCTGAAGACGACCAGGAATTTGTCGGAACCGTCGCCGAATTCCCCAGCCTCTCATACCTGGCACCGACCTCGACCGAAGCATTCGCAGGTATTCGAGAAGTCGTCGCCGACACCCTCGAAATCCTTGAAGAAGACGGCCGCGAGGCACCCGAACCGTTCTCCCTGCGTTCCTTCTCGGGCCGATTCAACTTGCGTGTTTCACCGCAGTTGCATCGTCGTTTGGTTCAGCAGGCAGCGCTTTCTCACCAGAGCCTGAACCAGTACGTGAGCCAACAGCTCGAGGCAGTCGCCTAAGTAAGCCAATACATCTTCATCATCCAACGAAGATTCTAAAATGTTATGACATGACAAAAGGGCGGGGCCCCGGATAGTTTCGACTATCCGGGCCCCCCCTTTTGCTATGTCGCGCTACTGCTCAGGGGCGGTAGGATTCTGCGGCTCTTGCTCTTCCGAAGATTCCTCCCCCTCGAAGCCCACGTACAGCGCCGCCAGCGACGGAACCGTCGCCTCCAGCACCTCCTGCGCCTCCTCAGCGGTCGGGGCGAGCTTCGCGCCAGTCAGCTGCAGGTACTCGCGCACCGTCATGGGTTGCGCCCAGTCAAAATGCTCACGCACGGCGGTGATGTTCGCGCCGGCCTGCAACACGTTAATGCCGCGGGCAAGACCGATGTCCGTCACCTTCACGATGGCGTCAGTCTCATCGGGAATGTCGTACGGGTCGCGGTTCTGCAGGTCCACGATGAACGGTAGCACGCCGCGGCTCTCAGCGCGCAGGGCGAACTTGGTGTGCACCTGGCTCACCTCGTGCACCTCACCCACACCCACGGCGGGCACGACCATGAAGCCCGCCTGCAGGTCGTTCACCGCGTCCAGGGTACTTGTCTGCCCGAAACCGGAGTACAGCTGCACCACCGGCACGAGATAGCACACCTCCGCCTTGAGCGCCTTGCGAGCCTCAATGTCGATGTACTCCCAGGCGCCGCCGGTACCGTCCGTAATGTCGCCGGAGTGGTGCGCGTAAATGGCGCCCTGGCTGTTCTTCACGGTCTGCGACCAGTAGCTGATCTTGTCCATGTAGTTGCCTTCGGCATCGAACATCATCAGCGACAGGTCAATGTCCACGCCCTCATCCCAGAAGCAGAAGAGGCGAATCACGCCGGTGGGCGGCAGGTGCACCGTGGAGGTGTTGTAGCGGCCCATGCCGTCCAGGGAGGGGCGGGCACTGCGGGTGTTCAACGGCATGACCATGTCCCCCACCTGCTCGGGCAGGTAGATGCTGGTCTCGGCAAGGCGGCCGGACAGACCAATCTCAACCAGGCGTTCCAGCAGGTCCAACACCACAGGGCTGTACTCGCGCGCAGGAATCATGGTGGCGATGCCAGTCTTGGACAGGTTCATGCGCTGCGGGGCGGCAGGCTGAGTCTTCTGAGCGGACGCCGCGCGGCGCTCCTCGCGCTGGCTCGCGGCAGGTTCGGAACCGACCGGAATAGAACGCATCGGGTTCTCGGGGCCGGAATTATCGCCAAAGAACGAGCCCAGCGGGTTCGGGATGCCCGCGTTCTGCATGATGTTCTGAACCCTGGCGACGCCCTCCGGGTTGCGGCGCGCGTAGTCAGCGAGCTCCTGCTCCTCCTGCGCCGCCACCGGGTTGGCGGGGCGCTCCTTCGGCGGGTTCGCGAGCGCGTTACGCTGCAGGGCCACCAGGTTGCGAATCTGCACCAGGATGGGCGCGGACACGCGCGGCGCCACGGCGGCAAACGCGTCAAAGATGACCTGCTGGCCAGGGCTCGGGGCGGTGTCGATGCCGTAGCGCGGCACCTCAAAAGCGGTCAGGGCGCGCACCAGCTGGCGCGCAAACACGCCCGGACGCGTGGACAGCAGACGTGCCACGTTCTGGGCATCCCGGGTGGCGTAGGCGCGGTCCACCAGCGACTCGAAGCTGTACACCTCACCGCGGTACAGGTCGTCAGCCCAGCGGCTCAGTGCGGTCAGCGAGGGGTAGTCGCCGGGGTGAATCGCTTTGACGAGGCGCTTATACATCTCGGCGGCGGGCGCACTGTCGTAGCGGGCGCCGACCGGGTCGGCATCAATGATGCGGTTGAGCAGATGCGCGATGCAGGTGCGTTCGTTGCGGCGCAGCTTCAGGCGCGGCGCGGTGCTCAAGCTCAGGTCGCCCACCGTGCCGTTGAAACGCAGGCGCGAGTAGGCGGCGGCGAGGGCGAGCGCCTCCTTCATGGTGTGCAGACGTTCGGCGTCTTCAGGGTGCAGGCAGGCGGCGATGAACACGCGGTTCTCGCGGCTGGTGTTTTCCGGTCGGGTAGCCGACAGCGCGTCATGCTGGGCGAGGAAACGGCGCAACGCCACCAGGTCGCGCTGGTCGGTCTGGTTGTACGCCTGCTGCTGGCCAAGCAGCTGCTGGTAGAGGGCACCCGCCATAATCAGGGCGTTCTGCACACCGCTGACCATCTGCAGGGGGCGGCGGTTGCGTTCCATACTTGTCAAGTTGGAGCGGCTCATCGGCTGCTGCCACTCGTAGGGCACGTAGTTCTCGGGCAGGCCACCAACGATGCGCTCCGTGCCGTCCGGGTTGTAGTACGGGTTGGAGAGGTAGTGCATGATCTGCTCGGTGTAGCGCTGCTCCTCGGTGAGCGTCAGGGCGCGCAGATCAAAGTCGCGGCGGAACACGCGGCCGGGGCGGTACCCGTACTCGTAGGACCAGATGGTCAAGAACAGGGCAAATTCGTTGGTGCTGGCCTTCAGCGCCTGGGCGAGGGATTCCTCGCTGAGTGTCAGGCCGCAATTGCTCAGGGCGGACACTCGCCCCAGGTCGGTGTCGAATACGCCGACCTGGTGCCGCTCGTTAATGCTCGAGTAGTTCGAACGGTAGGAGGGGCCGTACAGGTCGGTGAAGACGTACACGCCGTAGCGGCGCATCAGGATGAGGCGCACGAGGGGGCTGAGGCCTTCGGGTGCTTCGCCGTGAAGGTAGGCGGATTCGTTGAGGTAGGGTGATTCCTGCAGGTAGGGGGATGCGTCGTAGGGGGTAGTCACGGGTCGTCCTTTCCGTTGGTCTCACCCGACTGTCACCGTCGGTGGTGTGTTTATGTTCTTATCGTAGCGACGTGGGCGCGGGTTGTCGTTGCGTTTGGTCATCGGTGACCTGCGGGGGTGCGTATTCGCGGGAGCAACAGGCGGTTACGTCATTCCGTGCGGGGCTCGCCAGTCGTCTGCGCCCCGTCATCGCGGTGGGAACGGGGCTTAAAAGAAAAATGGCGGGAAGCGAAGAATCCGACAAATATAAGAAAAAGATATTTCAGAAAGTAGGACTCTTCATGATCCGCCATTACCTATAGAGTACTCCCGCCCCGCGACGGCGGTCAAGCCGTTTCGTCACGGGGCGGTGAGTGGGGTTTAGTGCACCAGGTTGGGTACAGGGGTTGCGCGTATAGGGGCGCAGTTACAGGGCTGCTCCCCTACAACTCCCCTACCGTGAGCTACCCTTCAGCGCCTACCGATGAGGTGCCCCCCCCCACCGAGGTGTCCCCGCTCGAGGTTTCTCCACCCAGCAGGGCGAGCGCGGCCTCGCGGGCGGCAAGCGCCTCCTCAGTGACGCGCGGGGTCACCGCCGCCAGGGCGCGCAGGCTCTTCGCCAACACCGTGGAGCCCTTCATTTTCGGTTCCAGCTCGGCGGGAATCTCAACAGCCACACCGTACAGTTCGGCAAGCTCCAGCGCAAGCTTCACGATGGGAGCGCCCTGCCTCACCTGCGGAACTAACGGAAGGATCTGGCGCACCGTCTGGAAGACAGACCACCCCGCCAAAGGGCTCAGCGAAGCGGCATCGTTCAACGTCTGCACCAGACGATTCACCCCAAACCAGCCGTGTTCCAGAAGGTACCCAAGTTCACTGGCGAAAAGGTGCGCGTCCCAGTTGCCGCGGTCTATAAGGGCTGCAATCGTCTCTGCCGTCAACGCTCGACGCTCCGCGGCGTGCACTACAGAAGCCCACGCCAGGAAGTTATACGACGGCACACCCAGGGTACGCTCAGCAGCACCGAGCGCATGCAGAACCTCCTCAAAGCCGTGAAGGCGGGAGAACTGATACACGCTCAATAGCGGCTTATACTGCGCCGCTAGAAGGTCCGGGTTGTGGCGCATCGCCCAGGCGTACCAGCCACATACCAGGGCAACAGACGGCACCTCGGTATGTTCCAGGGAACGCCCCGGATACTCCGCGCAAGCACCAGCCACCGTGTACGCCGCCGCCGTGAACGTACTCCGTTCCGTGGCCGACTCCTCCCCCGGCACCTGCCACAGCTCATAGGTGGAATCATTCACCTCATACTCTCCACGCAGAACCTTCGGAAACGCCTCACGGTACGACTTGAAACGAATCACCGTACGCTCAAAAGAACGCTCCACCGCAGGCAACGGCTCAGCCAGCAGAGGCGCAAAACCCTGCCCAGCCGCGCCCTCACTACTATAGGGCTGATCCCCGAACGCAACGCGAAGCTGCTCGTGGAATAGCGTCGTCGGCGACCGGTACGCCCAATATTCGCTACCCTTCCGCGGGTACCCCCTGAAGTAAAAATCAGAAGGCTGAAAACGCCCCACATGCTCCGCTACCGCCGCGGGGTCTGAGGCGTGCACATGCTGGACCAGCAGGCGGTACGCCAGATACCGCAACTGGTCGCGGCCGTCATGCCAGGCACGACTCAGGTAGCGGCGCAGGTGCTTCTGAAAAGCAGGACTGAACTCAATGTTTCGCCCCTCCTGATGCGCCCGGTGCAGGTAGGTCAGCAGCGCCGGGATGCGGTGGACAGACTGCTCCCTCTCGTTGAGGTGGTAGAGGGTGAATAGTAGCTCCTCGCAGTCCCGGTCGTCGCGAATAGCATCACGGGTGGATTCGGAGGCGCGCCCAGCCTGCGGCGTTGCTTTGATGGCGGCGTTCAGCTCAGCGGCTGAGAGCCCAAGGGAAGGGACATCCGGGATCTGCACGCTATGGGGCGGCTGATCTGAGACGGGCTGAATCGAACTGAGTTGAATCGAGCCGGGTTGGCTGGACACAGTGCCAGGGCATAGCTTCTGGGCGCGGTCCTTGAGCTCCAGAGGAAGAACCTCCACAGCATCCTGCACGTATGCAGACACCTCACCGGCACGTTCTGGCACCGCCCGGACACTCAACTCAAACACCTTCAAACCGGCGGTCATCAGCTTCTTCTCACGCCGGAACAGCAACTGCGCGGCGGCAGGTAGCGCCTCCGCCACCAGGGTTTGAAGCTCATCAGCAGTCAGCGGCGCCTGACCGGCAGAGGCAGCACCGCCAGACGGCGCGCAGACCTGCAGAATACTCTGTAACATCTGCGCACCCAAAGCAGCCGTGGTCGCCACCGGCGAAGCCAACAACGCCGGAATCAGCGCACCGTGCCGAGCATAGGATTGCGCCCGCTCCGCCAAAGCCTGCTTACGTTCAGCACCCCGCAGACCCTTCGGGACCGCCGTCAGCGCCTCAAAGGCACGCGAGAAAACGCGGGCGTTCTGCGGCGCATAATCACGCAGCAATGCCTGAACGCACTCCTGCTCAATCCGGGCGCGATACTGCGGAAAATGCTCCGCCAAATACACCAGCAAATCATGACCGCAGATGGTCAGCTGAGCATCATAAATAAACCAAATCGCGAAACCATTCGAGGGCATGGCACCCTCCACGGTAAACAGCGCCCAGATCTTTTCCCAGTGCTCCGGATGCTCCCTAAAGAATTCAGCAATCGCCTCATCATCCATAGAACGCATGGAACGGCCCGGCACAATACGCCACAGAAACTCCTGCAGGTATTCGGCACTCCACGCAGGCGCCGCAGGATGCACGCTTTCAGGCACAGTATTAGGCACCGTTCTCACCCAGCAGGGCGAGCGCGGCTTCGCGGGCGGCAAGCGCCTCCTCAGTCACGCGCGGGGTCACCGCAGCCAGGGCGCGCAGGCTCTTCGCCAGCACGGTAGAGCCCTTCATTTTCGGCTTCAGCTCGGCGGGAATCTCAACCGGTGTGCCGTACAGTTCGGCAAGCTCCACCGCCAGGCGCACATAGTCGCCGCCCTTCGTCAGCCCACCAACCATCGGCAGCAGCAGACGCAGAACCTGCAACACACGCCAACCCGCCAGCGGACTAATAGCCGACACCTCACGCAGGGTCGCCACCAGGCGGTTCGCAAGGACCATCCCGTCCTCCAGAGCCCACTTCAGGGTCTCTGCGAAGGTTCCTGTATCCAGCAGGCCCGCCTCAAAGAGTGCCGCAATGGCCTCTGCCGCCGCCAGACGGTACTCAGGGTTCTTCGCGCTCGCCACATAGCCGAGCAGGGTGCAGGTCGGGGCGCCCACCTGCACGGTGGAATCCCTCAGCGCGCGCATCAGCACGGGGACGGGGGTTATGGTCTTCTCCTCAATGCACTGCGAAGCGGCGAACAGGAAGTATGCCGAGAGCAGGTCCGGGTTGTTCTGAAGCAGCCAGGACGCCCACTCGGTGAGCACGATAATATAGTCGCCCCGCCACCCATCGACGCTATCGAGATTCAGTAGGTACACGAAGGGAATCAAGGCGGTGTTAAGAGCTTCGTAGGCGATGGCTTCCTCGGGGCTCATGCCAGCGGTTGCGCGGCTCAGCGCCTCGCGCGCCTCATCCGCGGTATCCGCAATGTCGCCCTTGACCTGCCACATGGGCTGGTACTTCACGAATTCCTCAACGTTAAAGTTTTCGAAGCCTGCCTCGCGGAGACGACCCGACCTGCTGGCCTCCTGGTATTCCCAGACTCGATCATTGTCGAGACCACGGTTGAATCCGCTCCAGGGCATATCCATGCCAGAAACAGTGCGATAAGTCCAGTCACTGTAGCTAAGCTGACGGGCGGGTAGCGGGGCGCTCAGCAGACGCACCGTACGTCCTTCCGTGTGGTACTCTCCCCCGGCGGCGACGGCACGCATCTGCTCGCGGAAGATCTCATAGAGGTCGCGGTATCCCTTCAGCGGCTTGTAGTCAGCATTCCAGAGATGGTGTTTATTCTGAATAGTCAGACGTATCATCTCTTCCTTGCTCAGGAGCGCGTTACTCGGGCGAGCTCGTGCAACCATCTCACTACGATCGGAATACTGCAGGAGCGGCGTGAGCTCGGATAGCTCCCAGGAATTGCATCCCATGGCCTCGGCGTTAGTATCCAACACGGCGCACAGCGCAGGCATACACGCAACGTTGTTGTAGTAATATTCACGGGCAATTTTGCGCAGGGTACGCAGTTGCTGCTGACCCGCCGGTGCCAGCTTGTCGGTCGCGGCAAAGTGGTAAAGACGAGCCAGGTTCTCTCCCCTAGTGCGGGGAGATTCGTCCCCGGTAATTCGACCCGAGGTGGTGTTCGATTCCTCAATCAGCAGAGTGCAGAACTCGTTCACGTCCGTAATCGGGGTGAACGGCTCATGGTGCGGGGTGCCGGGCAACAGCACCGGCGGCACCTCTACGGAGGCGCCCGCCGCCTCCGCCTCTTCCGCCATGGGCAGACGGTCTTCGGGCAGGCAGGCTTCCGCGGCGCCGCGCAACTCCAGGGGTAGCACCTCGTAGGCTTCGAGGACGCGGTCGGCAACGTAGTTGGCGAGCGCCACCTGCTCGGCGGTTTGCGCCTTCTTACGCTTGGCTTTGCTCAAACCAGCGTACTGGGTGGCGATGAGCTTGAGCAGGCGCAGGGCGCCGCGCTGAATCTTCTTTTCGGTGCGGTAGAGGTTCGCGCCGAGTGCGTCGATGAGCTGTTCCAGGTCAAGCTGTTCGAGGGGCTGCAGGTCGGGGGTCTTCTGCAGGGCGGCGGGTGCGCAGGCTTTGAGGACATTCTGCAGCATGGTCTGGGCGAATCCGACGGAAGCGCTGGGCTCTGCGGTGAGAACAGCCATGAGCTGCCCGAGGCGAGCCCGGTTTTCTGCGTCGGTGGGTTGCAGGTCGGTGTAGACGGAGTGGAACGCTGCCGAGTTGAATGCGCTGAAATCGCTGGTCAGGCCGCGTAGCAGGGCGTCCAGAATCTCGTCGCGAATATCGAAGTATTCGCCCATGAGTCGGCAGAGTTCCGCGCTTTCGCCCATGTGGTTGCCGTAGCCCTTGAAGAGCACTCCTTCGGTACGGAAGACAGCCCAGAATTCCTGGTCGAGCAGGGTCATATCGCGGGTGAAGAAGGTTTTGAGCTGGGCGTGGTTGCTGGCGCTTCCCTTCTTCACGCAGGGCAGGGCCTCGTGCAGGAAAAGGACCAGGTATTCGGGGGCTTCGCAGCTCAGGTTACGGGCGCGAAGCAGCGTGTAGCAGGTTTCCCAGATCTTCTTCGAGCGAGCCCAGGAGTTGGGCAGTCCCTCAATAAAACGCAGAATCCACTCGTCGGGGCGTTCGGTGGCGCCGAGCAGGAACGCGTCAATCAGCTGCTGGTCGGGGCGTCCTTCCCAGAGCAGGGTGCGCATGGCGCGGCCGGCGGAGCGGTGGTATTCCCACGGGTCGCCGTCGGGGGTGCGCACGAGCGCCCCGGCAACGTAGGCGGCGAGCGGGGTGCGGTTAATGTGGTCGCTACCGATGACGCTCCTGGGGGTGAGGGTGCGGGCGAGGGAGGCGCGTTCCTCCTCGGTAGCGCCGGTGATGACGGCGTGGTATTCCTGCACGTCAGTTGATTCTGCCGCCATGAGGGCTTTGAGGGCGGCGCGGCGCTCTTCGAGGGTGCGCTCGCCTGCGTTATGCGGCTGGGCGGTATCAGTCATTGGTACCTGCTTTCGGAGTTGATGGTGAATGGTTGTGAAGAGTTGAACGGAGGGACTGAACGGGCGGGGCGCTTAGCCTTGCACCTGCTTGAGGATATTCCGGGCGTACCGCGCCTTCTGCGAAGAACCGGTCAGCGAACCCAACCAGGCACGCAGCGGCTCATCCACGAGCTCCGCACGGGTGGCAGGGTCGAGGGTCGCCAACGCCTGGCTGAAGGCGCCCAGCAGCTTGCCGAGCGAGTTCGCCCCGGTATCCAGGTGCGGTATGAGGCGCGCGAAGAAGCGCACCGCCCGGCGTGCATCCAGCTGAGCGAAGTCGGTGAGGGCGAGCGCCCAACGGTTCAGCATCGCCAGCGGCACAAAGTTCACGAAACCGGTGGTGGCGTCCTCGAGGCTGAGCTGGTCATCCAGCACGCGATGCATGATCTCCACGGCAAGGGAGCGAATCTCGACGCGCTGCTCCGAGAAACCCGCGGCAAACACGAAGGCGCAGGCGGGACCCCACACCCCGGGGTGTGCCGCCAACGCCAAATACAGGCTCCGGTCGAAGGCGCTGTGATCCAAGATGTACCAGTTGCTGCTAGCGCAGTAGTACGCCAGCGGTTCTGCCCGTGAGGGGTAGAGCAGGGCGTACTGTCCTTCTTCGTCGTGGTGGGCGGTGGCGAGGCCGCGGAAAGCGTTCAGCTCGGGGGTGGAGGCGCCGTCCATCACCCCGTTCAGCTGAAGGCCCCAGCTGGTTTCCCTCTGGGTTACCGTGATGGATTCCAGGTAGGGGTTGATGCGCCCGGTAGCGAGGGTGCCGTCGAGGGCGGAGCGGAGCACGCGAATCTGTGTAGGAGCAGAGCGCGGAGCGTCCTCCTGAGCGTTCTTCACGTATTGCTCTTCGAGGCTTCCAAGCAGGGCCAGCGCCTCAGCGCGGCGGCTCTGCGCATCCTGCCGCTGCTCATCGGTAGAGTACGGAGGCAACACCTCCGGCACACGCACACGCAGGAGCGCCGCCGTGAAATCATGGCGCAGGATGGGGGTTCCATCAGCCAGGTTCTTGGCGTACCGGCGCACCAGGGTATCCGGATGCACCCACCCGCCGAACAGTTCGGGGGTGGCAAGCGGCGTGTAGTTCTGCCTACTCTGCAGCACGCCGAGGGCATCCTTGAATCCGATGCTGAAGAACGCGGCGTGGCGGGAGTACATGGTGTGCAGGTTCGGCACCGTACCGGGGTCTTCTTTCGGGGTCATCTCCGATGCCTTCGGGCGCTCACGCAGCTTCCCTGCGGCGGCAAGAACCGTCAAATGCGCGCGCATGTCAAACCACTCCAAACCCCAGTGGTTCAGCTTTTTCAGGCAGAGGGGAACAAGCTGCTCAAGCAGTTTGGGGCTCTGCGCGGTGCCTTCGGTGCTGAGCAGGTAGGCGGTGAGTAGTTCCAGTTCCAGCTCGCATCCGGCGTGCGTTTCGGGCTGGTCTGCTTCGTTGAGAGTGTCGGGGGTGGCGCAGGGCGCAACCTGATGGTGCAGGAGCGCGCGGGCGCGTTCTTGCACGTCAGATGCGGTCACGGGGCGCACGGGGGTGTCCCAGTACCGGTGGATTGCGGTGCGGGAGGCGGCGAGCGCCTCCGCGGCGGCGGCCTCAATGTCACTAGCTTCAGTGAGGGCGGTGCTTGCTTCGCTGTTCCCCAGGCTATTTCCTGGCTCCCCCTCCCGGTCGTGCACTTCCTCAATAAGCGGCGAGCCCTCTTCTTGAATCTGCGCCACAACGAGCGGATCCAGCTGGGTTCGGTAGTCGCGGTAGAGTTCGCGGGCACGTTCGGCGAACATAACAGCGTCGGCGCTCGCATCGTCTGCGGCACCAGCCTGTACCCATTCTTCGAGGTGTTTGAGGGCGGCGGCCTGCACCTGCGCGTGGGTGTGGCTGAGCGCCATAACTACCGCATCTTCGCAGGCGGCAACGTCAAGGGTGCCCGCCCGGTACAGCGCTTGGAGCATGGTCAGGATTTTGAGCGCGTTTGCTTTGGTTCCGGCGCATACGGCGGGTGCGGCGTAGGCGAATGCGGCAGCGTCCAGTGCCTGCGGGTTTTTGGTCCAGAGACGGTGAATATGCTGCACGCCGAGGGTTACACTCGGGCCGATGGGCGAGGCGAAAAGCGTCAGAAATTCGCTCTGACGTGCCGCAATTTCTTCGGCAGTGAGTTTGAGCCCGGTGACCAGGCGTGAGAACCAGCCAACCCGGTACGCCGGAAAGTCGCTCATGAGGGAGCTCAGGAGCGCGTCAATCAGGCGGTCACGGCTAATCAGCCCGGTTTCGGAGGCTTCGATGAGGGCGCAGGACCAGCCGGGGTTGTTCTCCTTCTGCCCGGGCTTGTAGGAGTCGCGCTGGGTGAGGGATACGTCCCGGTTACCTTCGACGGCGAGCATGCCCCAGATGAGTTCTTCGCGGAGCTGTTCGTCCTCGCGCAGCAGCGGGAGGATCAGCTCGCGGTCGCAGTTGATGAGGGCGGTGTAGTAGTCCTCGTCGTGCTCAAGGTGCGCGCCGTCGTAGAGTTCGGCAAGTCGCATGGAGGCAGCGCCCGAGAACCAGCCGAACTCTGCGTAGGCTTTAACGCGGTCCTGCGTGACGGTTCCGGGCGTGTTTTTACCGACCTCGGAGCCGAACGGGGTGCTAATGATGTCGAAGTACTGCCAGCGGCGGTAAATCTGCTCGAGGGTGCCTCCGACCGCCAGAATATTGGCGAGGTTGCGGTTGAAGTGCATGATTCCACTCCAGGTTTTCTGCTGCCTGCGGAGCGGGTGGATGACTTCACCGGGAAGCGGCTCGGTGATGACCCCTTCGGGGAAGGTGTGCGGTTCGGGTCGTGCGTTCATGGTGGTCTTTCGGGTGGAAGCTGAGGCGAGCTTTTGGGGCGTCGTCTTTTAGTGCGGTGCGTGGTGTGTCTAGCCGGCGGCATGTTCGCGGTAGAGAATACTGACCGCCAGTGCGTGCTTGCAGGGGCCGCGCGTACCGCGGTACTTCAGCCACCAGGGGCAGGAGCAGAGGTACCCCTCCACGGCGTACGGGTCGGCGGGCAGCACCACGGTGTACGTGTTCTCGCCGCTGCGCACACTGTACTCACCGGTGCCGTGCTCCCCCGCACCGACCCGCTCAATAGCGCCGGAGTCGGCGAGCTTTTTCGCGCCGACCAGGCGCGGGTGCATGGCGGTCAGCGCCTCCGGATGCACGGGCAGCGGGCGGTGGAAATACTCGCCAGCATGCGCGTCAAAACCAACCTGACCGGAGGAAGCCAGCAGGGCGAGTGCGTCGCGGGTTGCCGCCTCGTCCAGGCCTGCGCGGGCAGACATGACGGGCACGTCAATGCGCGGCTCGAAGGAGAGCAGCACGCTGAGCATGTCAGCGTTCTGGGCGGTGTTCGGGTTAGACAGCGCCTGCAGCACGGACCCTTCACCGGAGAACCCTCGTGACTTTTCGGGGCTTAGACCAATGCTCAGGCGTGCGCCGGGCAGGTGCGCCACCCACACGCTGGGCACGGGCGCGTTACCTGCGGTCACGGGCTCGCTGTACGCGTCCAGGCGCTGAATGTGGCGGATGAGCGGTTCGAGCACGCGCAGACGCTCGGGGCCCGCCACGCATACGGATCCGGCGGTGGCGCGGGTGGCGAGGCGCAAGGAACGCACGGCGCGGGTCGCCCACAGGACCGCCTTGGTGCTGGAGTTGCGCGGCAGGGAGTGGATGAAGGTGCGGGCGGCGGCAGCGTCCAGGCTGTGCACCGGGCTCATGCGGGATGAGAGCATCTGCGTTTCTGCAAAGCCCTTGAGCCAGCGAATCGGCAGCGGCACTTTTTCTTCCATGACGGAGCCGTCAAGGGTGGTGGTGAGCAGCCCCTCGTCGCCAACGTTCAGGTGGATGGGCTCCCCCGCCCGCAGGGATGCGAGCGCGGCGCGCAGGGGCGGGTTGACGTCTACGTTGGTGACGCCTACGGCGCTGTGGCTTGCGTCGAGTGCGCTGGAGTCAACGTCGAGGCGCGCGTACACTCCGCAGCAGGCGCTGAACGATTCGAAGCGCAGCCCTTCGGCGGTGCTGGTGACGACGGGGTCTGCGGCACGTAGGGCTCCGGCGAGGGAGCTGGGCGGCACGTAGAAGCGGGTGCGGGCGACCCTGGCGACGACCAGTAGCGCGGTGGCGTAGACGTCTGCTCGTTCGAGGAACCCGGAGAAGAAGTACGGGTGGGAGGCGGCACCTTCGGGGGTGCTACCGCCGCTGGTGGCGAGGCTGAGCGCGCGGGAGTCGGCGCCGTCGATGAGGGCTGACGGGGCGGTGTACATATAGTCGAGGGTGTAGGCGCTCATGGCTTCTTTGCCTTTCGTATGTGGTGTATACGTCCTATCATGCCGTAAAGATTCGCGCCCCGCTACCGCTTTCGTCATTGCCGTTTGGTGCATAAAAAATCCCCGGCATTCTCGGTTGAGAAGTGCCGGGGAGAAGCTCTTGTCACTCACCCGCGAAGGGGTAGCGTGTGCTCTGGCTAGACAACAATCTGGCCGTTGAAGCGCATTGCCAGGCCGTACAGGACCACTGCGATAACCCAGATAACGATCACGGTGACGGTCAGGCGAATCAGGTTCTTCGACGCCATACCGGAGGAGTTCAGGGAGTTGGTCATACCGCCGCCGAACATGTCGGAGAGGCCGCCGCCCTGACCGCGGTTGAGCAGCACAAGCATCACTGCGATCACGCTGGTGATGGCGATGATGACCATGAGTACGTTCATGATGACGTCCATGGGGACCTTCCTTCGTTGTCTTCTGGTGGGGTGCCTGGGCTGCGGGGCGCAGACAGACGGGTTTAACTATACGCTACAGCCGCCGTCCGGTCACGTTGAAGCGGCTTTTTACGCGGCGCGGTTGCTGCGGCGCTGGTATTCGCTGGGGGTCAGCTGCAGTGCCGCGGGTCGGTCGGTGAGCACACGCTGGGCGGTGAGTTCGTCACCTTCGGTGTCGTAGGCGCGCACGTACCCGCCGTCGATGAGGTAGTAAGTGAACTGCTGCGCGGCTGCCCAGTAGGCGCCTCCTTCAGCGTAGAAGCCCTGGTCTACCCAGTCGCGCAGGGTGAGGGTGACGGGGATTTCCGGTGATGAGGTGCGGCTGTAGAGCTGGTCGAGGAACTGGTCGCGGCGGCTCTCGAAGTACTGGTATTCGGGCGAGGGTTCCTGGTATTCTGCACCGCCCGCGTAGCCGATGTTGCCGCCGTCGTTGCCGGGTAGGCGCGGGGCGGATACTTTGCGGTTGCGCAGGTAGGTGTAGAGGATCATGCCGACGAGGGCTGCGATGACCAGGGAAAAACCAAAGCTGAACATGCCGTTAAGTGTACGGGGCGAACCGCGGGGTTGGCGTATTCGGGGCGGGTTTTGCGGTTAGGGGCGAACGCGGCCGGATTATGCCCCCCCCTACACCCGCTTCATACACCCGCCTCCTATGCCCTGCTCTTATCCCCCGCCGATAACCCGGCAGAGGCTATAACCCGCAGCGGTTAAATGGTTCAGCGCCCGGTCGGGTGGGTACCTAACCGGGCGCTGTGACGCTACGAGACGCTGTGGTGCGTCGGGGTTTTACGCGTCGAAGCGTGCGATTGCTGCGAACTCTTCAGCCTGCAGGGATGCGCCGCCGACGAGCACGCCGTCCACGTCTTCCTTGCCCATGATGGAGGGTGCGGAGGAGGACTTGACGGAGCCGCCGTAGAGAACGCGGACCTTCTCTGCAACGTCTGCGGAGTAGAGCTTAGCGATTTCTGCGCGGATTGCTGCGGACATTTCCTGTGCGTCGTCTGCGGTTGCGACCTTGCCGGTGCCGATTGCCCAGACGGGCTCGTATGCGATGACGAGGGTTTCTGCCTGCTCTGCGGTCAGACCTGCGATGGAGCCGCGCAGCTGCTCGAGGGTGTACTCGACGTGGGTGCCTGCTTCGCGGATTTCGAGGGGCTCACCGACGCAGAGGACGGGGGTCAGGCCGTGCTTGTATGCTGCCTGGACCTTTGCTGCGCACAGCTCGTCGCTTTCGTGGTGGTAGGTGCGGCGCTCGGAGTGGCCGACGAGCACGAAGGTTGCGCCGAGCTTGGAGAGGAATGCGCCGGAGATTTCGCCGGTGTATGCGCCGGAGTCGTGGACGGAGAGGTCCTGGCCACCGTAGAGGATGTCCAGCTTGTCGCCTTCGACGAGGGTCTGCACGGAGCGGATGTCGGTGAAGGGCGGGAAGACGGCTACTTCAGTTGCGGAGAAGTTGAAGTTTGCGTCGTCGAGGGTCCATGCGAGCTTCTGGACGAGGGTGACTGCCTCTGCGTGGTTGAGGTTCATCTTCCAGTTGCCTGCGATGAGGGGCTTACGCGACATAGTTCGCTCCTTAGCTTTCCCGTACGGTATGCCGTGCGGGTTTGTTGTTCGGAATTTTCCTTTTCTATTTTAGAGGGTTGGCGGCATATTTTCACTGGTTCGGCGCGGTTTTATGCTGTGCCTTGACTATTCTCACCCCGTGCTCGCTGATCGTGTGGAACCCCGGATACGAAGTACCGGCAGGGTGGAGCTTAGGGGGCTCTACCCTGCCGGTATTCTGCCGGTGGTGTTTATCTACGGTGTGTTAGAAACGGCTTCGGAAGAGGGACGCTTCAATGCAGAAGAAGGCAATCGTCAGAATAATCACAAGAAGCGCGGTAGCGCGCGCACTTATGGCGAGGGAACGACCCCAAGGCAGTTTTCGGGTAGCAATCTTCTCAACGATGAGCGCCGCAAGAGCACAGTAGGTGAAGCAGACGCACAGCAAAACAACAAACGAAATAATCAGAGTAGTCGTTGCTACCGAGGAAGATTCCCAATATGCGTAGTACATCCAGAGGTAGGGAGTATTTGCGATGAAGAAGGCCGTGAATCCGCCGGTGGGGAGGCAGATAAGCGAGTACAGACCCATACGCTTAGGCTCTGCGGGGGCGGGTGCTACCGCCTCGGCAGGAGTTGCGGATGCGGCACCATCTACGGCGGGGTCTTGCGCGGGGCTCTGGAGGGCGGTTACGGTAGGTGCCGCAGTAGCTTCTACCGCGGCGCTTTCAACAGTGGTAATCTGCGCGGTATGCCCCTGCGCAGCGTTACTCGGCACAGTATTCTCCGGCAAGGGGCTGCCCGGCACGGCGCTGTCCTGTGCGGGCGCGCCGGGGTTCTGGGGCGTCTGTTCCATATGTCTCCTAGGGTGGTTGGTGTGGTGTGGTTATCGGTGATGTCGTGCGGCTACCGGGAAGGTGGGTTCTATGCCTCTAGCCCTTCGAGGGAGAATCCCGGGGGATACAGCGGCGTGGCGTCCTTATCGTCTTCCACTAGAACCCAGCGGCCGCGCAGGTGCTCCGCGCAGAGGAACGCGTACTCTTCCTCACCGGTCTTCAAGAACTTATCGATGGGTAACTTCTCCCCCGTTTCGGATACGTAGAAGACAGCCTCATCGCGAATACGTCGCCTTGCCTGGTATTCGCTGATATTACGGCTGTTCTGTTGACGTCTACCGATACCGGGAATCGTAACCTGTACACGGTATACATCCTGATTGGCGATAAGCCAGCCGCGATTTTCCCGGTACAGCCGAAGAAGCTCGGGTGAAATGATCTCTTCGGGGTTGATTACTTCGGAGAGCGGTTTGGTATCTCCGGTGTAGTAGAAATAGTTCAGGGCGGCATAAAAGTACGCCTGAAAAATATAGAAACCACCGCGGTTATACTCATTCATTCCCGGCTGCAGAACGGGGTACGGCACATTCTGAGCGGCGTGCTCTTCGGTTGCGGGCACGTACCTGCCGTTGCGCTCGTAGGCGGTGTAGACAAGCAGACCAGTTGAATCACCCTGTTTGGCAAGCCCATCAAACTTCTCAGTCGGTTCAAGGGAAGCCAGTACCTTATCCCGCTTGAAAAGGCGCAATTCTTGCTTTTCCTCATTGGTGGCGAGGATGCCGGTCTGTCGACCGACGAAGAGAGCGCCGAGGGTGCCTGCGCCTGCTATTGCGAGGGCACGACGAGAAAAACGGGGCTTTCGCGACTCTTGCTGGTGAGCGAGTAGCCGGCCAGAAGATGCCGGCGGAGCTTCCGGGGAGGAATTCTGCTGGGTGTTCATCTCCTGTTCCTTGCGTTGGGGCTCCATTGTTATGCCTCCTTTTCGGGAATGAAGTGGATATCCCAGCCGGGGTCGAGGAAACGCGAGCGCAGGGTGCCGTGGATTGCTCCGTCGCGGAGGAGTCCGCGCGTGTCGAATTCGGTGATGGGCTGTAGCTGCCCGGTGTCTTTCCAGAAGACTTTAGCTTCGGGGAGGATGTCGAATTTGACGGTCCAATCGAAGATTTTTTGTTCTTCGTTATGGATGCGCGGTTGTGCTTCGAGAATATGCATGGTCAGGATTTGCTGGTTGGGAGTGATGACCCAGCCTTTCCCGTCGTCAAAGATATCTTGAATGGCGGGGAAGAACATTTCTTCGGCAGTCATTGCATATTCGAGGCGGCGCGAATCGGATGCCAAAAGCATATAGTTTTGGCATGCGAAGTAATACTCGCAATGATATTTCAAATATTGCGATGTCATGTCTCGACTGAATGCATTTGTATAATCCGGTGGTGGCGCAGAATATGCAGGGTGTTGCTGATCTGCCGGGGTGTAAATCCCGATCAGATCAGTCTCCCGCAATTTATATTCACGCCGATAATCTTTATCGTCGTAAAACGGCTTATTTATCTTCTCAGCCATATTTATACCTCCTTAGATTACGGCAAGCATTCCAGAAATTCGGTTCTATTTCGTATATCCAGCAACAGAAACACCCTTGGGCA
>ERZ1674288.28-NODE-28-length-25212-cov-10.365425_pt1 | contig 25212 bp, 12 predicted proteins | sample MGYA00581190_ERZ1674288 | MGnify/ENA primary metagenome ERZ1674288 (study PRJEB41354, sample SAMEA4873332) | human saliva metagenome | biome: human-associated habitat [ENVO:00009003]; feature: mouth environment [ENVO:08000002]; material: saliva material...
GACGGTGCGTAAGCGGGACGGGTTGAGAAAAAACTACCTACCCTGCTTCTCTTCGCTTCTCTTCACTGCGGGATTTCAAAGTGCCGGCCCAAAAATAAAGATGGTGCCGCTCACTTTCGTGATTATTTTCCCGTTCGCATGACTGCACTTTATGAAGAACGCCCGCACGATAAATAACACTAGATAAGGAGCCCGGCGTGGCTTTTGTGAATAAAACAATGCTCCATATCGATCATTCCGAATTGCACTCTTTGCAGCAGGAAACCTCGTGGGAGGCTCTACCCGAGGAAGCACGCACTCTCAGCGTTGCGGCGGCTTTCTCTCTGCTCCGCCATTTTGAGCGCGCGCAGGATCGTGGCGAGAAGGTCTTCTTCCCCGATATGTACACCCCGGTTGGCGTAGACCTGGGTTTCAATATGACTCAGCGTTTCATTGCGGTCGGTGACAATGTCCTCTTCCGTGAGGCGCTTAATAAGCTGATTGCGGCGCTGGTCAATGCTGATTATCTTGAGGTGTCCCTCAGCCAGCTGCATCCGGGCAACCTGCACTACACTCTGAGCGAGGCGGGCCGCGAGCTTCTGGGCACCGCGAAGGAGCAGCAGGCGCAGGCTCTTCTGCCGGTTCTGCCTCTGCAGAGCGGCGTGTACCTGCACTATCTGAAGCAGTTCTACCCGGTTCTACTCTCGCACATTACGGTGCGCGAGCTTCTGCCCATCGTCCTGAGCGTTACCCCCTCCTACCCCGCGGCAGCGCCCGTGAAGATTCGTGAGCTGGTGCTGCGCGAGTGCGGTTTCGTGCAGGGCTGGTACGGTCTGTCGTACCTGGAGCAGCGCATTATTGAGCCGGTGATTGCTCAGGCACTGAGCCTGCTGACCCGTGAGGGCTACCTGCGCACCAAGACCATTCACGAGCACACGGATTCGCCGCTGACTCTGTACTCGCTGTCCCCGTCTGCGAAGGAGCTGGTGGCTCGTCACGAGGAGACCGGTGTGCCCGCGAGCGAGCTGAGCTCCGTGCTGGCGTTGGTGAAGGATGAGGGCACCTCGATTACCGCTGAGGATATTGCCGCAACCGATGCTCTGCTGACCCACATGGGTGTGCTTCTGCTCGATACTCTCAATGACCACGGCGCCGATGTGGAGCTGAGCCTTCCGAGCCTGGAGCAGGTCTTTGACCGCGATGAGCGTATTCAGCAGGCGTCCTCGAACCCCTATTTTGTGCAGATTGACGCGCAGGATTACATCTACGATGTGCTGACCGCGCACCACTACCTGTCCGAGCGTGAGACCGTCTACTCGCTGGGTTCCGCATTTGTGCCCGCCCTGGCGCAGATGGCTGAGCCGAGCGTTCAGAAGCTGGTGGCTTCGGCTCTGCTCGATCCTGCCGCTGTGGATGCTCTGCCGTACCCGCATCAGCTGCTGTACCCGATTCTGAAGCTCGTGGAAGAGAACCCGCGCATCTCCTACTACGACATTTACGATGAGCTGAAGATTGCCCTGGACATCCCGTACCTGCAGGGTGAGGTCGCGCCGCACCGCTACAAGCTGACTCCGCGTCTGCGTAATCGCTACTCGGTGGCGATGCACGTTCTGAAGGGCGAGCGCTACCTGAATGCTCTGCGTGAGGGTACCGGCCGTACTTCCCGCAAGAACCCGGAGCGTTACGAGCTGAGCGAGGCGGGTAAGGAGCTGCTCAAGCGTTTCCCGGAGGATGCTCCGGAGGCGGTGACCGCCCGCATGGCGCCGCTGCCGCCGCAGTCGCTCAAGCATAAGCTGCCTCAGGATATTGCCGCTGAACTGCAGGCTCGTGAGGAGGCTCTTCAGGCTGCTAAGGAGGCGCGCGCGGCGGAGCGTCAGGCTCGCCTGGCGGCCCGTGAGGGTCGTGAGCCGTTGGCTCCGGTGCCGGGTGCTTCTCCGGCGCTGTTGGCGCGTCCGGCTGGTTCGCCGGTTGCGACTGCGGCGCAGGCTCCCGCTGAAGTTCCGGCGGCGCAGGTTGCACCTGCCGCCGCCCAGCCTGCTGTGTCTGTTCCTGCTGTTTCTGCGCCAGCCTCCGCCCAGCCGGTTGTTTCTGCGCCGACTGTTTCGGCTCCGCCTGTTTCGGCTGCTGAGCCCTCGACTGCACTGCAGGTGGCTGCCGCTCAGGTGCGTGAGGCTCTGAAGCGTTATCGTCAGGTCTTCCGCCGCGAGGCGCTGGCTCCGGCGCTGGCCCAGGTATCTGAGGAGCGTTTCCGCAGCATTGGTTTCGACCTGTTCTTGATGCGCGGTTACACGGTAGAGGCTCTGGAGGCTCAGGGCGTGGACGGCGTGGCAACCCCCGCCACCGGCGAAAAAGAACGTGCATTCTACGTGCGTACTCTGCGCCCGGTAGCGAACGGTGTTCTGTCCGCGAGCGTCCAGCCGCAGGATATTACCGCGTTCTTCCTGGCTATTCACGCCCGCGGCGGTCAGCTCGGCACCTTCATCACGAACGCACCGTTCAGCGATGAGGCGTACGACGAGTTCATCCGCTGCTCGACCAAGTACCCGAACATTCTGGTGGATTTGGTGTCTGGCGATGAGCTGCAGGACCGTCTCATTGCGCACCGCCTCGGCGTGGTCGAGGGCGCGAACGGTCTGCTGGAGCTGAACGGCGAATACTTCGCTGGCTAGCCTCCCCCGCTAGTAGCTTGTAGCCCATCTTGGGCACGCCCCGGTTTTCTCTTTCCTTCACATTCAAGAGGGAGAAAGCCGGGGCGTTTTCGCGCATCCGCCCCTGGGAGTTGTCCACAGGTGGGCCCTTTTTGTCGCATTCGGTGCTTCTCAGCCCGTAATATTGCCGGTTTAAGCGAGCTAAATCACCGAAAATCGTGGTTGAAGGCACACCCCTGCGTTAGGATATGAACATGAGCACTTACCAGGAACTTCCCAGCATCTACCGATTGAAGCGCTCGCTGACCGACGTCGATCAGATTGCTAACGAATACTTTGAAAAGGTCCTCGACCTGAACCCCGTCCATGCAACCGAGCTTGGTCGTAAGGGCGTAGAGACCCTGTACCCCGATTACTCGCCCGCCGGCGAGAAGGCTTTTGCGCGCCTTGCAAAGAAGACTTTGAAGAAGGTTGATAACGTCCTGCCTATTGATGACGTTGACCTGGTCACCCTGGATGCTCTGCAGGAGCGTCTGAGCCTGTACCGCAAGCAGCACAAGGCTGGTTTTGGCGGCTGGCAGCTGAACAATATTGCGTCCGTCCCGCAGGAGGTGCGCTCGGTCTTTGACCTGATGAAGCGCAACACTCAGCAGGATTGGGAGCATATTGTTGGTCGTATGCACCGCGTCACCGAGGCTCTGGAGGGCTACATTCAGACCCTTGAGGCGGCTCGTGAAGAGGGCAAGGTTGCCCCGCGCCGCCAGGTGGATATTGTCATTGAGCAGACCGCCGCGTACTACGCTCCGGGTGGTTTCTTTGATGATTTGGCGGCTGAGGTCGCCGAGGCTGTCCCCGCGCTGAAGGATGAGGCTGCCGCCGGTGCCGAGGCTGCGAAGGAAGGCTACCGCCGCCTCAACACCTACCTGGTGGAGAAGCTGCAGCCGGTCGCGCCCTCCCGCGACGCTGTGGGCCGTAAGGCGTACAGCCTGCACTCCCGTTCGTTCCTGGGCACCACCATTGACCTGGACGAGACCTACGCCTGGGGTGTGAAGGAGCTGGAGAGCATTATTGCTCGTCAGTGTGAGGTTGCCGAGGAGATTGAGCCGGGCGCAAGCATTGAGCGTGCTAAGCAGCTGCTCGATGAGGACCCGGCACGTCAGCTGCACGGCACCGATGAGCTGAAGGCGTGGATGCAGAAGCTCGCCGACGCCGCCGTGGAGAACCTGGCGGGTAGCCACTTCGAGATTGGCGGCCCCATGCGCCGTATTGAGTGCTGCATTGCCCCCACGAACGAGGGCGGTATTTACTACACCGGCCCCTCCCCCGATTTCTCGCGTCCGGGCCGTATGTGGTGGTCGGTTCCCGAGGGTGAGGACACGTTCACTACCTGGCGTGAAACCTCCACCGTGTACCACGAGGGCGTTCCGGGTCACCACCTGCAGATTGCGATTGCTACGGCTCTGCAGGGCACCATGAACTCTTGGCGTACGAACATGCTGTGGGTGTCCGGTCACGGTGAGGGCTGGGCGCTGTACGCCGAGCGCCTCATGGAGGAGCTGGGCTATCTGAAGGATCCGGGTGACCGCATGGGCATGCTGAACGCTCAGCGTATGCGTGCCGCCCGCGTGGTCTTCGATATTGGTGTTCACTGCGAGATGCCGATTCCCGATGAGTGGGCTGAGCAGCTGGGCGTTGAGCCGGGCACCATCTGGACTTCTGAGCTGGGTTATGAGTTCTTGAAGCTGAACCTGGACGAGTCCGAGGGCCACCTGCGTTTCGAGTTCCTACGTTACCTGGGTTGGCCGGGTCAGGCGCCGAGCTACAAGATTGGCGAGCGCCTCTGGCTGGAGCTGCGCGATCAGGCTGTGCGCCGCGGCGATGACATGCGTGCATTCCACACGCGTGCGCTTCTGCTCGGTTCGGTGGGTCTGGACACTCTGCGCCGCGCCCTGACCGATGAGATGATGCTCCCTCTGGACACTGAGGATGACGACGATGAGGACGACGAGTAGCCTCTAGTCTGCTCGCACCTCTCTGCTCGCTCCTTGCCGCTTCTGGAGTATCTCCGGGAGAGGCTCTATAGGTGAAGCCCCCGCTTCAGCTTTGGCTGAGGCGGGGGCTTCGTCTTTTCATGCAAGGTTTATCTATCGGGATTCCGGGCTATCCGAAGTTTGCGGTACCGGGGTCCATGGTGCCGAAACCCATGCCGGTGGAGTCGTTCAGGTCCACCAGGTGCGGGGCGAAGCGGCACCAATAGTCGGTGAGCGCGCCGTTCGATTCGCGGATGCCCACGCCTACGGTGCGTCCGTCGACCACCCACACGCCGAGGATAGGGTGGCTGACCGGGTTGATAATGCCTTCGTAGCGCGGTGCCGGAATGTATTCCTGGTAGACGAATTCGCTTTCGGGGGCGTTAGCGAAGAAGTCGTCGTCTTCGGGCTTGATGAAGACGTCGTAGTCGGGGGCGTAGATTTCTACACCGTCGCCTTCGCGGCCGAAGAGGGGCTTGCGGACCCAGTTGCGCATGCCGCCGCGGTGGCCGGCGTAGGTGGGGACCAGGTTCGGGTGGCCGGGGTACTTATCCCAGAGCGCGGCGAGCAGCAGCTTATTGGAGAGGAACATCTTCCATGCCGGCTCGATCCAGCGGTTCATGGCGCCGTGGTAGGCGAAGAGGAGCTTGTCGTAGCCTGCTTCGCTGTCGGTGACGAGGTCTTCCCACGGGTAGAGCTTGAAGAGGTTGGTGATGCGCCGTCCCTGTGCGTCTTCCCAGCTCTTGGTGTCTTCGTTGAAGATGACTTCGTCGATGGGAATCATGTGGGTTTTGATGCCCGCCTGCTGAGCCGCGTAGGCGATGAGCCAGAGGTTGTTGTAGTCCTCGTTGGTCTCGTCAATCTCGGGGGGCACGTGTGCCAGGTGCAGTACGGGCTGCACGCCCGCGGTGATTTCGGGGGCGAAGATGTGGCGCCAACGGTTGGTGAAGGCTTCACCGATTTCGCCCCAGTGGGCGTAGCCGCGGGTGTCGAGGCGCTGGTCTTTCGCCCAGGTTTTCTGGCTGACCGCCGCCTCCACGATGCCGGTGGGGGTGTCGGCGTTGTATTCGAGCAGCTTCATCGGGTCACCGGGCACGCCCGAGTAGGTGAAGTCGAAGCGGCCATAGAAGTCGGCGTCGCGGCGGTTCCAAGATTCTACGGCGAGGTTGAACGCCGCCTGGGGCAGGCCGAGAGTGCCGAACGCGCCGGAGGCAATGTACTCGACGGTTTCCAGGCACATGCGGTGCATTTCTTCCGCCTGGGCTCGCACAGAATCCATTTCTTGCGGGCTGAAAATGTAGGCGGCGTATTCGTTCCAGTAGTGGTCGGTGTCGTGGGGGCCGTCCACGCTGTAGGTGAGGCCTTCCTCAATGATGACGTTCTCCCAGTCGGGTCGGCCGACGGGAAATTCTTCACGGCGCATGAGGGGCTAGGCTCCTTCGAAGTAGTGAATGGAAAGCGGTGTTGTTACGTCACCGCGGGTGTGGTTGTTCTAGTGAGGAAAATGCGGGCGGGACCGCTCAGTCCCTGCCCGCATTCAGTGTGATGGCTTATGGCTTAGCCTCCGGAGCGGCCGCCACCGGACTTGGAGCCGCCACCGAAACCGCCCTTGCTGCCGGACTTCGAGGAAGAACCAGACTTCGACGAGGAGCCAGACTTCGAGGACGAACCCGACTTGGAGCCAGACTTCGAGGTATTCGACTTGCTGTAGGAGCCGGTACTACCGCTATTGCTGGTGCCCTGCTTACCGCTGGAGACCGAGCCGGTGGTCTTGTTACGCACCGTGGAGGTCTTACCGGAGTTATTGGTGCTGGTCACCTTGCCGGAGGAGACGGTGGAGGACTTCTTCGCGGTGCGGTAGGAGTCCTCGAATCCGCCGCCTTTGGAGGACACGCCGCTGTAGACGGTGCCGTTGCTGGGGCGGGAGGTGGTGCCTCCGGAAAGCTTGGACCCTACAGGAGGAATGTAGTGGGATCCGGAAGAATTAGCAGCGCTCTGGCGACCCAGGTAGTACCAGAGGAACGCATTCGAATTATTGTGGGTGGTGGTCGAGCCAGATGAGCCCGAGGAACCAGAAGAACCGGAAGAGCTGGAGGAACCGGAGGAGTTCGACGAGCCCGAAGAGTCGCTGCTGGACGAGTCGGTCGGTTCCTGAACGCCAGCCTTCTCACATTCGCTATCTTCCACGCGCAGGCCGGTCTTCGCGTCCTGGCAGACGCGGGCATACTCTTCGCCCTGCGACAGGAACGCGTTCTCTTCCTGGTGCATGGAGTTGTAGGCGAAGATGCCACCGCCAACCAGTAGCACGCCGGCACCCGCTACGGCAATCATCTTGGCGATGCCGGGGCGGGTCGCGCCCAGGTTTAGGGTCTGCTGGGCAGAGGTCTGTGCGGCGCGGGTAGCGAAATCTGCAACCGCTTCCATGCGGTTGCGAGGCTTCTTCGGGCCGTTGGGGGTGGTGGTTCCGCCGGGGTATTGGGGAGCAGAACTCATGCATCTCTCCTTGAAAGGTGGTGCGTGGCGTAACGCTCAACGCGTACATGAAGCTGAGTGGGTACAGCATCATCCGGCGACTTTCGCCGGACTATCGGTGTGATTCCAGCATATCAAGCCCTCGCTTTCGGATTATTAGCTGACGGCAAAATCTCAGCAAGCTTCGCCGCATGTTGCGCAGTTGTTTCCTTTCTGTTTGCTTTTGCGGTGATTCCCACTCAACTATCCGCCGGCTTAACCGCCTGCTGGGGTCAGCTGGCGGCACCGGTGGCGGCGTTGTTGGTTGGGCTGCGGGGTTGGACTGCGGGATGTACAGCCAAAAGGTGCTACCGGGTGGTCACGGTTCTTCACACATCCCCTACACTGCACCGGATTGAAACACTTCTTCACACAAACTCGCGCCCGAGTGCACAAAAGTTTTAGAGTATGCCACATGTCTACACCGCATGCATCATCTCGTTCACGTCTGCCCAAGTGGGCTACTTCTTTCGGCAACCAAATCATTGCCTCCCTCATTCTGGGTATTGTTCTTGGCGCGCTCGCCCTCGCACTGGGCGGGGACGCGAAGAGCAACCCCAACTGGCTCATGGTGACCCTGGATACCATCGGTTCCTCCTACGTCACTCTGCTGAAGGCGGCGGTTGTTCCGCTGATTTTCACCGCCGTGGTCGCCTCCATCTCGAACCTGTCGCAGGTGACGAACGCGGCGCGCCTGGCGGTCAACACGCTCATCTGGTTTGCGATTACCGCATTCTTCGCGGTGCTCATCGGTATTGCGATGGGCCTGATTGTTCAGCCGGGCGTGGGCGCGCAGGTGCAGGGCAAGGCGTACACCGGTTCGACCGGTTCCTGGACCGCGTTCCTGACGGGCCTGATTCCGGTGAACTTCTTGGGTCTGGGCGTCAGCGCTAAGTCCGGTGATTCCGGTATCACCGCTTCTGCGTCCTTTAACGTACTGCAGATTCTGGTTATTTCCGGTGCGGTCGGCATTGCCGCGCTGAAGGTCGGCGAGGCAGCTAAACCCTTCATTGACGTGGTCAAGAGCGCTCTGGCGATTATTCAGAAGATTCTGTGGTGGATTATTCGCCTGGCACCGCTGGGTACCGTGGGTCTGATCGCTAAGGCAGTGTTCGCCTACGGTTGGGCGTCGATGGGTTCGCTGGTCGCGTTCGTTATCGCCCTCTACATTGGTCTACTGCTGGTCTTCCTGGTGGTTTACCCGATTATTGTTCGCGCGAACGGCCTGTCGGTCCGCCAGTACTTCTCGGGCGTGTGGCCGGCGCTCCAGCTGGGCTTCGTGTCCCGCTCTTCGATGGGTTCGATGCCGATGACCCAGACCGTTGCCGAACGCAACCTGGGCGTTCCCCGTGCCTACGCATCCTTCGCGGTTCCGCTGGGTGCGACCACTAAGATGGACGGCTGCGCTTCGGTTTACCCGGCTCTTGCCGCAATTTTCGTGGCGCAGTTCTACGGTATTCAGCTGGACTTCACCCAGTACCTGCTGATTGTGATGGTGTCCGTGCTCGGTTCGGCTGCAACCGCCGGTACCACCGGCGCTATCGTGATGCTGACCCTGACCCTTTCCACTCTGGGTCTGCCGCTGGACGGTGTGGGTCTGCTCCTGGCGATTGACCCGATCGTTGACATGGGTCGTACCGCCCTGAACGTTGCCGGTCAGGCTCTGGTTCCCGCGATTGTGGCTCGCCGCGAGGGCATCTTGGATGAGGAGCTTTACAACGCTCCCCGCTCGGAGGGCGGCTTCGTGGCTCAGGAATTCTACGATGAGCGCATCGCCGGCGAGGCGCAGCGACTTCACGAGGTGGAGGACAACACCGTCGCAGCACGCCGCTAATCTGACGAATCTTGAAGCTACACGGCGCTAGGCTGTACTGCCTAGCGCCGTGTAGCTTTCTTAATCTCGTGCCTCAGCATGGGAGAAATACATTTGTCAAGCGTCATAAAAACGTCACGATTGATTCTTCTTTTCTTTAATGTTTGAGAAGAGTTATGATTTTGAACGGCGTGTTCCATCTCCTACGTGGTTGAGGGGGATGGGACACGCTCTTTCTCTATATCCCCTGCTTTTCCGCTCCCTCCCACCGGCTTCTCAGCACCTTCAATCTGCACCCGAGAGTAAGGGTCACTCGTGAGGCTCTAAAATAGAACCTATGAGTACCACACCGACCCGATTGATTCTTGCCTCCGCCTCCCCGGCGCGCCGCAAGCTCCTGGAAGACTCCCGCATCGCCTTCACGGTGCGCGTCTCCTCCGTAGATGAGGACGCCGCGCTCGCCGCCGCCAACGAGCAGGCGCGAGCGCAGGGACGTGCGGGACTCACCCCGGCTGAGACCGCCTCCCTGCTGGCGCAGTTGAAGGCGCAGGCGGTTGCCGCGGAGCTTGCCACCGAGGGTGTGCGCGACGCACTGGTTCTGGGTTGCGATTCGGTGTTCGAGTTTGAGGGCGTCGCCTACGGCAAGCCCCACACGGCGGAGGCGGCACGCGAGCGCATCAGCGCAATGAGCGGCAACCACGGCGTACTGCATACCGGTCACGCGCTCGTGGATTTGCGCGGTATTGAGCCGGGCACTGAACCGCCTACCGTTTCTGAACTGCGCAGCGCCACCGTCCACTTTGATAGGCTCAGCCCCGAGGAAATCGAGGCGTACATTGCCACCGGCGAGCCGCTCTGGGTGGCGGGTTCCTTCACCCTGGACGGTTACGGTTCGGCGTTTATTCGCGGTATTGAGGGCGAGTTCCACACGGTGGTGGGTCTGTCCATCCACGCGCTACGCGATATGCTGCGCCGCCGCGAAGTAGCGGTGACCGAGTTGTGGCTACCGCCTGAGGAAGAGAATTAGAACCAACCCATCGCATAAATCTGTCTCAAAGCGCGCCCTGAAATATACATTGTTGAACACCAATCGATAAGATAGAACAGTATGATGCGCGTTATATTCGCCAATCCTGCCGATGTATCCTTGGAGCAGGAGATTAAAGGAGAGCTTTAAGTGACTCAGCACCAGGCAGAAGCCGCCAAGAAATTTACTGCAGTCCCCGGCCGCCACACCGGCCCGGTCAGCAAGATTCTGATCGCTAACCGCGGTGAAATTGCTGTCCGCGTGATTCGTGCAGCCCGCGATGAGGGTCTGCAGACCGTCGCCGTCTACGCTGACCCGGACCGCGACGCCCAGCACGTGAAGCTTGCCGATGAAGCCTACGCTCTCGGCGGTGCCACTGCGGCGCAGTCCTACCTGGTGATGGACAAGCTCATTGAGATTGCTATCCGCTCCGGCGCTGACGCCGTGCACCCCGGTTACGGTTTCCTGTCTGAGAACGCGCAGTTCGCTCAGAAGTGCATCGACGCAGGTCTGACCTGGATTGGCCCCTCCCCCGAGTCCATTACCCAGCTGGGCGATAAGGTGGCGGCACGCCACATCGCGCAGAAGGTGGGCGCTCCCCTGGTGCCCGGCACCAAGGACCCGGTTAAGTCCGCCGATGAGGTTGTTGCGTTCGCAGATGAGCACGGCCTGCCCATCGCGGTGAAGGCGGCATTCGGTGGCGGTGGCCGCGGCATTAAGGTCGCCCGCGACCGCGAAAGCATTGTTGAAATGTACGAGTCCGCTGTTCGTGAGGCAACCGCGGCGTTCGGTCGCGGCGAGTGCTTCATCGAGCGCTTCTTGGATTCGCCCCGTCACGTTGAGACTCAGTGCCTGGCGGATGCGCACGGCAACGTTGTGGTGGTTTCTACCCGTGACTGCTCCCTGCAGCGCCGCAACCAGAAGCTGATTGAGGAGGCGCCCGCCCCCTACCTGACCGATGAGCAGAACGAGCGCCTGTACGAGGCGTCCCGCGCGATCCTGCGCGAGGCCGGCTACCAGGGTGCCGGCACCTGTGAGTTCCTGGTCGGTACCGACGGCACCATCTCCTTCCTGGAGGTCAACACTCGACTGCAGGTGGAGCACCCGGTTTCCGAGGAGATTTCCGGTCTGGACCTGGTTCGCGAGCAGTTCCGTATTGCTCGCGGCGAGAAGATTGAGGAGAAGGACCCGGTTCTGCGCGGTCACTCCTTCGAGTTCCGTATTAACGGTGAGGATGCGGGCCGTTCCTTCATGCCCGCACCCGGCACCATCGAGAAGATGACCGTGCCCACCGGCCCCGGTGTTCGCTGGGATTCCGGCTTCGTGGCTGGCGATGTCATCGGCGGTAACTTCGACTCCATGCTGGCTAAGCTCATTGTCACCGGCGCGGACCGTAAGCAGGCTCTGCAGCGTGCCCGCCGTGCCCTGGCTGAGCTGAGCATTGAGGGTATGCCCACCGTCATCCCGTTCCACCGCGTCGTGCTGGATGACCCTGCCTTCGCGCCGGCTGAGGGTGGCGAATTCAAGGTGCACACCCGTTGGATTGAGACCGAGTTCAACAACACTATCCCCATGTACTCCGGTGCTCCCGGTAGCGTGGATTCGGATGAGGACGAGCGCACCACCGTGGTCGTTGAGGTCAACGGTAAGCGCATGGAGGTGTCCCTGCCTGATCTGGGCGGCAGCACCAAGCCTGCCGCTAAGCCCGCCCCCAAGACCCGCAAGTCCCGTTCGGCACGCGGCGCGGCGAAGGGTGGCGGCGACGAGCTGACCAGCCCTATGCAGGGCACCATCGTGAAGGTCGCGGCTTCTGACGGCGACACCGTTGCTGAGGGCGACCTGATTCTGGTGCTGGAGGCGATGAAGATGGAGCAGCCCATTACCGCGCACAAGGCGGGTAAGGTTTCGGGTCTGTCCGCTAAGGCCGGCGATACCGTCACCTCCGGTGCGGTGCTGGCGACCATCAAGTAACTCTCGATGCCGCGGTTTTGCGACCGCGAGCGCGTAAGTTTGAAGGATCCCCGGGAGGGTATGAGGTATTACCTCGTGCTCTCCCGGGGATTTTCTATGTCCGCTCTTGCCTGTTTGGGTGGGATTTACGCCGCTAACCCTTGTGTTAGCGTCCATATAGTGACTGCGTTTGTTTGGGTTTTTCTGAACAGAGTTATAATGTTGCATTTTAGGGGAGCCTTTCAGATTCCGGCACCCACCCACCTCACCCGGTGCGGTCACGGCACCCGGTACGCGCCTACGGCACACCCGCCTCCCGCGCCGACCGGTCATGGAACACCTATCCCAGGCTCCACCTGTACACACAGTTCACCATTTCGGGAGTTTTCCTTATGAGCACCTCTGCACCCGACACGAAAGCGTCTGCTGCATCGGTGAAGAATACGACTCCTCGCAGTCGAGTTATTCTCGCCTCGCTCGTTGGTACCACCATCGAGTTCTACGATTTCTACATTTACGCCACCGCAGCAGTGGCTGTGTTCCCTGTGCTGTTCTTCCCCGCGAAGGACGCAACCACCGAGCTTCTGGCTTCCTTCGCGACCTTCGGCGTCGCCTTCATCGCCCGTCCCCTCGGTTCCATTATCTTCGGTCACTTCGGTGACAAGATTGGTCGTAAAGCAACCCTCGTTGGTGCGCTACTGACCATGGGTCTGGCGACCTTCATCATCGGCCTGCTGCCCACCTACCACCAGATTGGCCTGTGGGCACCGACCATGCTGACCATCATGCGTTTCTGCCAGGGCCTGGGCCTGGGCGGCGAATGGTCCGGCGCGGCACTGCTCGCCAGCGAATACGCTGAGGACGGCAAGCGCGCCCGCGCCGCCATGTGGCCTCAGCTGGGTGCACCCATCGGCTTCGTCTTCGCCAACGGCTTCATGCTGCTGCTGACCAGCTGGATTTCCTTCAACTCCGCAACCGACGGCAAGAACCTTGATCACCCCTTCCTCATCTGGGGTTGGCGTATTCCGTTCCTGCTGTCCATCGTGATGGTCGCCGTTGGCCTGTACGTTCGATTCAAGCTGGAGGAGACCCCCGTCTTCGCCAAGGCTGCCGCTAACAACGAGAAGGTTAAGACCCCGCTCGTTGAGGCGTTCAAGGTTGCCTGGTGGCCCATGATTCAGGGTACCTTCATCATGGTGGCGTGCTACGTGCTGTTCTACCTGATGACCGCGTGGGTTCTCTCCTACGGTATCGGCAAGGCCGATAAGGGCGGTCTGGCTATCCCCTACCGTGAGTTCCTGATTATTCAGCTGATCTCCATTACTGGCTTCGCGATCTTCATCCCGATCTCGGGTTGGCTGGCTGACAAGTACGGCCGCCGCACCCAGCAGCTGTGGACCACCATCGCTATGGCTGTCTTCGGTCTGTCCTTCGGCCTGTTCATCTCCCCCTCCGTCGTCGGTACCGGTGCGAACGCAAACGCCGCAGTGGTCACCCTCTTCATCTTCATCGGTATGTGCCTGATGGGTCTGTCCTTCGGTTCCATGTCCGCGTACCTGCCGGAGCTGTACCCCACCAACGTGCGCTACACCGCCAGCGGTATCGCCTACAACGTGGCGTCCATCCTCGGTGCGGCACTGACCCCGTTCGTGGCAGTGTGGCTGAACACCACCTACGGTGTGGCTGCAGTGGGCGGCTACCTGGCGTTCGCTTCGATTCTGAGCGTTGTCTTCATCCTGCTCACTCACGAAACCCGTGACGTGGACATGAACGCGGTCAGCACCACGAAGTAAAGCTTCGAGTAGCTAACGCGTCTCTACGGCAAAGCGGTGGGGGTCGCCTCCTGAATTTCTTAGATTCAGGAGGCGACCCCCACCGCTTTTGTACGCTTCAGAGATTCTGTGCACTTCAGAGATACCGGCTCTCTACAAGCCCAGGGTATCTATGCGCGGGCTACAGGCCGCGAGTGTGCAGCTTGCGTGCTGCCTCAGCAATCGAGCCGGAGAGCGAGGGGTAGACCGTGAAAGTATCCGCCAGGTCATCCACCGCGAGCTTCTTCTCCACCGCCAGAGCAATGGGGTAAATCAGCTCGGAAGCACGCTGACCAACCACCACGCCACCGATGACAGTGCCGGAGTGGCGGCGAGCAAAAATCTTCACGAAGCCGTCGCGCATCGCCATCATCTTCGCACGCGGGTTAGTGCTCAGCTGCAGGGTCACCGCATCACCACGGTAGGCACCCTCGGCAAGGTCCTTCTCGCTCACACCCACGGTCGCAATCTCCGGGGAGGTGAAGATGTTAGCCGCAACCTTATCGGTACGCAGGGGGCGCACCGCATCACCCAGGATGTGCGCCATAGCGATACGACCCTGCATCGCAGCCACGGAAGCCAGTGGGTAAACACCCGTGCAGTCACCAGCGGCGTAAATGCTGTTCACGCTCGTGCGGGACACACCGTCCACCTTAATATGACCGCTCGGGGTCTGCTCCACACCGGCTGCTTCCAGACCCAAATCTTCAGTGTTCGGAATCGAACCAATAGCCACCAGGCAGTGAGTGCCAGACACCTTACGGCCATCCGACAGGGTCACGATCACGCCGGTGCCGTCCTCGGTACGCTCAACAGCAGCCGCACGGGAACGCGGCATCACTCGCACGCCGCGACGCTCGAAGACGTCCTCCAGCACGCGGGCTGCATCCTCGTCCTCACCGGGAAGCACACGGTCACGCGAAGACACCAGCGTCACCTTCGAACCCAGACCGTTATACGCCGACGCGAACTCCGCACCGGTCACACCCGAACCAATCACGATCAGTTCCTCGGGAACCTCGCAGAGGTTGTAGAGCTGGGTCCAGGTCAGGATGCGCTCGCCATCAGGCATGCCGGTCGCCATTTCACGCGGATGCGTACCCACCGACAGCAACACAAAGTCCGCCTGCAGGGGGTAAACCAGACCCGCCTCGTCAGTCACCTGCACGGTGTGGCGGTCCAGGAGCTTACCGGTACCGTGAATAATCTTCACGCCGGCAGAAGCCAGGGCACGCTTAATATCGGCAGACTGCTGCTGAGCCAGGTCGCGGACACGGCGGTTCACGCGGTCCATATCAACACGAAGCTGCGGCGCCTTACCCTTCGTGTTTTCAATGCCCAGGCTACCCGCCTCGGAGAAGCGGGTCATCATATCCGCCGTAGCAATCAGGGTCTTAGAGGGCACAACATCAGTCAGAACGGCGGAGCCACCAATGGCATTACGCTCGATCAGAGTCACGTCCGCGTTAGATGCGGCAGCCACCATCGCCGCCTCGTAGCCGCCGGGGCCGCCACCAATAATTACAATTCGCTGAGATGCATAGTTCACCGTTGAAGTCATGCCTTAATTGTGAGCTATGCCGCCCCTACGGGGCAAACGCACTCGCCGTGCAGATGTGCCATATTGTGGCAACCTGCACGGCGAGTATTTTCTGACGTGGCAGCCCGGTATGACCGAGCGCTCCCCTATTCTTCTAGTCTCTAGTCCTCGAGTGCCTGCGGTTTCTCGGCATAAATCGAGTTAATGAACTTCTCAGCCCACTGCAGCATCGCGCCATCCACCAGATCCTTACCGCCCACCGGCATGGTCTTCGGGCGCGGAACCAGCGTCAGCCAGGTATCCATACCCTTCGGCTGAGCGTGCGTGGAGCCCGGGTACACGCGCTTCAGGCGCATCTGACGGGACTCCGGCAGCGGCGCACCGGTCACCACGCGAACCTTCGGGCCCAGAACCACCAGCTCATGAATACCGGCAGCACGGGCGTGCATACGCACCGTCGCCACGGCAAGCAGGTTCTCTACCGCCTCCGGCAGCTCGCCGTAACGGTCGACCAGTTCCTCGCGTGCCTCTGCAATCTTCTCTTCGGTATCGGCGGCGGCAATCTGACGGTATGCCTGCAGGCGCAGACGCTCCGAGTCGATATAGGTGTGCGGAATGTGCGCGTTGACGGGCAGGTCAATCTTCGTTTCGACCTCGCGCTCTTCCTTCTCGCCGCGGTAGTTCGCCACGGCCTCACCCACCAGGCGCAGGTACAGGTCAAAACCAACACCAGCAATATGACCGGACTGTTCGCCGCCGAGCAGGTTACCCGCGCCGCGAATCTCCAGGTCCTTCATGGCAAGCTGGAGACCCGCGCCCAGCTCATTGTGGGTAGCCACAGCTTTCAGACGCTCGTGCGCAATCTCGCCGAGGGTCTTATCCACCGGGTACAGGAAGTACGCGTAGGCGCGCTCGCGGCCACGACCCACGCGTCCGCGCAGCTGGTGCAGCTGGCTCAGACCGTAGTTCTGGGCATGGTCCACAATGAGCGTGTTCGCGTTCGAAATATCCAGGCCGGTCTCCACGATGGTGGTGCACACCAGCACGTCAAAGCGGCGCTCCCAGAAGTCCACAATAATCTGCTCCAGGCGCGACTCACTCATGCGGCCGTGCGCGGTGGCGATGCGCGCCTCCGGCACGAGCTTGCCGATTTCTGCGGCAACATCGTCAATGTCAGCCACGCGGTTGTGCACGAAGAACACCTGTCCTTCACGCATGAGCTCTCGGCGAATCGCGGCCGTAATCTGGCTGTCGGTGCGCGGGCCAACGAAGGTCAGCACGGGGTGGCGCTCCTCGGGGGCGGTCGCCAGGGTGGAGGTCTCGCGGATGCCGGTCAGCGACATCTCCAGGGTGCGCGGAATCGGGGTCGCGCTCATGGCGAGCACGTCCACATTCGTGCGCATCTGCTTGAGCTTTTCCTTATGCTCCACACCAAAGCGCTGTTCCTCGTCAATGATGACCAGGCCCAGGTCCTTGAATACCACACTGTCCGAGAGGATGCGGTGCGTACCAATCACCACGTCCACCGCGCCGGAGGCGATTTCTTCGGTAATCTGTCGGGTTTCCTTCGCCTTCTGGAAGCGGGAGAGCACACGAATCTTCACGGGGAAGCCCGAGAAACGCTCGCTGAACGTCTCGTAGTGCTGCTGAGCGAGCAGGGTCGTAGGCACGAGCACCGCGACCTGCTTGCCGTCCTGTACCGCCTTGAACGCGGCACGCACGGCGACTTCGGTTTTACCGAAGCCCACGTCGCCGGAGATGAGGCGGTCCATGGGAATTTCCTTCTCCATGTCTTCCTTCACCTCGTGGATGGCGGTGAGCTGGTCGGGGGTCTCGTTGTAGGGGAAGGACTCTTCCAGCTCACGCTGCCAGGGGGTGTCGGGGGCGAAAGCGTGACCGCGCGATGCCTGACGTGCCGAGTAGAGTTTCACCAGGTCCGCGGCGATTTCCTTGACAGCCTTGCGAGCGCGGGACTTGGTCTTCGCCCAGTCACTGCCACCCATCTTGGAGAGGCTCGGGTTCTCGCCGCCCACATAGTTGGAGATGAGGTCCAGCTGGTCGGAGGGCACGAAGAGTCGGTCGGGTGCGCCACCGCGCTTGGCGGGGGCGTACTCGATGACCAGGTATTCCTTCATGGGTTGCACGCCGTTGACCGGGGAGGCACCCGCCACCGGGCGGGAGGTCATCTCGACAAAGCGACCGATGCCGTGGCGTTCGTGCACCACGTAGTCGCCGGGGTTCAGTGCGAGCGGGTCGACTGCGTTACGGCGACGACGGGTCTTGAATTTCTGCCCGGCGGCGCCTCGGGGTGCGTAGGTGCCGCGGCGTCCGAGCAGTTCGGCTTCGGTGAAGACGGCGAGCTTCGCCTCCTCAATCAGGAAGCCTGCGGAGGCGGGCGCCTCGCACACCTCAACGATGCCGTGCTCGAGGTCGCCTGCGGGGTCGGCTTCGAGGCTGGTGCGGCGGGCTGCGGGTACGGCGAGCGCCCCTTCCCCGGAGTGGAAGAGGTCGATAAGTCGGTCGGTGGAGCCGCGGCCGTTGGTGAGGGCAAGGACGGTCCACTGTTTCTGGATGAGATCGCCAACCTGGCTGAGCATGCGTTCGACGGAGCCGTTGAATGCGGTTGCGGGGACGGCATTGACGGTGTAGGTGTCGATGCCGTCTTCGATGGCGTCGGCGATGCTCTGGCTCTGGATTGCTCCGGCGGCGTCTTCGAGCAGGTCTGCGTCGGTGACGAGTTCGGTGATTTCCCACCAGCTGAGCTTGGCTTCGAGTGCCTGTGCGGTGGTTTGGTCAATAGTTCGGAATCCGCTGTCGCTCATGCGCAGCTGGCCCAGGTCGATGGGTGCTACAGCATCGGCTTCTGCGGAGGTGTCCCAGGCGGCGGCGAGGAATTCCTCGTTGGTGGCGACGAGGTCTTCGGCGCGGGCGCGCACGCGTTCGGGTTCGACATTGATGATCATGGACCCTGCCGGCAGCAGCGCGGTGAGGGTGGTCATGGATTCGATGAGTAGCGGGGTGAGCGATTCCATGCCTTCGACGTAGATTCCGCCCGCAATCTTCTCAAGCATGGATGCGGCTGCCGGGTAGTCTGCCTTCAGGCGTGCGGCTCGGCTCATCACCTCGGGGGTGATAAGCAGTTCGCGGCAGGGCAGCAGCGTGAGTTCGGTGAGTTCCTCTCCCCCGCTGAGGGTGCGCTGGTCGGCGACGGAGAAGTGGCGCATTTCGTCGAGTTCGTCGCCGAAGAATTCGAGGCGTACGGGGGTGTTTGCGGTGGGCGGGAAAACGTCGATAATGCCGCCGCGCACCGCGTACTCGCCGCGCTTGGCGACGAGGTCTACGCGGGAGTAGGCGGCGTCGTTAAGTCCTCGTACTACGTCTTTGAAGGGGTATTCTTCGCCGCGGACCAGGTGTACGGGTTCGAGTTTTTCGATGCCGGTGACGATGGGCTGGATGACGGCGCGCACGGGTGCGATGACGACCTGCGGGCGTTTGGATGTTTCCCCAGTGATGGCGCGTAGTACCTGCAGGCGGCGGCCGACGGTGTCGGAGCGCGGTGAGAGGCGTTCGTGCGGCAGGGTTTCCCATGCGGGGAAGAGCGCGATGTCGGCGGCGGGCAGGTAGGAGCGCAGCGCTGCGGCGAGGTCTTCTGCCTGGCGGTCGGTGGGGGCGATGATGAGGCTGAGCGCTTCACCGGTGGCGCCGCGTACTGCGGTGGAGATGTCTGCGATGAGTGCGGCATGGGTTCCGGCGACGGCGCCGATGAGGGTGCGTGCACTGCGTTCGCTGGGCTGTGCGGAGGCTGCGGTGCGGATTGCCGCCCAACTGCTGAGTTGGTTGAGGGTGTTCAGGAGGGGCTGCAGGGGTGCCTCGAGGGGCTGTGCGGTAGCTTTTCGGGTGGTGCTCACGGGTTCTCCTGAATCTGGGGTCTTCGCTTGCGGCGGTTGAGCTGGTGGAGGGCTTCTATGGATGGTCGGTATTGGGCGGTGCCGGTTGGGGTGTCCGAGTGAATTTGCCTTTATCTCACGGTGCTTTTTGTGCGTTTTGGGGTGTTTTTTGCGGCTTTTCCATTGTAGGACTTGTCTGCTTTTTCTGGCATTTTTCTCTTGTACTCTTCTGTGACGGAATATATTCCTTTTTGCACTCGATTGTCGCTTTCGTGGGTGATATTTGAGTATGGTTTTCTTCCGTGTCTGTTCCTGTGCCACAACGTTCATCGCATGGGGCGCAAATCACACACTCACGGGCATCTTTGCACTTTGTGCACCATTATTTTCACAGCTTAATCCTGTACCCTAATCATTAACGCTTACAGAAAAACCAGACAGTATATCCCCTTCCGGATTCTGTTTACCTCTTCCAACCAACCTCAGGTTTTCAGTATTTACTGCGGTTTTTCTAGTGCGCTAAATTCACCGTATCTTTCGATGTTTCTTCCGGAACGTCGCATCAGAAAGACGCATATGACAACCACATACACGAACAAACCCGCTGAAAAGCGCCATGCCCATTCATGGTCTGCTAAGAAGTGGGGTGCTTTCGCACTCGCTTTTGGTACTGCTTTTACTGCGGCACCTCTTACTCCTACTACTCCCGCCTCGGCTGCGACCGGAACCCATGACGGTTCCAGCAGCGATAAGGCGGCTGCTTCCTGTTACGAGGTCAAGCAGGTTAATCCTTCCGCCTCCTCTGGCACTTACTGGCTGTACACCCCGCAGATGAGCGGTCCGGCGCAGTTCTACTGCGATCAGGAAACTGATGGCGGCGGCTGGGTCATGATTGGTCGCGGTCGTGAGGGTTGGACCGAGTCTTACAACGGCACCGGCGACCCGAACCAGCTGCATCAGAACCCCACGGGCCCTTCTGCTTTTACCCCGGTCCAGCTTCCCGCAAACACTGTCGATGCGCTGCTGAACGGTATTAAGCCTCAGGACCTTCCCGACGGCATGCGCCTGCACCGTGCCCACAATGCAAGGGGCACCCAGTGGCAGAACGTTTATGTTCAGCGTCCTCAGACTGAGCAGTGGACCTGGGCAATGAGCTACGGTCAGCGCTGGGGCACCGTGAAGTTCACCGGTGCCGGTATTAACCGCACCGCTCATATGGGTCGTCATGCTTCGGAGATGGCTCCGGGTATTACCACCAGTTCTGTTCGTTTCTTCGCGAACCCGAACCAGGGCTACCAGATTGGTTTTGCGTACGGTGCGCTGGTGAACTTCGGTAATGAGAATCCGGATTCATACATTTACCAGAAGCGTGGTTCCGCTGGTTACTCCATCCCCTTCACTCAGGTGTTCCTGCGTCCGAAGCTGACTCAGCGTGACCTGAACTTCTCGCAGATTGGTTCTGGCTCCGCGGCTAGTAACCGCCGCGCCCTGCCGAATAGCTACACGATGCCCGTTCGCTGGCGCACCAGTGAGCAGACTGGCACCGGCAAGAAGAACGAGATGAACACCTACGTTCAGGCTATTACTCAGGTGGGTGACACCGTCTTCACCGGTGGCGACTTCAAGTACGTTGAGTCTGCTGGCGGCGAGCGCGTGGACCAGTCGTACCTGGCTGGCTACAACGTGGATTCGGGCGAGCTGGTTCGTTCCTTCCGCCCGACCTTCAACGGCCAGATTAAGGCTCTTGAGGCGCTGCCGAATAACCGCCTGGCGGTCGGTGGCGAGTTCACCGAGGTCAACGGCGAGAAGGTTGATCACTTCGTCATTCTGGATGCGACCACCGGTCAGATTGACCGCACCTGGGATGTTCAGGTTCAGCGCCGTAACGGTGCTGCGGCTCAGGTGAAGACCCTGCTGGTTCAGGATGGTTACCTCTACATTGGCGGTAACTTCACCCACGTGAAGGGCAACACTTCTAAGGCGTACGCTTACTCTCGTGGTGCCGCTCGTATTAATCTTTCGAACGGTGCGGTGGATTGGAACTGGCGCCCGAACTTCAACGGTACGGTCAACGGCATTACCGCCGCGTCCGATAACTCGACTGTTCACGCTGCGGGTTACTTCACTGAGCTGAATAACCAGCGTGCGTTCCGCTTGGCTGCGCTGAATGGCTCTAACGCTTCGAACATTAAGTGGGAGTGGGAGCCGTCGCTGAAGCTGAACATTACTGACCGCATTGTGTACGCGTTCCAATTCGATGTTCAGGATGCCGGCTCGACCGTGTGGACTGCTGGTGCTGACCACCTGATTGCGAACTACTCGAAGAACGGTTACGGCCGTATCTCCACCGCAATTTCTAAGTACGGTGGCGACTGGCAGGATCTGCACCTGAGCGGTAACACCATTTACGGTGCGTGCCACTGCGGTGACGTTCTCTTTGAGGGTTCCACCGGCTACCACACCTATTGGAAGGAGTCGAAGGCGGTTCACCGTATGCGCCTGGTCGCAGCGTTCGATAAGGACAGCGGCGAGGTTGTTGGCGAGTTCAGCCCGGTTCTGAAGGGTGCTAGCGGCTACGGCGTCTGGGAGTCCTTCGTGGATTCTCGCGGCAACCTGTGGGTTGGTGGCGACATCAACCGTTCGCTGGGTGCTAATGGTGAGCAGCGCACTGTCGGTTTTGCTCGTTTTGCGCCTCGCGACGTCACTCCCCCGTCGACTCCGTCGAACCTGTCGGTTCAGCGTGATGGCTCGACCGATAAGCTGTCCTGGTCTGGCGTTCGCGAGGCGGGCACCCGTTACCAGGTGTTGCGTGATGACCGTGTGATTGCTACGGTCTCGGGTACCAGCTACGAGGTTGAGCACACCGATGGCGCTCGCTACTACGTGCGTTCCATCGATGCGTCTGAGAATTTCTCGGCTTCTACGGGAGCTGCTCAGGCTTAGGTCAGGTTGCTGATCTAGTTTCTTTGAGCCGCCGCCTGGTTCGGGCTCCGCAGGGTTTGCGGGGTCCGAATCAGGCGGTGGTGCACCCGGGGTGTATGCCCCCTATAGTTTTGGTTCGGTCCGTGTTGCCCAGTTTGCTATCTCTTCGCCCCTGTGGCGGCTATGATGGGTTGGGATTCATTGCGTCGGATGGGTTGCTTCCGTCCTTCCGATGATGGGCTGAATCTTTGTCTGTGGTGTTTCTTCGCTGTTGGTACGGCAGGGGAGGCTTCACAGATTTTTAGCGTTCCGCTTCGTACGGGTGCGTTGCCATTGTTGGCTTCGTGCCTGAGGTTGTGGGGCGTATTCATTCAATTTCCGATAACTACACTCACTGATTCCGGCAGCAGACTCGCTGTTAGTGCAGTTCATACCGCTTCTTCTTTCCCCGATGCATGGTCACTATGCTGTGCCTTGTGTTGGGTGGGTGTTGCTGTGTGAATTGCATTTTTCTGCTGTATACCGGTTGAGGTCTCTAGGAGAGACAAATGAATTTTCTTCCGTTCACGCGTGGAGGGCGTTCGCAGGGCGTTGCTTCCTCCGCTTCTGAGGGCTCTCGCGTAGCTTCTCGTTCTGCTTCGCGTGCTTTGGGCGCGGCGGCTGCTTCTTTTGCGATGGTTGCGGCTTCTTTGGGTCCGATTGCTTCGGGTGCGCAGGCTGCTGATGCGCGCTACTATGATGGTTCGTCGAGCGAGCGCGCTGCGGCGAGCTGCTGGGAGGCTAAGCAGAATAATCCGCGTGGCAAGAGCGGCGCGTACTGGTTGTACACCCCTGCAATGAGCGCTCCTGAGCAGTTCTATTGTGATCAGGAAACTGATGGCGGCGGCTGGGTTATGATTGGCCGCGGCCGTGAGAGCTGGACTGAGAACTACTACGGTCGTGGTAGCGCTGATCAGCTGCATAAGAACCCGACCGGTTTTGATGCTGTGCAGCTCTCCGGCGTGACCGTAAATGCGCTACTGAACGGTACCCGTCCGCAGGATCTGCCTGACGGCGTGCGTTTCCATCGCGCAATGAACGTTGAGGGTACTACCTGGCAGGATTTCACGGCTCGCCGTGATTCCAGTACCGAATGGACTTGGACTTTGCGTTCGAAGATGTTCTGGTCAAATATTTCGGTTAAGAACACCTGGCAGTACAGTAACCGTTATAACTACACGAACCGTGGTCAGGTGGCCGGTAGCATCTTCACCCACGAGTATGATGATTTCCGTTCTCTGCATTTCGAAGAGAAGGCGTCACAGGGCTACAAGTTGGGCTTTACTTACGGTCGCAACGCCCAGATTACTTGGTGGACCGAGACTTACCTGATGAACCGTCCTTCGGCGTATATTTACCGTCCGGCGGATGATTCGACCGCTCCTCTGGTGTTTACTCAGATGTTCTTGCGCCCGAAGGTGACTCAGAACGATTTGGCGGCTAAGGGTCTGCACGCCTATGGCCAGCAGGGTGCTCCGGCAAGTAACCGCCGCGCGTTGCCCAATAGCTACTCCGAGAAGTGGAAGTGGCGCACCAGCGCTGACACCGGTACCGGCAAGAAGGGTGAAATGAACACCCAGGTTGAGGCGATCACCGAGGTTGGTGGCGCTGTCTTTACCGGTGGCGATTTCGCGTATGTTGAGTCGGCAAGCGGCGAGAAGGTCGAGCAGGCTTTCCTGGCGGGCTACGAGGTGGGTACCGGCGAGCTGCGCCGTTCCTTCCGCCCGAAGATTAACGGTCAGGTGAAGTCCGTTGAGGCCCTGCCGAACGGCCTGCTTGCCGTGGGTGGCTCCTTCGACCGGGTGAATGGCGAGTACTACAACGGTTTCGTGCTTCTGGATCCTCAGACCGGCCAGGTGGCTAAGGACTGGGATATCCGCGTGGTCAGCCGCATCGCTTCTGTCCCGGTACAGATTAAGACCCTGCATGTGCGTGACGGCTACCTCTACATTGGTGGCTCCTTCACTCACCTGAAGGGTCAGACCTCCCCCACCTACGCGTACGCGAGGAACCTGGCTCGCATTAAGTTGAGCAATGGTGAGGTGGACTGGAACTGGCGTCCGGTCTTTAACGGTACGGTCAACGGCGTGAGCGCTTCTGAGGGCAACGCCGATGTGTACGTTGCTGGCTACTTCACTCAGCTGAATAATCAGGAGGCGTTCCGTCTCGCTCATATGCAGGGTAATAGCACGAATCCGCTGACGTGGAACCACCGCCCTTCATACACCCCCAAGGGCGCGAACCTGAATGACTTGAAGAATGAGCGCAGGATGTGGGGCTTCCAGTTCGATGTTCAGGATGCTGGCTCCTCCGTCTGGGTGGGTGGCACCGAGCATATGATTACCCGCTACGAGAAGAGCTCGATGCGCCGCACCGACAGCGCGATTACTCGCGAGGGTGGCGACTTCCAGGATCTGCATCTGAGCGGCAACACTATTTACGGTGCATGCCACTGCGGCGATTTCCTCTTCCAGGGCGCAGATACGGTCTATTCGGAGTGGGAGAACGCGACTAACGCTCAGACAATTCGTCTGGTAGCTGCCTTCGATAAGGACAGCGGCAAGATGCTGCCGGAGTTCGCCCCGATTATGAACGGCGCGTATGGCTACGGTGTGTGGGAGTCCTTCGTGGATTCGACCGGCACTCTGTGGGTTGGTGGCGATATCCGTAAGTCGCTGGGTGCTAATGGTGTGCAGCCGACTATTGGCTTCGCTCGTTATGCGCCTCGCGATGTGGCTCCTCCGGCTACTCCGAGCAACCTGAAGGTTACGACGAATGGTTCGAAGGATCAGCTGACCTGGTCCGGTATTTCCGAGCGTAAGGTGAGGTACCAGGTTCTGCGCGATGATCGTCCTATTGCAACGGTTACGGGTACGAGCTATTCGGTGGATCACCGCGATGGCGCCCGCTACTATGTGCGTGCGGTAGATACTGCGGATAACTATTCGGCAAGCACCGAGGCTGTCCAGGCGGCATAATCCCTCATCGGGGCGATATACCACTATATGACAAAGAATTTTAGTGATGTTCACCCTATTGTCCCGGGTTGGTTTTA
>ERZ1674288.29-NODE-29-length-24319-cov-11.808317_pt1 | contig 24319 bp, 21 predicted proteins | sample MGYA00581190_ERZ1674288 | MGnify/ENA primary metagenome ERZ1674288 (study PRJEB41354, sample SAMEA4873332) | human saliva metagenome | biome: human-associated habitat [ENVO:00009003]; feature: mouth environment [ENVO:08000002]; material: saliva material...
AAGCGGTACGCGAGCTGGGTTCAGAACGTCGTGAGACAGTTCGGTCCCTATCCGCTGCGCGCGTTGGAAATTTGAGAAAGGCTGTCCTTAGTACGAGAGGACCGGGACGGACGAACCTCTGGTATGTCAGTTGTACCGCCAGGTGCATGGCTGATTGGCTACGTTCGGGAGGGATAACCGCTGAAAGCATCTAAGCGGGAAGCCTGTTTCGAGATGAGATTTCCTGGCACTTTGGTGTGTGAGGCTCCTTATAGATGATGAGGTTGATAGGCCGGGTATGGAAGCGGGGACTGAAGACTCGTGGAGTTGACTGGTACTAATAGGCCGAAGGCTTACTTTTCAAGAGAGTTGTTTGTTGTTTGCGTTCACTGTATGGTTTTTGGATAACAATCCAATAGGCAATAAAAAGAGCCCGCTTACGCGGGCTCTTTTGCTTTAACCGCTAAAGCTGGAAAAGGGGCAGACCCATGTGAGTCTGCCCCTTTTTTGTACCCTCATATCCCTTAACGAGGGAAATGAAGGAGGAAGGAATATCCCCTCCAGAGAGGAGCGCACTGGGATAGAGTAGAACCATGCACTACCCCATGTTCTCCCACGCACCAGAGCCAGCCGATCAGCCGCAGCAGGCTAATGAAGAACGCGCTATTGCCCTCTACGTAGAGAGCTCGCTGGAACCTCACGAAGCATGGGCAGCACTCACCGAATACATCCACCTCTGGTGGCCCAGGCAGCTCCTGCAGAGCGAGGAGAGCCACATCGACCTATCCACTGAGCTACTGCTCGAAGAGACCGCAGACGGGGATATTATTCCTGTCGCGCGTATTATCCAGTGCGAGAACGAAGACGTCCTCAGCATTGCGCCCTATCAGGGGACGCGTCTAGGACGCCTCCTGGGAGTAGCTGAAGAATCGGAAGAAAGCCTGAGCTTCATCCTGGACGCCCTGGCACCGGAGACTGCAGAGGCACCCCAATCCCTACTCGAAATCAGTAGCGGCACCTACGCAGGCCGTGAGGACGAGGAACTAGGTATCTACGCCGGACACGAAGAAGCAGCTGAGCTACTCATAGGCGCATACGCTCGCTTTATTGGATCTGAGCTCGAGAAAGAAGAACTCTAAAAGGTACATAATCAAAGGGCCTGCTCGACCCTGTAGAGTGTTATGTCATGAGCACACAGGAGCAGAACACCCCGCAGCAGAAGGATGCACGCTCTATCTGGGCACGACTGCGTACCAAAGCTGTGGCAGAAGAGGCACAACCTCAGCGCTACAGCAAGACTGATGTGCTGAAGCAGAGCAATATCTGGTTCCGCAAGCAGGGCGTACCCCTCATCATTCCTGCACGTCAGCGTGCTCTCGACGCCTTCCCGCGCTCCGTACCCTGGATCCTGTGGGCGAGCATCATGCACGTCTGTTATATCTTCCTGCGCGATATCCTCATCTTCATCGTTGATGACGCAAAGGGGTCCCTCCCGGAATATATCAAAGCCATCACGACCAACACTGCACTCAGCGATGAAGTGCTACCCATGCTCGTGCTCGGCGGCATCTTCCTCGTGATGCCGATAATCTCCGGTGTGTTCATTACTCTTGCCCATATGCTCATGGTCCGTACCCCGGAGTGGGTTCAAATCACCACGGGTATCCTTACCGTACTTTTTGCCGGCATACTCTTCATCGCCGGTGTCTTTGAATCCAGTAGCCTCGACGGCCTCGACTTCGTCTACGACGGTGGTCAAGTCTTCCCTCTCATCGTTATCGGAATCTACCTCTCCATCTTCCTTGGCGTAGATACCGTACTCGGATGGTCGCTCAAACACGCCATCCACCAGCTCGCTTCCCTGCCGCCCATGATCGCGAAAGTACTACCCGTACTCATGGTGTCCGTGCTCTTCATCTTCGTGAACGCAGACCTCTGGAAGCTCGCCAACGGGCTCAGCTTCCCGCGCACCTGGGCTGTTCTGGGGCTCATGGGGCTCCTCGCCGTGTTCGTGGTCGTCACGACCTCCCTAGAGCGCACAGCACGCCTTCTAGGACGCAACAGAGGCGACGACATCGCAAGGTTTAGCGAGAGCGACTACGAGCATGCCGCAGCCCTCGAAGGTGGAATATGGAACACCGCCCAAGACTGGGTCGAAGAGAAGAAAATCCTCGAACACCGACCCCTCAAAACCGCGCCCTGGGGCAACCTCATTATCATCCCCATGATTGGGCAGATTATTCAGGCGACCCTCTTCATGATGCTCGTCTTCGGATTCTTCATGGGCTTCTCGTCCATCGCCATTAGCGATACCACCATTGAATCGTGGATGACCGTCAAACCCGAACACCTCAAAATCCTCGGCGTAGACACCAACATCAACGCCGTGGTCATCAAGGTGTCCATGATTGTTGCCGTGTTCTCCGGACTCAGCTTTGTCGCAACCACCAGTAGCGACGAAAAATACGCCCGAAGCTTCCTCAAGCCCATGATTGCGCGAATCAAGCACATCCTGGTTATTCGCGATATCTACCTGGGCCTGCTCACCATGCCCAAGAACGAAGTACTCGTACTCCATGAAGAAGAGGAAGACACGGAAAAAGAGCCTGAAAAGGCATAAAAGAGGTTGGGTAGGGGGTAGAAGCTAGTGGGTCGACAGGTTCATCGTCAGCAGATTGAACACCAGGTACGCCATGAGAAGCGCCGTCGCCCCATCCAAAACACGCCATGCCGAAGGACGCGCAAAGAGCGGACGAAGCAGACGCGAACCATACCCGAGCATCAAAAACCAGATAACACTACCGCAGCAGCACCCCAGGTAGTACCACCAACGGCCAGGATCGCCCTGGGCGTTCGCCAGTGAACCCAAAAGAATAGTCGTATCCAACCACGCCAGCGGATTCAAATACGTCACCGCCGCCGTGGTCAGCAGAGCCGCCTTCAACGACTGAGAATCGCCCTCCGCATCATCGACCACGATGGAGTGCGGAGTAAACACGCGCCGCCCAGCCTCAAAACCAAACCACGCCAAAAACGCCGCACCCACATAACGGAACACCTCAATGAACCACGGTGCCGCATCCAGCAGAGCGCCCAGGCCCACCACGCCCAAGCCAATCATCAGAGCATCCGACAGAATGCAGAAAATAATGATCGGGGTAATATGCCGACCCAAAATACCCTGACGCAGCACAAAAGTTCCCTGGGCACCAATAGCCGCCACCAAAGAAATCGTGGTGGTAGCACCCAGAAACAGCAGGGACAGGGAGATGGGCATGGTGAAACTTTCTATGCGGGTCAAACGGGGCACGGGCTTCGCGGATATGCGGGTGGTGGCTCCTCTAATACCAGCTTGCCAGGCAAAAGCATGCGACACAGGGATTATCGCCCCGATAGCTAGAGTGCGAAGCGCCAGAGACGAGAATACGGGAAAACAAACCCTAAATCTATCTAAATATTTTCACACTGCGTAAGATATTCTTATGACACGTTTCAGTACCGACCAGCTCACCACCTTCGCCACCGTTATCGAATACGGCACCTTCGACGCGGCGGCAGATATCCTGCGAGTGAGCCCCTCCGCCATCTCCCAGCGCATCAAAGCCATGGAACAGATCGCCGGAAAGGTCCTGCTACGCCGAAGCAACCCCGTCACCCCCACCGACGCCGGGCAAAGCGTGCTGCGTATCGCCCGTCAGAGCGAATTCTTGCAGCAAGAAATGGAACGCGAACTCATGGGTGCCGGCGGCTTCCAAAGCGTGTCCGTGGCGGTCAATGCCGACTCGCTCGCCACCTGGTTCATCGACGCCGTCGGAACCCTCAGCCGCAAAGACAGCATCTTTTGCGACCTGCGACGAGAAGGCGAATTCCACTCCTCCGCCATGCTCCGATCCGGAGAAGTCATGGCAGTTATTACCTCCAAACCCGAAAAAATCCCCGGCTGCTCCGTCGAAACCCTTGGCGTGGCACGCTACTGGTGCGTCGCAACCCCCGACTACGTACAGCGATACCTGCCCGGCTGGCCCAAGCGCGTAAGCCGCGAAGAGCTCAACCGTGCCCCCGTCGTCGAATACGACCGCAAAGACTTTGTGCAGGACGTGGCACGAGTCCTTATCGAACAAGAAGTAGGTCTGGAGGCTGAAGAAACCTTCACCCAAAGCCCCACCATCTACATTCCCTCCTCCCCGGACTACGCGCGCGCCGTCAGCGCCGGTATCGCCTGGGGCCTCATTCCCGAAGCGCAATGCGCCGAAGAGCTCGCAAGTGGGCACCTCGTGAAGCTCGCCGCAACCCCCGTAGAATTCCCCCTCTACTGGCAGCGGTGGAACATTAACTCACCCGTTATGGAGACCGTAACCCGCCGCGTCCACGAAGCGGCACGAGGCGACCTGATCTACTAGAAGAGGGTGGTTCCGTGGGCTTTATGGAACGTCACCAGGTGGCTCTCTACCTCGCCTCCATGGCCGTGGGAGTTGCCTGTGCGGGACTGAGTGGGTGGAGCCTGGTTTCTGAGCAGTTCGTGCCCTACGCGCTCGGTGCGCTCCTGTGGACCAACTTCGCTCTCATGCCCCTAACCGGCATGAGCACCGGTCAGTACAAGAAGCTCACTCATTGCCGCTTTAGGGACTCCACTTCTGGTTGCCCCGCTGGTCTCCTTCTTCATCCCCGAGGGTGGCCCCGTTGCTCTAGCTGCGGTGATTGTTTTGCTGGCTCCATGCGTGGATTACGTTGTGGTTTTTACGTGTATTGCTGGAGGGGAATATCGCGGTTTGCTGGCGGCAACGCCCTACCTGCTTGGTGTCCAAATCATTTCTATTCCAGCATTGACTAGTGCATATGCATATATAGGAATATTAGATATTGGGGTGATGGGAGAAATATTCCCCCTCCCCGCTGAAAGCTACCTCAGCTTGGCACCGCTCATCGTGCCCCTAGTAGCCGCCTACCTCGCGCAACGTTGGTCAACCCGCTCACCGCAGCGCCAACAAACCTACGAACGAGTACGCACCATGAGCGATACCGCGATGATTCCCCTCATGTGCCTGCTCCTTGCTCTCATGTGCTCCGCCTACACCCCTGCGGTGCTCAACCAGGCACAGCTCATTCCCCGACTCGCCGGACTCTACCTCACCTACGCAATCCTCGCAGGAGTCGCCGCATGGTGCCTCAGCAAGGTGATGAGCCGACCGGAACGCATCTCCGTAACCTTCAGCGCCGTCACCCGCAACGCCCTCATCATCTACCCCGTCGTCGCGCTCTGCGCACAACGCCTGGCGCACAACGGGAACCCCGAAGCGAGCCTCATGGGCGCCACCGTACTCACCCAAACCCTCACCGAGCTGCTCATCATGGTCGCCATGACTGCAATCTTCCGAGTAAGAACAAAGACAGGTAACGTGGAGGCGCTCTAACTCCAGCCTTGCCAAACAGGCGAAACATACAGAGAGGCGGCCGCCCCACACGGGACGACCGCCTCTCTATAAGCTCTAAGGCCTTAGCCCTAATGCCTAAGTCTTAACGCCAGCGAGTCATCATCAGCATGCTCACCATCATGGCGCCCACACCAACACTCACATTCCACATACCCAAATCAGGAATCGGGAACAGGCCCTGCGTAATGTAGAAAACAATAATCCACAGAATGCCCACCGCCAACAGCGAGAACATAATCACGCGGTACCACAACGGAGTCTGCTCCTTCAGCTGCGTGCCGCTCTCCATCTCACGAGCAATCTCACGCAGACGCAGCTCGCTCGCATCCTCCACCTCAGACTTAGCAGACTTCTGAGACTTCTTCTTGGACGATGCCTTAGCCGAGTTGGTCGACATACTTCCTCCGCTTATTGTTGTATGGGTAACCTAAAAATATATGTTCACACCTATCTTTGCAGACTTACGGGATGATTTCACCTTCTCCCCGCGTTGAAAGATAAGGAACGCCACCCGGCGCCCAAGAACATACATAACCCAGAAGACAAAGGAGACCGCATGAATCAAGGAACGGCACCCACCGCAGAGCGCCGCCCCCGTAGCGTGCTGCACTGGGTCATCCAGATTACAGGCGAACTCCTCATCACCATCGGTGTTGTACTGCTCCTCTTCGTTGCCTGGCAGCTCTGGTGGACCAATATCGACGCCGACCGCACCCAATCCCAAGCCGTCAGCACCCTCGTTCAGGAGTTCGACTCCAACCCCGCCGAACCCGTCCCCGACTGGGACCCCAACACCCCTCCCGCCGGTCTGAGCGAACCCGGCCACGGTGAAGTCTTCGGCGTCGTCTACATCCCCAAGTTCGGATCCGACTACCAGCGACCCGCAACGCAGGGCACCAGCTCCGACGTGCTCGACTCCCTCGGACTCGGCCACTACGAAGGAAGCGCCATGCCCGGCCAGGTCGGCAACTTCTCCCTCGCAGGCCACCGCCAAACCCGCGGTAAAGTCCTCAACGACATCGACCTGCTCACCGAAGGCGACCACATCTACGTGCGCACCAAAGACGGCTACTACACCTACACCGTCTACAGCCACGAAATCGTGCAGCCCGACCAGGTAGAAGTCATCGAACCCGTCCCCGGACAGCCTGGCGTAGCACCCACCGAGCGCCTCCTGACGCTCACCACCTGCCACCCGCGCTACGGTGACACCGAACGATACATTGTCCACGCCCGCCTCGAATCCTGGCGGCCCGCCGCAGCCGGAGCGCCCGCAGAAATTGCCGCCTCCGTCGCAGGATCCTAAATCTGAGAGGAAAAGCAGATGTACGCATGGATTTTCCGCCACCTCCCCGGCCCCCTGTGGGTTCGCATCATTATCGCCATCGTGCTGATACTCGCCGTAGTCTACCTGCTCATGGAATTCGTCTTCCCCCACTTCGCAGAGTACGGTCCCTTCAACCTGAACGTCACCATCAACCATTAGCGCTAAGGACGTGCCATGACCCGCATCCTTGTTATCGATAACTACGACAGCTTCGTCTTCACCCTCGTCGGCTACATCCAGCAGCTCGGCGCCGAAACCACCGTCATCCGTAACGACGAATACGAACTCGACGAAGTCATCAAGCTCGCCGAAGAACACGACGGCGTGCTCGTCTCTCCCGGCCCCGGTGCCCCCGCAGAGGCGGGCGTCATCATCGACACCATCCGCTGGGCTGCGGAAGCGAAGAAGCCGCTACTGGGCGTCTGTCTCGGCCACCAGGCCATCGCAGAGGCATTCGGCGGCACCGTCACCCATGCCCCCGAACTGATGCACGGCAAGACCTCCCGCCTCGTGCACGAGAACGTCTCCGTGTTCAAGGACGTGCCCTGCCCCTTCACCGCGACCCGCTACCACTCCCTGGCGGTCGTACCCGAAACCATGCCCGACGTTCTGGAAACCACCTCCACCACCGATAACGGCATCATCATGGGTCTGCGCCACCGCGAGGCCCCCATGCACGGCGTGCAGTTCCACCCCGAATCGGTGCTGACCGAAAGCGGATACCTCATGCTCGGCAACTGGCTCGAAGAAACCGGTCTGCAGGGAGCCGCAGAGCGCGCTAAGAGCCTCTCGCCCCTCATGGCCTAGTCTCTCTTAGCCCTAGGCGCCCTCAATGGCTTATATCGCCTCCAGAAGCCCCGTAGCAGACACGCTATAGGGAAACTGGATGCGATAGCTATATCTGGACCCGTAGAGGCGAGCAAAGCCATACGCATAAACAATCCCGGACACACGGACAATCACAGGTGCAGGAGCAAGCCCAGGCACGCGAAAGGGGCGGCGCCCCACACCCAACGGTGTGGAGCGCCGCCCCTTTATCGTAGCTAGCCGCTAGAACCCCTTAGCGGGCATTCGCGTTAGCGTTTGCGTTGTTCGCATTGGCATTGGTATTCGCGTTAGTACCCTGAATCGTACGGGTACCCGCAGTAGCGGACGCAGCCGGTGCCGGAGTAGCCGAAGCGGTAGAACGCTGCTGGTTCTGGTTGCCAGTAGTAGCGTTCTGGTTACCGGTTGCCGCCGCAGGCTGAGTAGCCTGCTGGTTGGCCGCGGTAGAACGCTGCTGCTGGTTAGCGGTCGCAGCCGAGTTCTGGTTGCCAGTAGTAGCGTTCTGGTTACCGGTTGCCGCCGCAGGCTGAGTAGCCTGCTGAGTCGGAGCAGTCGTCTGAGTCGGAGTTGCCGCCACGCGAATCGTCACGGTGCTGTTCTGAGCCACCAGAGTACCCGCCGCAGAGCTCTGCGAAAGCACGGTACCTGCAGGGCGCTCGTTGGTCTGAACGGTCTCAATGTTGGTGTTCAGCAGAACATCCTGAGCAGTCAGAGCAGCAATAGCCTGATCCTTGGTCAGACCCACCAGAGAGGGGACCTTCACCTTACCGGAGGACAGGACGATGTTCACGGTGCTACCAGCCTCAACGGTCTGAGCACCCTTATCATCGGTCGAGCCCTTCTCCGGGGACAGCTCCACAACCATACCGGCAGGAACGGAGGCGCTCTCCACAGTGGAGACGCGGCCATCCACCAGACCCAGATCCTTCAGAGCGTTACGGACGTACGCCTCGCTCTGACCCTGCAGGTTATCCGGCAGCTTGACCTTCTCCGGACCGCTCGAAACGGTCACAGTCACGGTCGAACCCTTGTTGACCTTCGCGCCAACACCCGGCTCGACGCTAATCACGTCGCCCTTCTTGATGTTGTCAGAGTAAGCCGTACGGTAATCCAGCACGAAGCCCAAGTTACGCAGCTGGTTATCGGCATCATCGCGGGAAACATTCACCACAGCCGGAACCGAAACCTGCGGAACCTCGTTCAGCTTGTTCTGGTAGTACAGCACCGAGCCAACACTGAAGACCAGCAGAGCCGCAATCAGAGTACCCACGAGGAAACGAACCCACGCACGCTTACGCGGCGAAGACTCATCGTACTCCGCGTACTCCTCATCCTCGTACAGCTCCTCATCGTCCTCATACTCGAAGAAGCCGTTGAGGCCGCCGTCCTCCACCGAAGCCTCAGTAATCGAGGTGGTGTACGGGGCGTAGTCATCACCCAGGGAAGCGGTAGTCGCCGAAGGCACGAACGCAGTAGTCATCGCTGCATCCTGAACCACGGTCTCTTCACCCGGGCGAACAACCGACACCAGAGCCTGAGCGAACTCAGCCGCGCTCTGATAACGCTCATCCGGGTTCTTCGCCAGACCCTTCAGAATCACAGCATCCAGACCCGCCGGAACCTCAAGCGGGGTGAACTTGCTCGGAGGCTCCGGAGTGTCCGAAAGGTGCTTAGCCGCCAGGTCAACATTCGACTCAGCATCGAACGGAGAACGACCAGCAATCATCTCGTAAATCACGCAGGCAGCAGAGTACAGGTCGCTACGAGCGTCAACATCCTTGCCGCTCACCTGCTCAGGGGACATGTAGCGTGCGCTACCCATCACCACGTTAGCCTTGGTCAGCGCCTCGCCAGCTTCCTCAATGGCACGGGAAATACCGAAATCCATGACCTTAATCTGGCCTGGCTGACCCTTAGCGATATCCTCGCTGGTACGCTCCAGCACCATAATATTCGCCGGCTTAATGTCGCGGTGAATAATGCCCATCGAGTGGCTGTACTGCAAAGCACCCAGCAGCTGCTCGGAATAACCCAAAGCATCACGGACCGGCAGGTGGCCGCCACGGGACAGGATAGAACGCAGAGTGTGACCCTCCACGTACTCCATCACGATATAAGGAATAGCGGTGCCCTCATCCGAAGAAGCAGACTCCCCACCATCCTGCGAGGGGTTATACGAACCGGTGTCATAGACAGCAACAATCGCAGGATTGTTCAGAGACGCCACAGCCTCCGCCTCACGCTTAAAGCGTGCGCGGAACGTATCGTCCTGGGCCTGCTCCGGGCGCAGAATCTTAAGCGCAACCTTGCGGCCGAGGCGAGTATCCTCAGCAGCATAAACGGTTGCCATCGCACCGGTACCGATTACCTCGAGTACCTTGTAACGGTTATCAACCGTGTCGGGAACCGACAGGTCCATAAGTTCTCCTGGATCACTAAGACTAAAACTAAATCAAAACGTAGGGGCTAACGCGCCGACGCAGAAGCGGAAGCAGAAGCCGACGCAGACGGTGCAGCAGAAGCGCTCGCACTCGAACCCCTACCCGAACTGGAAGAGGCCACATACATGTCTACATTACTACCAACCGTGACCTTGGTGCCAGATGAGGGGGTAGTACGAAGCACCGTACCGGGGGCCGCAGTGTCCGAATTCTCATAATGCAGAGAAACGTTCACACCCAGAGCGGCAACAGCCTTCGATGCCTCATCAACGTTCTTACCCTCAAGGTTCGACGGCAAAGTCACCGACTTCGGACCGGTCGAATAGCGAACAGTCACGCTATTACCCTGCTCCAAAGTACCCGTCGGAGAAACCGAAATCACCGTGTTCTCCGGCTGAGTCGACTCAACACCCTCAGTCTTGGGGGACAGACCAAGGTTCTTCAGCTCGTTCACCGCATCCTGCAGCTCGCGACCCTCGTAGTTAATCGCGTTGACGGTCACTTTCTGCTTAGCGGCACGGGCAGAAGCAGACTCAGTCGGCTCCACCGTAGAAACGGTACCCGTGTTCGTCGGAACAACAGACGAAGAAGCGCTCGGAACCGGATCAGTCGAACCGCCACCATTATTGGAGGAAAGGACCGTCCAAATACCGCCAGCGATCAGCACGATTGCCAGAAGCAGAGCAACCCACATCCACACGTTCGGGCCACGCTTCGCTGCAGGAGCAGGAGTAGACTTCACGCGGCCCGAAGCCGGACGCATCGTCTGCTCGCTCGTGCGAGGAATCGGCGCCGTCGTCGGCTCCGGCGAGAAACGACCACCAGAACCAAAACGCGGAGCAGCAGAAGCGCTAATCGGCTCAGCCGCAACATCCATAGCGGTCATCGCAACCGTCGCGTCGTCAGCGTTCTCCTCAGCCAAGAACTGAGCCAGAGAAGGCACAGCCTTCACCGCAGCCTTCAGGTCGCGGCGACGAATCGCATCCACCGCAGAAGCCAAGGCGGTCGCGTCCTTAGGACGCTGAGCCGGGTCCTTCGCCAACAGGCACATAATCAGCGCACGAGCAGGAGCCGGAATGGTCTCCGGAAGCGGCGGCGGCGGATCATTCACCTGAGCCAGCGCAATCGCAATCTGCGACTCACCCGTAAACGGACGACGACCCACCAGGCACTCATAACCAATAATGCCCAACGAGTACATATCCGACGAGGCGGTAGCCGCCTGACCGGTCGCCTGCTCCGGCGCCAGATACTGGGCAGTACCCATCACCTGGCCGGTAGCCGTCAAGGGCACCTGATTAGCCAGACGAGCAATACCGAAATCGGTCACCTTCACGCGGTCATCCGGGGTGATGATGAGGTTACCCGGCTTCACGTCACGATGCACCAGGCCCTGCGAATGAGCCGCAGCCAACGCACGCGCAGTCTGAGCAATGAAGTTCAGAATACGATCGGGCGGCAGGGTAGTCTCATGCTCAATGATGCTCGAAAGCGGGTTACCCGGAACCAGCTCCATGACCAGGTACGCCGAGTTGTCCTCCTCGCCGTAGTCGAAAACATTCGCTACGCCGGGGTGGTTCAGCAACGCGGTGTTACGGGCCTCGGCGCGGAAACGCTCCAAGAAGCCCGGGTCACCGGTGTACTCCTCCTTGAGGATCTTGACCGCAACGATGCGCCCAAGCACCTTGTCGCGAGCTTTCCACACCTCGCCCATACCGCCAATCGCGATACGTTCGGTTAGGGTGTAGCGCCCGCCCAAAGTGATATCAGCCGCAGGCCTCACTTGTTCAACACCGCCTCAAAGAGTTGCTTACTAGTACTGGTTGCCAACTGGGCACCGGTCGCCACGTCAATATCCTCGTAGACCACAGCAATCGCAATCTGAGGATCATCAGCCGGCGCGAAACCGGTAAACCAAGAATTATTCAAACCTGCCGTGGTCTCCGCGGTACCGGTCTTACCCGCCACCTTAACACCGGAGACACCAGCATTACGTGCAATACCATTATCAACCGCATTCACCATCCACTGCTTTACCTGGTTAGCAATTTCAGGGCTAGTGGACGTACGCAGCTTCTCAGGAGAGAACTCCTGCAAAGTGCTCAGGTTGCTGGTCTTCACCGAACGAATCAGGTTCGGCTTCATCTGCACGCCGCCATTCGCAATCGCCGCAGAAGTCATCGCCACCTGCAGCGGAGTGGTCTTCACGTCGTACTGACCAATCGCCGACTGAGCCAGCTGGCTCTGCGTCAGATTCGACGGGAAAGACGACTTAGAAACCGTCAAAGGAATCTTCAAATCCTGGCCGTAACCAAAATTCTCAGCGGTCTTCGCGATACGCTCCTGACCCAGGTCCATCGCAATCTGCGCAAACGGCGTATTGCAGGACTGAGCCAAAGCCCACTCAATCGTCGCCTGAGTTCGGGTCGAACACTGACCGCCCGTATAGTTCGGCAGGGTAATGTTCGTGCCCGGCAGCGGCAACTGCGCGGGGTTCGCAATGACCGAGGATGCGTTGTACTTGCCGGACTCCAGCGCCGCCACCGCATCAATAATCTTGAAGGTCGAACCCGGCGAATAGGTGTTACCCGCAATCGCACGGTTAAACAGGGGGCTGTCCTCGTCAGAAGTCAGCGCCTGGTAATTCGCCAGAACCGAAGAGCTCGTATGAGCCGACAGAAGATTCGGATCGTAGGACGGCGAAGAAGCCATCGCCAGAATCTCACCGGTCTTCGGGTTCAACGCCACCACAGCACCCTTACGGCCCTGCAACGCGTTGTAGGCAATGTCCTGAAGCTTCGAATTAATCGTCAGCTCCACGCTAGCGCCCTGCGCGGAAGAACCGCTAAACAGCTGCGCCACACGGTCGTAGAACTGGCTATCGCTCGTGCCGGCAAGCTCCTTGTCGAGTGCCGCCTCCAGCCCGGTCGCGCCATAAATCGTGGAGAAATAACCCGTCAGAGCCGCATACTTGAGCGGGTGGTTATACACACGCTGGTAGTTGTACTCATCATCGGACTTCACCGACGAAGCAATCTCCGTACCGTCAACCACAATCGAACCACGTGCCGAACCGTAATTGTCGTAGAGCGCTCGAGAATTCCACTGATTATTCATCAGCGTCTTCGAATCGAAGAACTGAATATAGCTGAGGGTACCCATCAGCAGGACAAACACGCACGCGGCAGACATCCACATGCGGCGAATAGCCCTATCCATTCTTCTCACCTCCAGAATCCTTAGCCGTAATACGCGCCAGAACGCTAGTAGCACCCTCCGGCTCGTAGCTAGTGTCCGCATGGTCAATACCCTGCGGAGCATCGTAACCAGCCACCAGGTGAGGTGCACGGGCACTATGAGAAATCGACAGCCACAGCGCCACAATAATCCAGTTAGCCACCAACGAGGAGCCACCGGCAGACATGAAAGGAGTCGTCAGACCGGTCAGCGGAATCAAACGAGTCACGCCACCAATCACCACGAACAGCTGCAGAACCATGACCGTAGACAGGCCGGCAGCCAGCAACTTACCGAAACCATCACGAGTACCCAACGCCGCACGGTAACCGCGCGAGACCAGGAGCATGAACATCATCAGGATCGCACCCAGACCAACCAGGCCCAGCTCCTCACCCAACGAGGAAATAATCATGTCCGAGTTAGCGTACGGGACGAGGTTCGCGCGGCCCTGACCCCAACCGCGGCCAAAAAGACCGCCGTAAGCCAGACCAAAAACGCCCTGCAGAATCTGACCCGAACCGCCAGGAGACGCCTGGTAAATCTCCGGATCAAAAGCGTGCACCCACGCATAAATACGGGCATGCACGTGCGAGACATAGTGGTACGCGAAATAGCCACCCACAGCCATACCGATACCCGCAACCACCAGCCACGAAATACGACCGGTCGACAGGTACAGCATCGCCATGAACAGACCAAAGAACATGATTGCCGAACCAAGGTCCTTCTGGAACACCAGAACACCCAGGCTCACAATCCACGCCAAGAACACCGGCGCCAAATCACGCAGACGCGGCAGATTAATCGGACCAATACGGCGGCCAGCCACCAGAATCAGGTCACGGTGCGTCGCCAAATAGCCGGCGAAGAAAATCGCCAAAGTAATCTTCGCGACCTCACCCGGCTGGAACGTGCGGTTACCGATATGAATCCAAATACGAGCACCATTAAGCTCCATACCCAGACCCGGAACCAGCGGCATGATGAGCAGAATCATCGACAGCACCAGCGAGGTGTACGTGACCTTACGCAGCAGACGGTAATCCCTGAGCACGAACACGATAATCGCGCACAGCACCATAGACACACCGGTCCACATCAGCTGACCATCACCCACCGGCGCCGCAATCTGCGGATCCAGACGATAAATCATGGTCAAACCAATACCGTTCAGCGCCACCACGAGCGGCAGAATAAACGGATCAGCATAACGCGCACGGAACTGCATGACCAGGTGAATCAGAAGAGCACCGGCACCCAGCACCACCGTGCACGGCAGCCACTGGCTCTTCGACGTATCAAAAGCATGCTCCGGATCAATCAGATACATGCCGAACGAGCTGATACCCACCGCCAAAACCAGCAGGAAAAGCTCCGTGAAACGGCGTGCACGAGGCGCATCCGACTCACGACGGAACGAGAACTTAGCCATTGTTCTCACCGCCCTCTGCCGCAGGCGCGGAGGAAACCGTAGCCAGCTCAGGAGCCGGGGACGCCGAATCAGAGCCCGGTGCCCCAGAGCTCGGAGCCTCACTAGGCGCCACAGAGCTCGGGGAAGCAGAAGCCGATGCCGAGGCAGAAGCAGAAGCAGCGGCCTGCTCAGCCTTCTCACGCGTCTGATCCGCCTGAGTCTTCAAACGAGACACAATCTGGTGCGCATCATCCAGGTCCTTCGCCGTAATCGCATTACGCAACAAAGAACGCGTATGATCGCTCAGCTCACTCGTAGGAATATCGGTATTCTCCACCACGTGAGAAAGGCGAATCGGGCCCAATGCATGCGGAATACCGTTGTACACCGCAACCGTGCCGTCACTCTCACCCACATAGTAGCTACGCTCCACATAGCGCAGACCGGTCCACGCAGCCAACGTCAAAACAGCCGCAACCAGCAGAGCAATGAACAAGCGAATCGGCCAAGACCGCGGACGCGAACGCTCCTCAGTATCCTCAGCGATCAGCTCCTCCAGCTCAGCCGGCAGGGCCGCCTCGTCAGACTCCACCTTCAACGGCACACGCTGAGCCACAGTCGCACGATGCTCCAGGGTACGAGAAGTAACCGCCGGAATCATGCCGGTCTCAGTAGCCACCGAAGCGGCACCAACCAGCTGATGCGGGCGGGAACCCAACTCGCTACGCAAAATCGCAGCGTTCGTAAGAGCCGCATCCACGGCATTATCGTACGTACCGATATGGTGGCGAACCGCCCCAGAACCACTGTGCAGCAGGGTTCCAGAGAAGTCACGAGCACGACGGAAACGGCGCAACGACCGACGATAACGCTCCTCAGGATCCTCATCATGGTGCGCACCCAGAATAGCCTCAGCAGCCTCAGCCGTGGCAGCAACCTCGGGAAGCTTCTGAGTATTCGTGCTAACCTCCTGCTCCGCCACAATCGAATCAGGCAGAGCAGAATCAGGCAGGCTCGAAGGGCCCACCGGCTCATCCACCGGCAGAACCTCACGGTCAATCACCTGCAGAGACACAACCGTCACGTTATCCGGCGCGCCGCGCTCCAAAGTCATCGCAATCAGAGTGTCAGCAATCTCAGACAGATCATCGGTAGAACGCATGACCTGCTCAATCTCCGACAGGGACACCACGGCATCCAAGCCGTCTGAGGAGAGCACCCAGCGCTCGCCGGGAACAGCATCCAGAGTCTTCAACTCCAGCTCGGGGGACGCATCAACGTCACCCAGAACGCGCATAATCACGTTCTTATGCGGGTGGTTCTCCGCCTCCTGCGGGGTAATACGACCCTCATTGAGTAGACGCTGCACAAACGTATGGTCAGTAGAAATCTGCTCAAACTCGCCATCAGCGCCCGGACGCAGACGATACGCACGCGAGTCACCAATATGAGCCAGCTCAATACAATCGCCATCAATCAGCAGGGCAGTACAGGTCGTACCCATACCCGCCAGCTGCGGATCATTTGCCGCCAGCTCATTAATAATCAGGTTCGCGCTCTGAATCTCATCAGCCAGGTAAACGCTGCCGGTACCATCCTCAAAATCAGGGTGATCAAGCGGAGTCAGGTTCAGAACCGTCGTAGCCGACGCGACATCGCCGCCCACGTGGCCGCCCATGCCGTCAGCAACGACCGCAAGGAAACGACCACCGTAGCCGGAGTCATCATTCTTCGAGCGTTTCAGACCCGTATCAGAGCGGGCCTCAAAACGAAAAGCAATCTTCATACACTAGCCCCTCAACTGCATGGTGGTACCGCCAACGCGGAAATCATCACCGGGCTCAATCGGGGTCGCACGAGTCAGACGCTCGCCATTGACGAACGTACCATTAGTAGAATTCAAATCCTCAAGGAACCAACGGGAACCCTGAGGGAACAGACGCGCATGGCGGCCCGAGGCGTAATCATCCTGCAAAGACACCTCAATGTCATTAGCACGACCAATAGTAATCGGGTGATCACCCAGCTGCATCATCGCGCCAGCCTGAGCGCCGGCAGTAATCACAAGCTGCGAAGGGCGAGCCGGCGGAGGCGCAATATGGGTAGCCTCCGGAACTGCATCAACCGGTGCCGCACGATAGTTCTTACCCAAACCAAGGTCACGGCGAGCCGCCGAAACCACCAGGAAAACAAAGAACCAAATCAGAGCCAGAAAAGCGTAACGAAGGATAGTAACGGTCAATTCAGACGCCATTAACGGACACCTCCGGTCGAACTATGGAAGATGATGCGGGTATTACCCATGCGAAGCAGCGAACCGTTCGCCAGCACCACCGGCGCACGCAGAGGCGCACCATTAATCAACGTGCCGTTGGTAGAACCCATATCGGTGGCGACCACCGCACCACCCTGCATCGAAAGCTGCAGGTGACGGCGAGAAACGCCCTTATCGTCCAGACGAAAATCAGCATCAGAACCGCGGCCCAGCACAAACGGCAGGTGGTTCACCGGGTGCATGCGACCCTCAATCTCCAAGAAGAAACGGGGAGCACCCGCCGCGGGGGACGCTACAGGCATGTTCAGGCGAGGCGCAGGAGCCTGCTGAGGCGCAGGGCTGGGTGCAGGCTGAGCCGGCTGAGCAGCCGGCTTAGTAATGCGGGTCGGCAAAGAAGACTCACGCGGCGGACGCACCGGTGCATAGTTAGTAGCGCCGCGCAGAGACGGGGACGCCGGAGCCTCCGGTACAGAGAACGGCTCGAAGGTCGCAACAACCTCAAACTCGCCCTCAGAGAGAGAATCAAGAACGTTGAACGTCACGCGAACCGCGCCAATGAGGGTGTAACCCTGCGCGCGGGCGTGCGAAATCGCCAAATCGCACAGCTCAACAGCGAACGGGTTGCCCCACTCGCGCACGCGAGGGAAATCAACCGGTGCGAAACGGAGAGTATAGACATTAGGAGCCATAGTGCGGCCACTGCCGTCCACGTAGGACTCGTCATCCATCATGATGCGGACGCGGTTAGCAACATCCGCCTTCGCAAAGGTGCCGAAGCCCTTGGAAAGGCCGACAGTGCGACCGATGCCTTGCTCCAGCTTGCCCAGCTTGTCGAAAAACTTCATGCCGCCTCCTTCTCAACGACCATTCCGAGCAACAGACCGCGCAAACGGTCTTTATCCGAAAGGCTCAGTTTAACGAGCGTGTCTGTGCGTTTGCTGTGTGCTCTGTGAATGAACACACCCGATTCTATTTTAGGTGATGCACTTGCCATCGCTCTGGAACCCCGTCATTTAGCGGGGAATTGGTTATGGATATGAAAAAATCCCCGGTTCTTTCGAACCGGGGATCGTTGGTGCGCGAGGGGGGAGTTGAACCCCCACGCCCTCACGGGCACACGGACCTGAACCGTGCGCGTCTGCCTATTCCGCCACTCGCGCATGTGTCTTACGGTGTATCACCGCAGGCAACACATAAAACTATACGGACTGCATGCGGTGCTGTCCAATTGAGAGAGTGTGACCTTTGTTACTTAGAGGTGGTGGAGGGTTCAGAAAGAGCCTCCGAGGCGCTATCGGGGGCACTACCGGACACTCCATCGGAAGCAGTCGCATCGGACGCAGCTGCGGAACCCCGCTCCCGCGCCATACGCTCCTGTTCAGCACGCTCCCGGTCAATACGTTCCAAACGCGCACGCAACAACCACGTCACCGGACCCACATACGGCAGGCACAGCACCAGCAGAAGCCACTTCAGCTTCTGTACCTCCGAAAAATGCGGGTTCCGATGAATCGTCACCAAGCACAATAGCGCCAACGCAATACCAGCCAGAAACACGACCGTGACCACCAGCTCCAGTACGGCACGCCAATCCATAAGCCCTCCTAACATCCTTCCTAAGCATACAGACCCGGAGGAATCCGCAAGCCCTCAGGGTAGTTCAAGGAGGCGTTCAGAGCCTACCCCGATGGGCAGCCCCATACGCCCCTCAAGCACGCAAAAGGGCCCGCCCCGCAACACAGCAGGACGGACCCTCCACAAAGCCTTACACAGAAACCTGCGTGTAGCTCACAAACTAGCGGCTAACCTTCTTAGCCTTCTTCGCAGCACGACGCTCAGCAGCCTTCGCATCATACTCAGCCCAGAACTCACGGGTAGTCACCGCATCAGTACCATCCCACGCCGCAAGATTCTTCAACTCAGGCATATCCGAAGCCTTGAAAATCGGCTCCAAACCAGCCTTACGCTGAGCCTCATAGTTCTTCAACACCGCAACAACCTGCGGAGTCATCAACAGAACCGCCGTCAAGTTCACAATCACCATGCCGGCATTCAACATATCCGCGGTAGTCCACACCAGATCCAGCGAAGAAATCGCGCCGAAGAACACGAACACCAGAACCAGCGCACGGAAAATAGTCATCGGCAGTTTACGCTCAGTCACGAAACGCATGTTCGACTCGCCGTAGTAGTAGTTACCAATCACGGTCGAGAACGCAAACATGAAAATAGCGATAGTCAAGAAGTGAACCGCCCAATCGCCCAGCTGCATAGCCAGCGCCGACTGAGTCAGCGACGCGCCACGAGAACGATCACCATAGGTCGGGTTCGACAGCAGCACAATAAACGCAGTCACAGTACACGCCATCATGGTGTCAAAGTAAACACCCAGAGTCTGAACATAACCCTGCTTAGCCGGGTGAGAAATAGTAGCGGTCGCACCAGCGTTAGGAGCAGTACCCATACCCGCCTCGTTAGTCAGCAGGCCACGCTTCATACCCCAAATCACGGCACCCATGGTACCGCCGGTCACAAACTCCTTAATGCCGAAAGCACCCTGGAAAATCATCAGCAGCATATTCGGGACCTCAGTGATGTTCAGCAGAACAACCAGCAGACCCAGCAGCAGATACAGCACCGCCATAATCGGCACCAGCCACTCAGTCACCGAAGAAATCGCGCGAATACCACCGAAAATAATAGCCGCAGTCAGCGCCACCATAACCAGACCAATAGTGATGCGGAAGCCCATCGAGTTAGTACCCGAAACATCAATATTGAACGAGTTCGCCGTAGCATCCACCACAGCATTCGTCTGAACCGCCACAAACACAAACGCGTAAGTGATCACAATGAACGCCACGAAGATATAACCCATCCAACGAGCATTCAGACCGCGCTTCATGTAGTACGCCGGACCACCAATATAGGAATCCTTACCGCGCTCCTTGTACAGCTGACCCAGAAGGGACTCCGCAAAAGCGGACGCCGCACCAACAGCAGCAATAACCCACATCCAGAACACAGCACCCGGGCCGCCCATAGCAATAGCCAAAGCAACACCCGCAACAGTACCGGTACCCACACGAGAAGCAGCCGAAACAGTAAACGCACGGAACGAAGAAATGCTCTTCTTACCGTCAGCCTCACGAGCAACCGGGTCACCCAGGACACGAACCATTTCCTTAATGGAACGCCACTGCACACCGCGAGTACGAATCGTAATGTACAGACCAGCCGCAATCAGAGCGTAGTAGAGGAAGTTGCTCCACATCCAGTTCTGCACAGCATCCACGGAGGAGGTCAGTCCCGCAGTCTGCTCATTAATGTCCCCGATGATATTCAGAAGAAAATCCACTCGGTACTCCAATCTTGAAAGCAAAAAGCCCGCACGCTCAAACCTGGAAGACGGAGAACATGTGGGCTACATTGCTGGGTGGTGCGGACTCACGCCGCGTAGCGGAGACAGATACACTCCGCATGATTAGTCACCCCATTGTGTCGGGTGCAACCCCCGCTCGGCAACTTAAAAAAGGGGCCCAATTCAAAATGTAACGAATACTTAATATATGGGCAGAGTAAATATAGGCTTCGTGCGGGTGTTCGCCATACCGGCGAGGCGGGTGTGGAGGTGGGCGTGAAGAGCCCGGCGCAAGGCACAAAACCTCGCACCGGGCACAGTAAATAAACGGAGGTATCGGTTGGGTTATGAGCGTTCAGGCTTCACAAACGGGAACGACAACACCCCACGAATCTGCGTCTGAGCCAACAGCATCACCAAGCGATCCACGCCCAGACCCAAACCACCCGTCGGCGGCATACCCGTCTCCAAGGCGTAGAGGAAATCCTCATCCACCTCCATCGCCTCCAAATCGCCCGAAGCAGCCTTCAACGACTGCTCCGTCAAACGCTCACGCTGCACCAGCGGATCCGCCAGCTCCGAGTAAGCGCAACCCATCTCCATACCGTTAATCACCAAATCCCAACGCTCCGCCAAACCCGGAACACTACGATGCGGCGCCGCAAGCGGACTCGTCTCCGCCGGGAAATCCGTATAGAACGTCGGCTCCACCGTATGCGCCTCAACCAGCTCACCATACAGCTCCTCAACAATCGCGCCCGGGCCCATACCCTCGTGAACACGCACACCGTGCTGCTGCGCCAGAGTCAGCAACTCCTCAAAATCCGTCTGCACATCCACGCGGCGACCCAGTGCCTCCGACAGGGCATCACACACCGACACCACACGCCACGGACCCGACACATCACGCACAACGCGCTCGCTCGAAGCCTTATGGCCCAGAGGCAAAGACACCGAACCAAACACCGACTGCGCGGCATCCTTAATCAGGCGCTCCGTCAACTCACGCATCTGCACATAATCCGCGAACGGGTGGTACGCCTCAAGTACCGTAAACTCCGGATTATGGGTCGCATCAGCACCCTCATTACGGAAATCACGACCCAACTCATACACCGGACCGCTACCGCCCACCACCAGACGCTTCAGATACAGCTCCGGCGCAATGCGTAGCGTCAAATCCTCACCGTACGCATTGATATACGTGCGGAACGGGCGCGCGCTCGCGCCACCGTGCACCGTATGCAGAATCGGGGTCTCCACCTCAAGGAAACCCTCCGCATCCAGGCGGGCACGTAGCGCCTTAATCACCGCGGTGCGCAGACGCAGATTCTGCATCTGATCCGGATGCACCAGTAGGTCCGTGGAACGGCGACGCAGACGCGCCTCCGGGTCGGTAAACGAATCAAAGGGGATGGGGTGCAGGCTCTTCGACGCCATGTGCCAGCTGGAGGCAATCAGTGATCGAGTGCCGTTGCGGCTCGCCCCGTAAGCACCCTGCACGGTGATGATGTCACCGGTATCCAGGTTGCGGGATGCAATGCTCAGCAGGCGCTCGCCCACGAGGGCGCGTTCCATGATGACCTGCAGGGTTTCGCCACCCTCGATCAGGGTCGCAAAGAGGACTCCACCGTGGTTGCGAAGCGCGCGAATACGCCCCGAAACCATAAATTCTGAATCAGGAATATTTTCAGAAGAGAATATACGCAGGGCATCCTTCACGCCTAGAATAGGCGCACCATTACTGCGTATCTCACCACCCAGCGGATACGGCTCCATACCCGCCGAACGCAGCGCCTCCAAATGACGCAGACGATGCTGAGTCTGGTCACTACGCGACACCTCAGGAAGCTCTTCTACAGTAGATACCTGCAACTGGCGAAGAGCCTCCAACTCATCTGCAGAAAGAACCTGCTCCTGATCCTGCAAACGGCGAGCCGACAGATTCGGCAAAAAGCCCTCCGCCATACCCGCAGCAACCACCACATTCACCATCGCCAAAGTCGGCTCCGTCGCCAAAAAACGAGGAACCCACAGCGGGGCAAACTTCAGATTGAAACGATACAGACGGCGCAACTGCAGGAAACGATCCAGCACGCCCAAAGAACGGGAAGCGAAACGGTTCCATGCCGAAGCGCCCACCTGATCGGCAGCCTCAAAAATATGGCCAAACATCGCGAAATTCAGCGACACCCGACGCACACCCAGCGACGCCGCCTGCTCCATCAGTGACGCCACCATAAACTCCACCACACCATTAGGTGCCTCGGGGGAGCGGCGCATAACATCCAGCGACAGCCCGGTCGGACCCCACGGCACGAACGACAGCAGAGCCACCATCTGGCCGGCTTCATCATGAGCCGAGACCAGCAGAGACGACGAATCCGCCGGATCATTTACACGGTTCAAAGCCATCGAAAAACCGCGCTCCACGCGGCCATGACGCCACGCCGAAATATTCTCCGCCACCTGCTGACGCTGCTGCTCATCCAGCTCCGCAAAGCGACGCATCTGCGCCGTGTACCCGCCACGACGCACACGCTGAACCGCCTGACGCACCGGCAGCATCGACGTGTCATTGAGCGTGAAGCGGTCCGCCTCAAGGACCGCCTCCTCACCCATCTGAATAATCGACAGGCCCGCACGGTTGTAGGCGCGCGCGCCCGCCTCACTCACGCTCAGCGCCGCAGGAACCCAGCCGTAGCTACGCGCCTGCAACATCCACTGCTCAATCGCGGCATCCCACGAATCCGGGTCACCCACAGGGTCACTCGACGCCAAACACACCGAACCAACCGAACGGTACGTAATCGCCGCCCTCTGATCCGGCGAGAAAATAACCTGCTTATCGCGACGCGTCGCGAAATAGGAGAGCGAATCATTGGCACCGTACTGCTGCAGCAGGGCGCGAATCTTCAACTCCTTCTCGCCGGTCCACGCGTCCGGGGCGCGGTAACCGCGCGCCAACAGGTACAGTGCCGCAACCAGCGAAGCACCGTAGCCAAAAGACGCCAAGAAACCGACCACATCGGCGGCCCACACGCCAGGATGGGTACGCTCAATACCCAGGCCGTGCATGAGTAGCTCCCACGGGGTGATGGAACGCAGCGGCTCCCATACGCCGATACGGCACAGGTACCAGAGCACCAGGGTAGTCAGCAGAATACCGCCAGCCGCCGTAGCAGCCGCACCCACCCACGAGAGGCGACCAATGCGCGCCGGGAACGCCGAACGAATCGAGAAAAGGAACGGCACCAGCACGCACGCAAACACGATGGAGAGCGTATCGACCGTCGAGGAGAAAATACGGTCCTTATGCATGATTCCCTCAGGGAACACCAGCGTGAAGGCGCTATGGGTCGCAAGTAGCACACCCAGCACCTGAAAAACAATGGCGGCAATGAGTGCGGCACGCTTGCGCACAATCAGCCCGGAAACCATCACAATCATCGTGATGGCGCTGGGCAGAGTGTGCGTGGAGGGGATATTCAGCAGGTCGGCGGTGACTTCCCACCAGGTGAAGCCGCGGCCGTGCCGCAGAGGCGTAATAATCCACGCGAACGTGGTCAGCAGCGCGGCAAAAGAATACACCCCGATCACCACGCGTGCTGATATCTCTGCATACCTTGAGGGAGGCGCGGGCGCCTGCCCTGCTCGTGCTGTACGGCGACGTGAGGTAGTGCGGTGAGACATCATTATCAGCGGGAATCGGGGTGTAGGGAAGGTACTAGACCTTAGGAGTTCTGGTTCGGCTCAGCCTTCGGGTCACGGTAGGTGCCCTCGAAGACATCGGGGATGCCGTTGTCGTCAGCGTCCACGCTTTCCTTCTCAGCCAGGGCACGGTAGTGCTTGTTGCGGCGAGACAGGATAGCCGCGCCCACAATGGCAGCCAGAACAGAGCCGACGAGAATCGCAATTTTTGCGTCCTCAGTGTGCGGAGAGCCGTGCGGGAAGGACAGCTCAGCGACCAGCAGGGACACGGTGAAACCGATACCACCGGTTGCAGCCAGACCGACCACGTCAATCCA